>JACKQG010004534.1_pt1 | contig 16034 bp, 11 predicted proteins | sample 8237621 | NCBI WGS metagenome assembly JACKQG01 (sample SAMN15677084, study PRJNA649215) | marine metagenome | biome: marine; feature: Black Sea; material: saline water; isolation source: suspended particulate matter (SPM) from the Black Sea western gyre | collected 2013-06-09/2013-06-10 | depth... | reverse complement strand
AAGCAAGATCGAAATGGCGTTTCGTGATCGAGTCGTTCACGACGTTCAAGCCGGGCGCAGGTCCCCCGGCGTTTACGATACCGACGCGCAGCAGCGCCGGATTGAGGAGCCACTTCGGTCGATCCCCAGCAATCGGGAACGCAGGAATCGCCTGCTCACTAGCGGCCAGATACTGAAGGATGCTGGCGTCGTTGGTAACGGCTACGCTGTCATCCCAGAGGGCAGTCGTCTCCCCCTCGTTGCGCGAGTTGGCACTCGGTAGGGTGCCAGATTCGAGGCAGAGTTTGCGCACCCTCAAGTCACGGAGCTTACCGGCAGCGTCGGCAAAGACGAGGTGGGCATGAGGGCTCTCCAGGGCCCGTTGTTTCAACTTTTCAAGCTCTTCGTCAGAAAGGCTGGCGAAACTTCGCATTGGTTCGCTCGGCAGCGCCATATTTAAGTCCCCTCGTTTCACTGTGCCCTCTTCATCGTCGCGTCGGCCATAGACAAGTGGCAGACAAATCACCCCGTACATTTGTCAGGTTATTCTGTACAAGATGATTTTCGTGCGAAGGCTGGAGAATGTCAACAACTTGAGACGTGAAACGCGATTCCTGTTCGCAGAATCAGCGTAAACTGCTAGAATTCCAAAGCAATGGGGTAGCGGCCATTTCTGATACAATTCTTGTCTTCAGATTTTGCACGGAGGAGCGGCAGTGGGTTTCATGGGAGAAACCACGGTACGGATTGTGTTTTGCTTGTTGATATGTGCGTTTTTCTCCGTTGCTGGTTGCGGAGGAACAGTAGACAAAGAAATCACGGTCCGTCCAACGGAGGATGGGGAGACGCCGGTCGAGGGTGCCAACGGCGGTGGCTCCGACATTCGTCCGGTGCCGCGCAAATTCGTCGAGCGACCACCGGATCTTGCCCATGGATCCGGCAATACGGTGACGCCGAAGGTAGGGGTGCGACCGCTGGACGTGGCCCCGGAAGCCATCGGGCCGGCTAAACCGAGGATCCTGCATCAGCCACCAGACGCCGATCCGGATTCAGTTGAACCGTACTCGTCGAAAGAGCCCATTGCGATCCGTCGCGTCGATCCGGAGACGGGCGCTCATCTTGTCCAAGTATTCTATGCGACGGACCGCAGCCCGATCGTCGACGAAGCGGATCAGATTGACATCAATGTCTTCCTGCTCCCCTTGGCGGCAGGCATTGTGACCGTCTTGTTCGGACTGGCCACGATCTTCTGGTCGCGTCGAATTGTGTTGAGTTTGCTGACACTGGTTTCGTTGCTGGTCACGCTTGGGCTGGCGCATTCGGCCAACTTGAAATACCAAAAGCAGAAACGGCTGGTCGAATCCGGGAACCGCGTCTACAGTAGCGAACGTCACTTGGCGGGAACCGAGGCGGTGCTTGAGCTTGGGGTCTGCGAAATCAGCGTTCCGCCGGATCATCGCGTCGGGAAGGTCGAATCGCCGTCGATCATTCGGTTGGAATTCCAAGAGGATCCGAAAAAGCACGTCGTTCTGCAGCAAGTCACACTTCGGAAGGAACGTGCATTCTATGAAGACCTCAAAACATGTGTTGCCGGTTCAAACCGCAAGCAGGCATTTGTCTTCATCCACGGCTACAACGTCAGCTTTGACGGGGCCGTGAAACGCACGGCGCAGATCGCGCATGACCTGAAGTTTGACGGAGCGCCCATTTGCTACAGTTGGCCGTCCCTTGGCGGCCTGACCGACTACAGCAGGGACGAATCGAATGTCACCTGGACGGTGACTCGATTGGAGAGCTTTCTGAAGAGGGTCGTCGACGATAGCGGTGCCACGTCCGTTCATTTGATTGCTCACAGCATGGGCAATCGTGCACTGGTCCAGACGTTGGAGCGAATGGCGCTCAGCCAGACGAGTCCTGGACCCGTCTTCGGCCAAGTGATTATGGCCGCCCCGGATGTGGATGCAAACGAGTTTCATGGTCGCTACGCCTCGTCCATCACGCGTATGGCGCGTCACGTGACGCTATATGCATCGTCAAACGATCGGGCGTTGGTCGCTTCCACCAAGGTCCATGGTCACAACCGAGCTGGACTGTCGGGCGAACACATGGTGGTCGTTGCCGGCGTGGACACGGTTGACGTATCGCCCATCGACACCAGCCTGATCGGCCATTCCTACTACGGCGACAACCCTACAATGATCAAAGACCTGCAAGTGCTGGTGGAACTCGGGAAACCCGCCGCCGACCGCGAGTGGCTCGAACGCATCGCCCGCTCGCCCAGCCTTGCGTACTGGGTCTTTCGGCAGTAGACAACGCGATCGTGAGGGAAAGGCCGATGCAGAGAACCATCGTTGGCGCTGTACAGATGACATCAGGCCCGGATAAGGCCCGAAACCTGGCTACGGCTGTTCGTCTGGTTGAGGAGGCTGCGGCACGCGGGGCCCAACTGATTGCATTGCCCGAGTTGTTTAATTGCCTGGCAGACTCCGCGACAATCGTATCGCAGGCGGAGCCGGTACCAGGTCCGACTTCGCTGGCGATGAGCGAACTGGCTGCCCGCTTGCAGGTAACGCTGCTGGCTGGCAGCATCGCACAGCGAGTGGAAGGCTCAGACAAGGTGTTCAACGCGAGTCTGCTGTTCTCGCCCAAAGGCGAACAACTGGCGTGCTACCGGAAAATCCATCTGTTTGACATCGACCTGCCGGGCCAGATCACGTTTCAGGAATCCGGTTTTATGCAGGCCGGCGATCGCCTGGTTGTGACCGAGACTGCGATCGGGCGACTGGGCCAGGCCACCTGCTATGACCTTCGTTTCCCCGAGTTGTTTCGCCGGTTAGTGGATGCGGGGGCCGACGTGCTCTGCGTGCCTTCGGCTTTCACCCTCGCAACCGGTCGTGACCACTGGCAGCCGCTGTTGCGGGTGCGGGCTATCGAAAACCAAACGTACGTGATTGCGTCGAACCAATACGGAAACAATGGGCCAGGTATTGTCACCTATGGCCGGTCGGCCATCATCGACCCTTGGGGCGTCTCGTTGGCAATCGCTGCCGACGGAGAAACCGTGATCACTGCCGAAATCGACTTGGATCACCAAGCGGAGATTCGCGAGAGGCTCCCAGCACTTCGGCATCGCCGGAACCTGGACGAAATGAATCTCGATGTCTCCAACGTTGATCCGGAGTGAGGCAGTATCGTTTAACCGCAGGGCCAACGGCCCGCGCGGGAGTTGAGCTGGAACTGGCATCTCTTTTTTGCGCCAGAGATAGACGCCTCGCAACGTCCTCTCCGACGCGCGGCCCGTTGGGCACAGCGGTTAAACAACGCAATGGAATCGCGGCTAGTCCTGCGCGGCACGCCACTCTTGGATTGTCTTGGGGATGGCTTGCAGGTTCTCTAGCGGGCAGGCCAAGGGTAACGCGCATTCGGGAGCGACTATTGTCAGACCGGCATCTAGAACTGCCGTGACTTCCTGGCGGACGTCTTCCGCGGCTGCGCGAAACAGTGTCTGTGGATTGTTGATATTGCCGACCAATCGGCACTTGTCCTGCATGATGTCGAGGCTGCGACGCGTATCGTTCTTGCTGTCGAAGTGAAACGCGTCGAAGCCGGTTTCGCGGATGTAGGGCATACGATCTTCGGTGGCGCCGCAAATGTGCAAGATCAACGGACAGGGAATCCGTTCGCACAATTCGGTATGGATGTCCTGCAGGAAGTTGCGGTAGTAGGCTGCGCTAACCAAGTCGCCGGTGGCATGGTCGGGCAAGGTCAGCACGTCCGCGCCGGCTTCGATCTGGGCGATGCCGAACTGAACGGTCAACTCTTTCAACACTTCCAGGCTGCGTTTCACTTCATCGGGATCGTCGATCGTCAGCATCAGAAATTGCTGCGTACCAAAGACGTGATAGCCGAGCGTCCACGGCCCCATCGTCTTGCCGATGATGGCCACGTCGTCGCCCAAGCGGCGTTTGAGCATAGCGATGCTCTCCAAGACGCACCGCGATTCTGGCTTGTCCAGCACATCCACGGGAATTCGCAGCTCGTCCGCAGTCTGAACCAACGTTCCTGTGCACGTGGGCCAGTTTGCCTTGCTGCCCCAGTCCACTTCGCAGCCTATCGCCACAGATTCCTGGACGACCGAAAACACGGGCATCACGGTGTCGAAACCAGCTTCCGTGTAGGCGGTTTCGGCAAGCCGCGTCATCAGCTCGGGATCGTAATGGGCCTCGGGAAATGGGGCTTGGGCGCTGTCCATCAACGCCACGGTCGCGATCGACGTGGGGCAGACGGCCGCTGGACGATCAACGGGCCGGCCGGCTAAAGCCGCCAGCACGCGCTCGCGCGACCGCATCGTTTGAGTTAACCATTGATTTGTCATCATTTTTCCTCGCTATAATGGTGTTCCAGGATAACGCCTTTCTTCACATCTCCCAAGCACCACGCCTCTCGCTGTGGGAACGGAATTCGCAAGAATTCAGGCCGTGACGCCAAGCCCGCCTGAGTTCTAACGAATTCAACTACGGATCAGGACAGGTTGCCGGTCATACCTGCGCGGGGCTTTTGGCGGATCAATGCTTGACGAGCACGCTTTGTTCGGTGACGATCAGAGTCTGAGGACACAATCATAGAGAGACGCGTATGACCACCTACGAAGCGAGTTTCGCGGACGAACCGCAGCCGTCTGAACCTCCAGATGCCGTTCCCGATCGTGAGCCGGCTGAGGTATTGGCGGAATTGCCGGCCAAAGTGGAACTGGTACACACGGAAATTCAGAAGTGCATCGTCGGTCAACAAACGACGGTTGACGCGACGCTGTACGCTCTCTTGTCCCGTGGGCACTGTTTGATCGAAGGTGTTCCCGGTTTGGGTAAAACGCTGCTGGTCAGGGCGTTGGCTCGTGTGCTGGATCTTGAATTCAAACGAGTGCAGTTCACGCCGGACCTGATGCCGGCCGACATCACGGGTACGGTGATACTGCAGAAAGACCCAAAGGGTGGACGCCGATTCGTCTTTGCGCGTGGGCCGGTTTTCACGCAGATGCTGCTGGCGGACGAAATCAACCGTACGCCGCCTAAGACACAGGCTGCACTCCTGGAGGCCATGCAGGAGAAGACTGTAACGGTGTCCGGGCGCACGCACGCACTGGAAGAGCCGTTTTTCGTGCTGGCGACGGAGAATCCGATCGAACAAGAAGGCACCTATCCGCTGCCGGAGGCGCAGTTGGATCGCTTTCTGTTTCAAATCCTCGTGCACTACCCCACGTTAGATGAGGAGCGCCAAATCGTCGGGCGACATTCGTTCACGCCCTTGGAGGGATTGAACGCGGTGTTGGGACGAGACGAGGTTTTGGCTTTCCGTGAAGCGGTGGCCCGCGTTCCGGCCGCTCCGAACGTGATCGACTACGCGGCGAGGATCGTCCGAGCGACGCGGCCCGCTTCATCCGAGGCAAGCGAGTCGGTGACGCGATGGGTCCGTTGGGGTGCGAGTCCTCGGGCGAGTCAGAACTTGATCCTGGCCGGACGGGCTCGTGCCGCGTGTCAGGGGCGATTCAACGTCGCCTGCGACGATGTGGCCGAGTTGGCACCGTTGGTGCTGCGGCATCGAATCTGTCGTAGTTTTCATGCCGACGCAGATGGTGTGTCGACCGATGATATCGTTTCACGCATTCTTGAAGATGTGCCTCGTGACGGGAAGTTGTAGTTGCCATGGCTGCTGCCCAGCGGACTCCTCCAAGATCGACCAGCCACTTCGACTCGCGGACGTTAACTGCGCTCAGGGGTCTCGACCTGAAGGCTCGCTACTTGGTCGAGGGCTTTCTTCAGGGCATGCACGAGAGTCCATACCACGGCATTAGCGTCGAATTTAGCGAATACCGGGAATACCAGCCGGGCGACGATCTGCGTCATCTCGACTGGCAGTTGTATGCCCGAAGCGACCGGCTGTATGTGAAGCAGTACACGGAAGAGACGAACGTCCGGCTGTACATCGTGTGCGATACCAGCGCGTCGATGTCCTATCGCGGCCAGGACGCTTGGGCGTCCAAACTGGACGCGGCTCGGACGTTGGCGGCGGCGCTGACATGGATGCTGCTGCGGCAGAACGATGCTGTGGGGCTGTTGTCGTTGCACGAGGACCTTCAAAGTGCCGATTTCATTTCGCCGTCGCAAAAGCCGAGTCAGTTTGGGCTGCTGGTCCGACACTTGGAGGGACTCCAGCCGGCTGGCGGACCGCGTCTGGCGACTCTGCTGGAACACGCGACTCGGCTGGTCCATCGACGGAGCATCATACTCCTCTTCTCCGACCTCTTGGAACCGGCCGAGAGTATCGTGACGATGCTGCGGCATCTGCGATTCCTGGGCCACGAGTGCTTGGTATTTCACATACTGGATCGTGACGAGACAGAGTTCCCATTTGGGCGGTCATCCGTGTTCGAGGGCCTGGAAACCGGCGTACGGCGCCACGTTTCTCCGCAAGCAGCTCGCCAGCGATACCTGGAACGATTTGGCGCGTTTATGGATCAACACCGCGAAGAGTTTCGCGCGTTAGAAATGCCCTACTGCCTGATCGAAACGCACAAAGACCCTTGGGAAGCGTTGGCGATGTTTCTCGCCGAGCGGAAGCGGATGTTATGAGCATTGCCTTTTTGTATCCCCTTGCCTGGCTGGGGACGCTGGCTGTGGCAGCGCCGATCTGGCTGCATTTGCGGCGGCGGGCGGATACGAATTTGGTTCGATTTTCGGCAATGCGTTTTCTGGAGGATCAGCCAGCGGCACGGGCTCGCCCACTTTGGCCGAGGAACTGGCCATTGTTGCTGCTTCGCCTGCTTGCGCTTCTGCTGCTGATCGCCGCCTTCTCCTGGCCCTATCTACCGACTCACGAAGAAGTGATCGTCCGCGAGAGCCGCGTCTATATTCTGGACAACACACTCAGCCATCAAGCCAACGGCGGATTCGAGAAGGCGCGAGACGAGATTCTCGACGAAGTGGACGGTTTGGGCATCGCGACCCAGATTGCCGTTGTCGAGTTAACCGCTCAGCCTCGATTGCTTGTGAGCTTCGGAGACAGCCGTGAAGAAGCAACAACCAAGCTGCGAGACCTGAAACCTTCCTACCAACGAGGTTCGTACCTGGCCGCCTTTCGCACGGCCGATCGGCTACTGCGACAGTCGTTGGGACACGATCGGCGCATCGTCTTGCTCGGCGACAGCCAGGAGAACCAATGGAACGAAAACCGATATGTCCCGCCCTTCCTGGAGAACGTCGAGGTGACGTTGCCGGAAGTCACGGCGCCATCGGTGCCGAATCTGGGACTGGCCGAGCCCATCGTGCAGCGGCTGTTCTCCGGTGATCGCGCCGTGATCGAATGCGCGGTGCGGCTTTGCCAACACGGCGATGTGGACGAGGCCACCGTGGTCTTCGGCGCTAACGGCGAAGACGTGTTCCGGCGCGAGATCCAACTGGACGGGCAGCCGGAATCGCTGACCCTTTTTGCGCAATGGGAAACTGATCCGGGTCAGTGGGTCCGCGGCGAAGTTCGTCTGGAAGGCAAACCGGACGCCCTCTCCGGAGACGACCGAGTTGTGTTCTCCCTGCCGCCCGTGCGCGAAGGCCGGGTGCGTTTGCTGTCGCAGTCACCGTTCCTGCAGACCGCCCTTTCGCCTGAAGTCATGCAAGGTCGATGGTCGGTTTACGTGCCGGATGCGTCGAATCCCGCGGGCGACCTTGAAAAGCCTTCGGACGACGATGTTCTCTGTGTCGAAAGTCAATATCTGGAAACGCCCTTTGCCCGAGAACTCGTATTGGATTTCCTCAACCAAGGTCAAGGCGTCGTATTGGTGGTGGATCGAGTGAGTGCAGTGGTGTCGGGGTTCTTGCGGAAGTTGGGCATCGAAACGATGCCGGAACCGCAAGAGGCTACCGCGACGTCCGGCATCCGGTACGTTTTCATGGAACACGAAATTTTTCGACCCTTTCGGGCGGCCGACTTTGGCAACCTGACGGAAATCACCGCAATGCGTTACCGACGTCTGAAGATGCCGGGGGCCCTGCCTTTGGTCTTCTCTGACGCGGGCGATCCGCTGCTGTTCGAGTCGGAGCAAACGAAGGGGCGGCTGCTGGTGTTTGCGTTCTCGCTGGATCGCACGGAAACGAATTGGCCTTTGCATCCTACGTTCGTTCCTTTTCTGGACAGGTGCCTTTGTCGCGTTCGATCGGCGGCGACCATGGAAACGGACTTCCAACCAGGCGAAACATGCGTCTGGACGATCCCTGCCGGCCGGGACATAGGTGAAGTCGTCTTGAGAAAAAGTGATGGTACGGGCGATGGTGAAGCCGTCCGTGCCTCGGCGGAGAACGGCCAGAGTCGCTTCCGAGTGCCCGATCTACCGGGGCTTTACGCGTTAAGCTACGATGACGATTCCCGAATCGAGAATCTGCTCGCAGTGAATCCGCCACCGAAAGAGTCGTTCTTGAACTACGTGGATTCGGCGGAAGTAGTCGAAACGTGGAAACGTCACACGACCGAAGACCGATCAGTCAGCCAATCGGCCGGCCCGGCCCTTGAGCTTTCAAAACCGGAAATCCTACGGCAGCACATCTGGTGGTGGCTGCTGTTGGGTGGCTTGACGCTATTGATTGTCGAAACAACGTGGCTCTCGATAAGAAGGGCATCGGCATGAGACGTTTAGATCCAATAATCGAAGGATTCTTGCAGCAGACGTCCTTGCGTTGGCGATGGCTTCGGTTCCTTCGCGGATCGGCCACATTGGCAACGGTGACGACCGGCCTGGTGTTGCTGCTGGGCGTCACGATGCTGCTTGACTGGTTGACCAGTCCAACGTGGGTCACGGTCGCTTTCGTTCTGCTTGTGCTCGGAGTCCTGTTTGCGTGGCTCTGTATCGCCGTCGCAAGCGCCTTTGCGATGGACGATCCGTCTCACTTGGCCGCATCGTTGGAGCGCGTCGATAGACCGTTGATGGATCGGCTGAATACGCTTATTTTCCTGAGGCCAAGAAGAGACCGGCGAATCGAGCCTTTCGCTGAACGAATCCAGCAGCAGACTCGGCAGGTGCTGCGCCGGCGGGGTGCGCCGCTTCCCTTCTCGTCAAGAGAAGCGTGGAGACACATCGGCCTTTTCCTGGCCGCCTTGTTAGCCACGATTCTGTTCTACGGTTGTTTCCATCCGTTCGGGCATGTCGTAGCCGCCTCGGACGACGATACCGTTGTCACACCCGAGGACGAGTATGTTCCTCCGGTGATTCCGCCGATTCAACAGCCTGGCCAGGTGCCACCCGAACAGGAAGCACCTTGGGGCGAAGTCCGCATCAGCGAGCCGGGACACGATCTGCGAGTCATCACGCTGGACGTGGTGCCGCTGCGAATCGAAGCGGCCGCCAATCGTCCTTTGCAGGAAGTCGCCTGGTTTACGGGGATCAACGGAGAACCTGACGTCCGACACGAACTGCCGCCGTCCGAGGATCCGCAGTACGCGGTGTATACACCCGAGTTGGATCTGCTGGACTACGCGCTCGAACCGTGGGACGTGCTCAGCTACTTCGCGCAGGCAACCACCGAAGACGGACAGAGCTACCGATCCGATGTGTATTTCATCGAGGTATTGCCGCTACGTGACGAGCTGGACCGGCTGGACGAAGACACCGACAACTCCGGTTACGGGCTGCTGGAGCAATTGACCGCGATGATCGAACGACAGCAGGAAGTCATCCGCCAGACAGTCCGCCAACAGCGGCTGACGGACCAGCCAGAAACCGATCGCAAGAGCCAAAACGAAGATCTCGCTCAAGATGAAGACGAACTGAGCGAGACGGCGCAACACGTTGGGGCCGAGGTGGCCAGCCGCTTTGGCGGTACGGCGATTGACGAGCTGAATGAACCATTGAGTCGCGCTGAAACAGCACTTGGGCAATCGGCGGATTCATTGCGTGAGGACGACCTGAACGAAGCTGGCCAGCACGAGCAAGTCGCACTCGCCGAACTGATCGCCACGCGCAAGCAGTTTCACGACATTCTCGAACGTGCCCTTGATAACCCCGCACCGTCGATGGACGACTCGGACCCGCTCAAGCAGGCTCTCGAAGAGCAGATCGAACAATACCGACAAATCGAGAAGCAGCCCGATGAGTTCTCACCGAAACAACTGAGCGAGACGACGGAAACCACCAAGGAGCTTCTGAAGAAACTCGACGAAGCAGCCGACGAGCAACCGCCGGAGCAGGAGCCCCCTTCCAAGCTTCGTAAGGAACTGACCGAGAAGGAAAAACAGCGTTTGGCGGGCCAATGTGACAAGCTCTGCCAGAGCGGGGCGGGAGGCGACAAAGGGCAGGCAGCCGGTGAACTCAAGAAGGGGCTGCAAAAGCTATCCGATGCCCTATCGGCCGACCGTGCGCAGCAACAAGCGGCCCGCGACAACGCGCGTCTTGCTGAAGAGAAGCGGCGGTTGGAGAGGTTGCAGCGCGAAATCGAGTTGGCTCGTGATTTCGTCAAAAAGACACTATTGGAGGGACGGAATCTTGAGAAGAAAGCTAACCCCAGCAATAAGAATCAACTGCCCAGCCTGGCCGACAAGCAACGGGAGTTGAATCGTTCGTTGGACGATTTCATCGAGCAGAACCCAGAGAGTTTCTGCCGCTCCGGCAAGGAGTGTTCCGCCGCTCAGGGGGCGATGCGAAGCGCTGCCCAAGCCATGGAGAACAAGAGCGGAGACGCCCGGCAACGCGCCGGACAGGCCGCCGAGCAGTTGCAGAAGCTGGACGAGTCGCTGGAACAACGCCAACAGCAAAACGACTTGGCCCAGGCGTACAAACTCAAAGAAATGCTCGACCAGCAGATCAAGCAACTGGGGGAATGCCAAAGCGGCGGGGCAAGCCCCGGTCAGTGCCAACAACTTGCCGGGCAGGCCAAGTCGGTGACCGGCCAGTTGAAGCAGCTTGCCGAACAACCGTTCACGAGCGAGGCGTTTGGCCCCGAGTTGGGCGAGGCGTTGGCCGACGAGAATCAGCGCAAATTGGAGTCGCTGGCCGACCAACTCTCCCAGGCAGCGGATTCCACCGGGCAAAAGGACGCTGCCTGCGGCCTGCAAGGTGCCCTGCAAGAAGTCTCCCGCGCCTTCGATGCCAGCCGCCCAGGAGGCATGCAGGGCCAAATGCAGGCGGGCGGCGGTTTGAAACCAGGCGGCAGCAAGGCGATTTCGCGGGGCATGCAACTGCTGGAGGGTGCCGCACAAAGGCAAGCCCGCGGGCGTCCGCTCTCGCGGCAGAACCAGTCGCAACTGGGCCGCGAGGCGATGTCCAATCTGGAAGCCGGCATGTCTGATCCTTCCGGATACAACGAACGCAGTCGGCAGGTCGTCGAGGAGCTTCGTCGGGACCTGGAGGAGCGGGCCATTCCGGTCGATCTGGAACTGATCCGCAAACTACGAGAGGACATCCAGCAGTTACGCCGCGAAGTCACCATGAAGGACCAGAGCCCGACCGGCGACCCGGAAATCAAACACATTGATCCCTCGCGGCTGCCGCCGGCCTATCGCAAGTCGATCGAAACGTATTTCCAGAAACTTTCCGAAGAGCGATGACAAGTCTCGCGTTCGACAACTCGCTGGCCTGGATCGTCGGGCTGCCACTGGCAGTCGCGGTGCTGGTGTTGTCGGGATATTGTCATCGGCGGCTGGGCTGCCGCTGGCCACAGACGGCCGTGCTTGTTGGGTTGCGGGCCGTGGCGTTGCTGACTCTCGTGATGTTGGTCGCGCGTCCGATGTGGGTCGAGCCCGAGACGGAGCTACCGAAGCGAGATCAAGTGGTGCTGTTGGTCGATCGCAGCGAGAGCATGTCGCTGGCGGACGAGTCGAGCAGCCGTTATCACGCGGCCGTCGAGTTTGCGCGAACCGGTTTGATGCCGGCCCTGCACGACGCCGATCTGCGAGTCGAGTTGATGATGTTTGCCGAGGACGCCGAAGCGGCCGACGGGGCGCGTATCGCTGGTGCCGTACCGGACGGGAAACGGACGAACCTGGCGCGAGCCGTTGCCCGGAGTCTGATCGAAAGCGAACGACCTCCTTTGGCCGTGATGGCCTTGACCGACGGAGCAACGACGGACGAGGCCGACAACCCGCGCGCGATTGCGACACTGGTGGAAAACCGCGTTCCGTTTATCGGGATCGGATTCGGCGACGAGACGGCAACTCGCGTGCTATCGTTGGAACACGTGGTGGCCCCGCCCGTGGTCTCGTCTGCACAAGAGTTTCTGGTTTCGGCTCGACTGCGCGTGACCGGATCCGAAGAACTCCCGCCATTCGGCTTGGTACTGTTGCGCGACGGACAATTCGTCGAACAGAAAACGGTGATGGCGGGTTCGGGCGCCCGAGTGTGGCAGGAGAGCTTCGAGATAACGGAGTCGGAAGATGGCCTGTACGCATATACAATCAAATTGCTTCCGCCGGCCGACGCATCCATCAAGTGTCCGAACACCGAGTCGACCGTATCGGTCAGAATCGCGGGCGAGAAGGACCTGCGAGTCCTATATGTGCAGGGAGGTTTGACTTGGGACTACAAGTTCATCCGACTGGCCGTGCAGAGTGACCCCACAATCAAACTGACGGGCCTCAGCCGAACGACCAGCAAGTCGGCTTTCTTCCAGTACGTGGAAAATGCCGACGATGTGTCTGGCGGATTCCCGACGACGATGGACCACTTGGCGTCCTTTCGAGTGGTGGTCCTATCGAACTTGCGAGCGACCGATCTGACGCCGAATCAGCAGGACCTTCTGGCGCGATTCTGCCACGAACTGGGCGGCGGCGTCTTGATGATCGGCGGACCGGGCACGTTTGACGCTTCGTGGCAACAGAGCCGCCTGGAGCAACTGTTGCCGGTGCGGTTCGGGGCGTTCGCGGGAGGCCGATCTACGGGGACGCCCTTTCATTTTCGGCTCACCGAAGACGCGCACACCCATCCGGTTTTCCAAATCAGCGACGCGGGCGACAATCGAACGGCCTGGGCACGGTTGCCGACGTTCACGCATTACGCTCCGGTCGATTCCGCGAAACGAGGCGCTCGGATCTGGGCGTCTCATTCCTCTCGTGGACAATCGGCGATGGGGCCGATCTTGATGGCCTCGCAACGATACGGCGCCGGACTGTCAGCCGCCATATGTGTGCAGAATTTGTGGCGATGGCGGCTGACGAAAGAAAGCGAGACGCAGCATTTTGATCGTTTCTGGCAGCAATTGCTCCGATACCTGGGCGAAGGCAGCCGGGATGACGTAACGCTGCGAGTGCCGGACCAGCCACTGGAGCCCGGCACCGACATCCGCATCGTTCTCGAGAAGCGGCGAACTTCCGGAGGTATCCAGGCCGTTCGGGAAAGGTACCGCTTCCGCGTCACCGGCGAGGACGGCAAGGCGTTGCCCGATCAGACAATCGAACTCGATCCGGGCCAGTCCGTTGAGCTGACCTTTGCCGCCGACAAATCCGGTATCTACAGGACGTCTGTCTTGGATGAACAACAAAATGTCGCGGCGACCCGTTCGCTGGAGATCAAGGCCGTCCATCGTGAGTTTGTCTACACGGCCCGCAACATGGAGACGCTCCGCGGATGGGCCGCGATCAGCGACGGGATCGCGGTTCGTTCCGAAGAGTGCGGCGATCCAAAGCAATTGCTCGACGAGATCAGAAGCCGAGCCGACGAACCGGATCGAAGACCCGCCATACGCCGACCGGCCGGCATCAACGGCTGGATGTTGGCAGTGCTGGTGGGCTGCCTGGGTACCGAATGGCTTCTGCGTAAACGTTGGGGGATGAGATAAGAACAGTGTAGGGTGGGCCAAGTCTTCGCGGGCCCACCGGGATCTGAGTACTAAGTACTGAGTACCGACTACTGAGCGGTGGGCCCGCGAAGACTTGGCCCACCCTACTTCGTTGCGGCCCCGAAGCCGCGTTGGGAAAGTCACTGATATGATACGACGTACCAGCCTTAAGATATTGTTCGTGACGACGATTTGCAGCGCAGCGTTTGCCCAGCCGTCGCAGGATGAAGGCGCGACTTTCTTCGTTGGCCGGGCAACGTTCCACACAAACAAGGGCACCTGTTGCGGAGACGTGGGGCTGGAACTAGCTCAGTTGGTGGCACAGATCTCGACGATTCCCGTCAAAGGCCAGGAGAAGGTGGCAATCGGCAGCGACGACATTTTCCAGACCCCGTTTCTATTCATGAACAGCCACGACGATTTCGTGTACTCCGACGTAGAACTCAGCAACTTGCGGACCTACCTGCAGCACGGCGGCTTTCTGTTCGCCTCGGGATGTTGCACAAATCCAGCGTTTCCGAAGGCCTGGCGGCGAGAAATGGACCGCGTGTTCCCCAGTGAGAAGGTCCGTCCGCTGGGCTACGACCACCCGATCTACAAAGCGTTCTATAGGATCGAGCGCATCCGCAATCTGCATGAGAATCGCGAGGTCCATCTAGAGTGCCTCTTTCTCGACGGGCGAATGGTTGCCGTGATGTGCGAGAACGGTTTGTGTTGCGCCTTTGCCCGGAACAACCGGTGCAACGTAGGCCGCGGCGTAAGCCCGGAAGACGGAAAGAAGCTCGCCCTGAATATCGCCGTGTACGCGATGACGCATTGAGTCCGCAGCCAAAGTGGGGCACGATTCCATCGTGCCTGGCACGTTGGAAACGTGCCCCACAATCTGCACAGAGCAACGACAAGGCAGATGATGACCGATACAGGGTCGCAGCCAATTGGACTCCGGATGCGGTTCTGCCTAGAATCCAGTGTTGTCTCAGTTTCGTTTCCAGTGGCGGCAATAGCTCTCGTCGTGTCGCCTCTTTCTCCCAATCACTCTGCTACCGCGTGGAGGACATCTAATGATTGAGAAGCAGATTTCGATTTTCTTGGAAAACAAACCCGGCGTATTGGCCGACGTCTGTAAGACGCTGGGAGCTTATGACATCAATATCCGCGGAATATCGGTTTCGGACACGGTGGATCATGCGGTTGTGCGGATGATCGTCGATAATCCACGGAAGGCGATTCACGTCCTTGGCGAACACGGTGCGCTGGTGGTGGAAACCGACGTATTGGCGTTGGAATTGGACGACAAACCGGGCACATTGGCAAAGCTGGCCAGCAAGTTTTCCAGAGGAAAGGTCAATATCGAGTACGCTTACGGCACTTCCGATGGCACGGAAGCCACTGTCTTCGTACGCGTTTCGGACGTCAAGAAGGCCGTGCAGCTTTTGTCGCCCAAAAAGCGGCCCAAAAAGAAGACGGCCAAGCGACAGTAACCGACCTCCCGCGGGACGTTCTCCGAAACCACCGCGCTCTGTGCTACAATTGTCTCGCCGATTTGGATCGGCGCGGTTGCTTTTCGCGCCGATCTCGACGATCGAAGTCCGCATGAATGAAGGGAGACAATCGCATGAGAGGTAGAAGCTTGTTTGTGACTCCTTTTTGCCTGGTGGTCCTCTGGAGCGGACAGAGCACCGCTGGGGCGGATGCGGCCGCGGGCAATCTTGTCGAAAACGGTTCCTTCGAACAAGATGCAGATTCCGATGGCGTGCCCGACGGGTGGACTGTCTCGGGACGTCAAGACATCAAACAGCGGCTCACACGCGACGCCGGCCGCGAAGGTGGACACAGCGCGAAACTGTCCTGCACGGAATTCGCGGGCGGCACACCGGACGCTCACGCCATGGTTTGTCAGGTTGGCGCGATCGGTGTCAAGCGGGGCCAGTGGTATCGGCTGAGTTTCTGGGCCAAGAGTCGTGACATCGAACGCTCCAGTTGCCAGGTGGCTCTTTCGAAGACAAAGCCATGGGGCAGTTCGGGGATAGGTGCGTCGTTCACCGTGTCTGAAGCGTGGCGCCACGTGGAGCGATTCTGCCAGGCGACGGACAATGTGCCTGCCGAGCACAGTCGTCTTCAGTTCTGGTATGGCGACACGGGTACGCTGTGGCTGGGTGATATCATTCTCTAGCCGGTCGACATGCGTACCCAATACCACCCCCAGATCTCGACGGCGGGCATACGTAACGGGATCCCCGACAG
>JACKQG010000891.1_pt1 | contig 16037 bp, 14 predicted proteins | sample 8237621 | NCBI WGS metagenome assembly JACKQG01 (sample SAMN15677084, study PRJNA649215) | marine metagenome | biome: marine; feature: Black Sea; material: saline water; isolation source: suspended particulate matter (SPM) from the Black Sea western gyre | collected 2013-06-09/2013-06-10 | depth... | reverse complement strand
TTATACCGGCATCCACCAGTTCGTCAACATAATCAGATGTCAGCAAAGATCCGTTGGTGTCCACATGCAGCCGGGCGCGATCATCGGGATTAAGGTGTTTGAGCGCTTTTAAACACTGGATCAGCCATTGACTTTAAAGCTCTCCGTCAACCCGGCATACTTTTTTCTCAGCTTGGGCTTTTCGATTTTACCGGTTGGATTGCGGGGCACATTGTCAAAAATGATTCTGCGGGGCCGTTTGAAGCGGGCCAGTTCCTGGCAATAATCGTCAACCTCTTCTTTGGAAATTTCCATGCCGGGCTTTACCTGAATGATCGCCGCAGCGATTTCCCCCAGGCGCAAGCTGGGAAGCCCAATCACGGCAACATCCTGTATTTTGGGATGAGCCTGCAGGAAGTCTTCGATCTCCACCGGGTAGATGTTTTCACCGCCGGTGATGATCACGTCCTTTTTGCGGTCCACCAGCCAGATAAAACCGTCTTCATCCTGCCGGGCGATATCGCCGGTCAAAAGCCAGCCGCCCACCAATGTCTCTTTGGTCGCTTCCGGATTTTTATAGTATTCCTTCATGACACCCGGCCCTTTGACCATTAGCTCGCCGGCCCGGCCCGGAGCAACCGGCTGAAGCTGATCATCAACGATCTTGACCTCCCAGTCGAAACCCGGTACGCCGATCGCGCCGACCTTGTGCATATTCTCCATTCCCAGGTGAACGCATCCGGGCCCGGCACACTCGGTCAGGCCGTAATTGGTGTCATATTGATGATGGGGAAAAACCCTCTTCCACTCCTTGATCAGGCTGGGCGGCACCGGCTGGGCGCCGATATGCATCAGCCGCCATTGATCCAGTTGATAATTTTTAAGTTTCAAATCCCCGCTCTGGATGGCAAACAGCATATCCAGCGCCCAGGGAACCAGCAGCCAGACCACCGTTACCTTTTCCGCGGAGATGGCCTCCATGATCCACTTGGGATCGATTCCTTTCAGGATGACAGCTTTGGCACCGACGATGAAATTGCCGAACCAATGCATCTTGGCGCCGGTGTGATACAGCGGCGGCAGACAAAGGAAGTTGTCAGCATGAGTCTGCTGATGATGGTGATTTTCCACATAACAGGCAAATTCCAAATTTCGATGCGTCAACAGGGCTGCCTTGGGGGTGCCGGTGGTGCCGGAGGTGAAATAAAGAGCGGCTTCGTCGGCGATTCCGATCTCAACTTCGGGATCGGCCGGAAGTTGAGATGCCAGAATCTTTTCGTAGAGTTCGGCGTAATCGGGTTTCAGTTTTTCCGGTCCGACAAATATGTATGTTTTGACGAATGTGTCCAGATCATCCTTGACGGCATTGACACGCTCAATGAATTCCTCCCCGAAAATAAAAGCCTTGGCCTGGGCGGTTTCCGCACAGCGAAGTATGGTTTTGGCCACAAAGCGAAAATTCAGCGGCACTGCCCAAGCGCCGGTGCGCAGAATTCCAAAATAAATGGGCAGCCATTCAAGGCAGTTGGTCATCAGGTGGACGACCCGGTCTCCCTTTTTGATTCCTCGGGACATAAGCACCTGGGCCATTTGATTGGCCTGATCGTCAAATTCTTTCCAGGTAATTTCCCTGCGCCGGTTTTTGGTCGGCTCTCGTTCCACAAGGGCTGTTTCGGGGCCGTACATACGGGCATTGCGGGCCAGCATCTCGGTAATCAGCATAGTCATTCCTTAATGAGTTGGGCCGGTTAGCCCGTTAGCCAGTTGAGCCCGGATTGAATTCCTCCGACCGGAACGGGTAAACCGGCGAACGGGCATACGGGCAAACTTAAACCATTCAACAAAAAATTCAGCATTAATTTACTAACAGCTATCGAATAACCTTTCTGGTTGATCAATTATTGATGGTGGATATCAAACCCGCTGTAAATCGTCAAGCCGCCCGGAAGAGACCACATTATATAAGGCATTGACACCCTGGCGGCTATGCCGTAAATTATCTGTTGACCAGATTCCATTCTTGATATCGTCGGCAGTTACCTTGCCGGCAGACACCCTTGGGGAAGCACTTGACGTTGAACGCGCCAAAAAAGGATGAAACCGGAATGGGAAGGTTAAAAATACTCGCAAAAGAGGGCTGCCCCCGGACCGGGAGCAAATTACTTGAGAAGCTCATCTTTGAAGTCCTGGGCCGTTACGGATATCGCCCCAACCGTACCCTGAGGATAAGCGATGCGGGTCTGGATATCGAGATGGAGGGAAAACATTCAGCCTCCGGATCGCCCTTTTATGCCGAATGCAGCTATCGTGAAACCGCTGTCACGGCGATAGAGCTTCAGGCATTCTACGGCAGGTATATGACGCGGTGGCACCAGAACAATGAGTGTCACGGTCTATTTGCGGCCCTCCCCGGGATCGATAATGCCGCCAGGAAATTTTATCAGGAGCATTTAGAAAAAAATCCCCAAGTCACGTTCCGCCTTTATGAGGAAAAGCAGATTCTGAAAGCCCTTACCGACACGTTGGATGTCGTCCGCCCGGATACAATCGCCAGGCGTATCGCCCGCAAGACCGGAACGCCCGGTGACTGCTTCCTGCTGTTCACGGAAAAGGGCTTTTTCTGGGCCCAGCACGTCATCGGGCATGGCAGCGGCGCCGCCCGTCGCATCGCTATTTTCGACCCCAAAGGAAATGTCCTGGCAGACACCCCCATCCTTGATTATCTGACAAGGCTGTATCCCGAACTTGGTGATGACGACAGCATCGCCGTCAGCAGCCCCACGGCCCGGCAGCCGGGATTGTTCCAGGATGCCGGCGAAATTATCGAAATGCAAGCAGGCTCGGAATGCTTCGAGCATCGGCTGCCGGCAGCGCCCCGACACTTTGTCGGTCGCCGGTCGTATCTTGAAGAACTCGATGCCTTTGCAACTAACGTTGTCGGCAGGAAAACGTCTTGTCGCGGCATCGTGTTTGCAGCGCCGCCGGGAGGGGGAAAAAGTTCCCTGGCTCTGGCCTGGATTGACCGTCTCAGGGCCAAGGGACACCTTGCCATATCCATCGATACACGTTCCGTATCTTCTCCCCGGTCTATCCTGCGCGTTGCAAACCTTGTTTTCCGTCGGTTCGAGGACTTCTGCGGCCAGCTTCAATTTGCCGGCGACGCCAGACCTTTTGCTCGATTTGAAGATGCGGCTGAAGCATTGCTTCAGATCGGGCAAGCTCTTGAAGGCAACGGAAAACTGATGATCATTGTTTTCGACCAGTTCGAGCACGTCTTTTCTCAGCCGGACATCATCCAACGCTTGCAGGATCTGTTGCAGAAAATCAGCGATGCCCAGACCAATGCTGTTCTGGGTTTTGCGTGGAATATGGACCCTGTCGGCCTGAGCGCGCCATGGCCTGATGATCCGGAAAAAATCATCACCAGCTTCAGCAAACATATTTCCCTTGATATTTTCACTGCAAAGGAAAGCGATGAGCTTATTGATAAACTCAGCGAGGAAATCCGGCAGCCTGTGAAAAAAGACCTTCGGTTTCATCTTGCAGAATTTTCCCAAGGATACCCCTGGCTCTTGAAAATACTTTGCAGGCGGGTCATCGATTTGCGGCAGGCGGGTGTGCCGCAGTCCGATATCCCCCGACGTCTGCTCAGCGTCAATGCCCTTTTCCAGGAGGATGTGGACAGATTGCCGCCGGAAACAGCAGCAACGCTTCGCCGCATCGCCCGGGCAGCCCCGATCCGCATGCTCGAATCGAGTCAGCACTATGATTCCGAGGCCGTCCAGGGCCTGATCCATCAAGGACATGTGATCCGCATCGGCAATACCTACGACGTATACGGGGAAATCTTTAAAGACTTTTTGACCGGCAGGGGCGCGCCGGTCAAGGACCGCTTTCTTTTGCTTGCAAAAATCGACCAGGTTCTGTGGGCAACTAAAATTTTACAAAAATCAAACGGTGTTCTTGGGGCCTCGAAGCTAAAGGCGCACGCTGCTTTGTCCGCAACATCGTTTTATCGGGTCATCAGGGATCTGAATCTGCTTGGACTGGCAAAAACAGATAACGACGCCATCATTCTTGAAGTCCGCTTTCCGGAAACGACCAAAGATTTCGAGGTTTCATGGCGCCGTCACCTCCGCAGCAGGCTTCAAAGCAACCGCCAGGTGCTCAACCTCTTAACAGCGCTGAAAAACAACAACTCGCTGACAATTGCCGATGTCTCCGGCATACTCGAGACGCTGTGTGCATACATGTCAGCTCCGCGGCAAGCCTGGTTAACCTATGCCCGCATACTGGCACAATGGATGGATGCCGCTGATTTGGCTCTCCTGGACAGCAGAAACCGGAAGCTCATACACTACGATGCTGAAACCGAAATCAGGGAACACCATCTCCTGCTGCCCAAACGGCACGGCACCAGGACGCCCCAAATTCAATACGCTCCGGTTGAAAGTGTGGCCGCACGGCTTGTTCAGGCCCTCCGATCGGACGGTAGCGTCGACTGGAAAGGTTTTAAGAAAAATACGATTTTGCGTGCCCTGGCAACCCTGGAAGATCTGGGTTTCATTCAAAGAAAAGCGCGGTTGATAAAAGTGCTTCCGGAAGGTTTGGAGTTCGTATCACATCCGGAAAAGCGACCGCGTTTATTTGCCCGAGCTGCTTTGCAGTTGGCGTCGTTTGCAGCCTTTATGGAAATACTTAACGCCCGTAAAAATAAAAGCGCTACACTTTTGGCGCTGGGGCTTGAGCTCAGAAATAAGCTCGGTGCGAATTGGAAGCAAAGCACGGCCACAACGGTCGCCAAAATTATGCTCGATTGGGCCCGAAATTCGCAACTTGCCCCCGGTGTGTTTGCCCGGGCACGAAGGGGGCCGATAAAAGGCTGGAAAAAGAAGAAAGATACTCAAATGCCGCTTTTTTCAGAGAGGCACAAATAAGGAGTTATGATAGTTTTTGACGGTACATACCGCTTGCAGCGGCGGGACGACCCACCATCAACGTCCTTTGTCAGGTGGGCCTGTTCGTGGCGGCTGAGGATCATCGACCTGTCAATGAGCCGGCCGGGTGTCAAGCATATCAGGCCTATTATCGTTGTTGCCACCCAAACCGGCGAAGGCCTTTTTAAAACCACCTGCGCCGAAAGCATGGGCAGACGGATATGCCGGGATTTTAATTTGGATATCAGCCAGATTCTATGGATCGAACATTTTCCGGACAACCCCGACCGGATGTATGTTGCCAGCTTTACGCCCAAATCCTATTTCGGCCCTGAAACATTTTATAATATCGACTGGCGCCCCATCAGATCCAATGAAATTGAAGCCATTAATAGTTTTATCCCGGAATGCGATGCCCTCCAGGCAGATTAAGGCCACAGGTCAAATCACGCCATCACCCGACACCATATAAAATTGAAGGTGATCAAAATAATCCTTTTGGGTTACATACGCTCCATAAGCTTGCCGAGCTGGACCAAATGCGCCCGTTCTTCGTCTGCAATCTGAATCAGTACTTTTCTGCTGTGCGCAAAGCCGATTTTTTCAGCAGCGCGCAGATACAGGTCTAGGGCTTGGGCTTCTATGGACATCGCCAATTCAATAATATCGCTTACAGATTCTAAATCCGGCTGAAACAGATTCAGGTATTCTTCAGTAGTAAGCCCTCCTTCTACGGCTTCACTGACGGCGCTCTTTTCTAATTCCTCACGGCTGTCGGATTTTCCCGTTATCGTAATGTATTCGCTGAAAATACGATCCCGGTGCTTAATTTCGATTTCAGACAGTTTTTTAAAAAGATTTTTAACATTAATATCTTTTACTTTAGGTATCATTGATACATAAAAATCATGAAGCCCACCCTCAAGGGAGTAAGCAATGGCAAGTGTTTTTTCCGGGGATTCATCCCCTGTGAACAGCTCAATTCCCAGTTCCTCTTTGCCAAAGGCCGCCTCACTTTTCCAGCCCTTAAAACCGCCGGTAAGATTGTATACATTCTCGAAACCCTTTCCTGCCAGCATTTGGGCAGCTACCCGGCTACGTCCTCCGATAGCGCAGTAAACCACGGTGGCTTTGTTTGGATCGATTTCGTCCATTCTTACGGTCAGGTCGGGCAAAGGAATGAGTTTGGCTCCCGGAATATGGCCGGTTTCATATTCATTGGGCTGGCGCACATCTAAGATCGTTAGCTCATCAGAAGCTTTGGCAGCCATGTATTTGCGGGCCTGGTCCGCATCAACTGATTTTACGGGAGTTAAAAATTGTTTCCAGCGCATGGCATCCTCCATATAATTTGAGTTTCATCTGTCTGCCCGGATCGCAACTTTCAAAAAAACGCCCCACCTCTATTTGCCGGCTTTATCGATATCGATGATTTTCCCTTTCAGATAGTCCTTGGTTTCATACCTGGTAATGCTCGTCAGCTTCCGGGTTATCGTTCCCAGACGATCGGTTTGCTCCTTAATCTTGGCCATGCGTTCCCTTAACGGGTCCTTCTTTGGCAAATCCATTAAAATCAGTTCCGTATATCCGGAAATGGCCATCAAGGGCTGATTCATCTCGTGGCAGACAGCACCTGCTATTTCGAGAACACCCTGAAGTTTCTCGTGCCGGATTCGTTCTTTCTCGGCCTGCTTGCGCTCACTCAGATCTCTGGTCACACAAACACTGCCGATATTATTATTATCCTTGTCCTTTAAAATACTGATTGAAATATTAAAGGGTGCAATTTGACCGTCCTTTTTTTTCATATTTATCTCATATTCTCTGAGGAAACCTTGTTGGCGCAGACGGGTAAGCATTTTTTCAAGTTCATGCTTGTCTTCATAAATCTCAAAACCTGTCATCCGGATGAACAAAGTCAAAAGGATTGGGCTTTGTGATCAATTCATCCTTGGAAAACCCTGTATATTTCGAAATTGCGGTGTTCGCAAAGACAAGCTTCAAATCCTGAACCACCAAAACGCCTACATTGACGTTCTCCACCACATTCCGGTATTTTTCTTCACTCTCGCGCAGCGCCGCTTCAGCCCGTTTGCGCTCAATACGTTCTTTTTCAAGTTCTTCGACCCTTTGTTCCAACTGTTCATAGGTCGGTTTTACCGTCATTAGAAAATCCTCCAATTGGCCGTTAACCTAAAAGATCCTTGCTTCCGGCTTGATGTACGCCCTGTTTATGCTCAACCAAATTATCGGCAATGAACCAAAAAATCAATGATTCTTTGTCCTGCCCAAAGGGAATCTAAGGGGTAAAAAAAATGAAAATGTTCTTGCTCCGTAAAATCAGATGATGGATACTAAGTATCCAGAGCTGCTGAGGGAAGCAGCAAAATGGATAAAAAGTATCCACTTTTTTAAATGCTGGTTATGAAAACAATATGACCAAACAGCGCCATAATTACACACTTGTACGCTATCGAATTCCAACATTTTGATAATGTTGATATTTATAACCATTTAACCCATAAGCCAATAAACGATATCCGAACTGAATGTGGCATTAATCTTGCTATTAACAATATCATGACCAACAAGGCTATCAACAAACCATTCTGGACAGGGGTTCCGCCATGGATATTTATCGGTGCGGCGGCGGTGCTGTTTCCTATTTTTGCGTTTATGACCATGCAAAACATTAACCGGCAGAAAGAAAACAGCACGCATCTTATGGTGGCGAAAGGGGCAGCCTTAATACAATCGTTTGAGGCCGGCACCCGCACCGGTATGGGAATGCAATGGAGCGGTTTCCAGCTCCAGAAACTTCTGGTCGAGACGGTTCAGCAACCTGACATTGCCTACCTGCTTATAACCGATATCAACGGAATCATAATGGTTCACAACGCCCCCGAGCGTATCGGACAAATTTATGGAAAAGGGTTGGATTTAAAACAGATTACTCATCTTGATTCGATTCAGTGGCGTATCGTGTCAATGCCTGGAAAAAGAAAAATATTTGAAGTTTTTCGAAGGCTTTCACCTGCCGGAGGACCGATGCGCATGCGTCACGGCCACATGATGATGCAATTGTGGTTGGAGCGAAGCGGCAACCCCCGCATATCCCTGACGCCGGCGGAATTTATCGTTTTTGTGGGTCTGGATATGACTCCGATAGACGAGGCCATCAAATCCGATACCAAGCACGCCGTTATTATGGGCATCATCCTGCTTTTAATCGGTTTTTCCGGTTTCGTGCTGCTTTTTTTAGCTCAGAGCTATCGCACCGCCAGAACGTCGCTTTCCAGGATTAAAGCCTTTTCAGACAATGTGGTTGAGCATATGCCGATCGGACTGGTGGCTCTGGATAATCATCAACAGATTACCTCGTTAAATCATGTCGCCGGATCGATTCTCAACCTTTTGTCCGATAACACCTGCGGAAAAGACGCCAAAGACGTCCTTCCGCCGGAGCTTTACCATCTTCTCAACAGCCTCGATGGTAATAAGATAATCGTTGAAAAAGAAATCGATTGTAATCTCAGTGAAAACAAAAAAATTCCGCTGGAAGTCAGTGCCACATTGCTGAATGACGAGAGTGGAACGTTTCTTGGATATGTCCTGCTGTTTAAAGACCTCAGTGAAGTCCGTTCATTGCGAAAAGAAATCGCCAGAAGCCAGCGCCTGGCGTCCATGGGAAGACTGGCAGCCGGTGTTGCCCATGAGATTCGCAACCCTTTGAGTTCCATTAAAGGGTTTGCCACCTATTTCAAGGAAAGGTATCATAACATACCGGAGGATAAACACATCTCCAACATCATGATCCAAGAAGTAGACCGCTTAAACCGGGTTGTCGGCCAGCTTCACGAATTTGCCAGGCCGATCACAATTTCAAGAAAATCGATTCAGCTAAACCACTTTATCAAAGACTCCCTCAAGCTGATCGAACGGCAGGCTTCGGAAGCAAACATAAACATTCAAACCAGATTCGCTCCTGAAATCAACATGGCCTTTATTGACCCGGACAGGATCAGCCAGGTGCTTTTAAACCTTTATCTGAACGCCATCGAATCGATGCAGACCGGCGGAGATCTAACCGTCACGCTTTCAACCAATGCCGAAAACCTGGGAATTGAAATCCGGGTCCAAGATACCGGTACAGGCATCGGCAAAGACGATCTTGTACACATTTTTGACCCCTTCTTTACCACCAAGGCATCAGGAACAGGTCTCGGACTGGCGATCGTTCACAACATCATTGAAGCCCATAACGGCGAGATAAACGTCGAAAGTCGAAAGGGTCAAGGAACCACGTTTACCATCTGCTTGCCGGGCGTGCACCCGAATATCTCACGCAACGGCAGCATCACCCAAGCGATTTAGAAAAAACCGATGAAAGCAAAAAAGACCATATTGATCGTAGATGACGACAGCGCCCACCGCACCATGTTGCGGACCCTTGTTGGAGGATGGGGATACGATATTGTCGAGGCGGACGACGGTTCAACCGCTATCGAACAGGTGCAACAGCGCCCCTTTGATCTGGTTCTGATGGATGTCCGCATGCTAAAAGTTTCCGGCATCGAGGCCCTCGAACAGATAAAAACCTTCAATCCTGCCACACCGGTAACCATCATGACCGCTTATTCGTCTGTCGAAACAGCGATTGAAGCTCTAAAAAAAGGCGCCTACGATTACCTGACCAAACCCCTTGATTTTGATAAGCTGCGCCTTAACCTGGAACGAGCCATGGAGCATACCCGGCTCAAAGAGGAAAACCGCATCCTGAAAGAAAGCCTCGGCAAACAATTTGACAGCCGGAATATCATCGGCCGCAGCCCGGCCATGGTAGACCTTCTGGAAACAGTGGCCCATGTGGCCCCTTCGGAAGCAACCGTGATGATCACCGGCGAGTCCGGCACGGGCAAAGAACTCATTGCCGGAGCGATCCATTTTAACAGCCCGAGAAAAGACGGTCCTTTTATAAAGATCAACTGCGCAGCCATTACGGAAACACTCCTTGAATCGGAACTTTTCGGCCACGAAAAAGGAGCCTTTACCGGAGCCGACCGCCGCAAAGAAGGTCGTTTTTTTCAGGCCCACGGCGGCAGCCTGTTTCTAGACGAGGTCAGTGAAATGCCGCTTACCATGCAGGTCAAGCTGCTGCGGGTGCTGCAGGAGCGCGAACTCACCCGCGTGGGCGGAGAACAGGTGATCAAGGTGGACGTGAGGCTGATCGTGGCTACCAATAAACATCTTCCGGATCTGATATCCGCGGGATTGTTCCGGGAAGATCTTTACTACCGCCTGAACGTCGTCAGTTTAAAGCTTCCGCCGTTAAGAGAAAGAAGGGATGATATTCCGCTGCTGGCCCAGCATTTCCTGCAAGTTTTTGCTGCCAGGAACCGAAAGGACATAAAGGGATTTACCCCCCAGGCCATGGATCAATTGATACGATATCACTGGCCCGGCAACGTGCGCGAACTGATGAATACCGCTGAAAGGGGCGTAGTGCTTGCGCGCAGCGCCTATCTTAACGAGCATGATCTTACGCTCATACACGAAGTTCCGCTGCAGCCTGCCCAAATCCCGAATACCATGGGGTTTACAGCTTCAGAGGTGTCTCTAAATGAGATTGAAAAAGCCACCATCTTGCGCACCCTTGAATCCACGGCCGGTAACAAAAGCGAAGCCGCGCGGCAGCTCGGCATAACCCGCAAAACGCTGCATAAAAAACTCAAAACATACGGGGTCATGCCTTAGTCGCTTCATCTTAAATTTTGTTCATTTGGCGGCGAAAAATATTATAATCAATCGTTTTCGCTAGAACTATGAAAATTTCGTGCTGCTCCTTGACTATCTGCAAGCTGCCGGGAAAAATATTGAAGCGTGGCTATAACGCACCAAAGCTAATGCCGATGGCCTGCATGATAGAAACCACAGACGCTTATAAGGATTACATCAACCATAATCCAACACTTTAGCACTCCAATATTCCAAAATTCCAAAATACAGCAGCTTTGCATTTAAGAAATCATCTGAATTCGATATCAAACATGTTTTCACCGGTCAGGTGTTCTGAAATTTTGGTTGCTTTTATTATTGATGCACCATAAAAGATTTTATCAAAAAAAACGCAAAAAAACAGATTGACGATCGCGATGCGTTGATCTTTTGAGCAGACGGCGGAGAATTTTTGAACAAGATTATTCAAATATTGTTTCTTTTTTCCATCTTTTTGTTTTTTAGGAGCTTTGTAGTGCTCGGCCAGGAGTCTCCTGCGGCCGGACCACAAAGGCTTTCCCTTGACGAAATCCTAAACAGGGTTGAAAACAGATACGCTGCTTCAGGCTTTTCAGCCCGTTTCGAGCAGGTATCGACGATCCCTGCCATGGAGATTACCGAAACGGCCTCGGGCCGAATCTATGTTAAACGTCCCGGCATGATGCGCTGGGAGTACGAAAAACCGGATCTGCAAACGGTCATTACGGACGGCAAGACCTTATGGATCTACCGGCCCGAAGACAATCAGGTGATGATCGGCAAAGCCCCCGTTTTTTTCAGAGACGGCAAGGGGGCCGGCTTTCTTTCGGATATCAGGGGCATACGGCGCAGATTTTTAATCGACCTGGAAAATGAGATCCAGAACAACAACTACAAACTGGCATTGTACCCTGTCGAAAAAACATTCGATGTCTCTGTTATCTATCTGTCGATTTCAGCCCAGACCTTTGAGGTGGTCCGAATCGTTACCTATAATTCTTACCAGGATAAAACCCGAATCGAGTTCAGCAATATACGGTTCGAAGAGAAGCTTGATGACGCGCTCTTTACGTTTAAAATACCTGAAGGAGTAGAAATCCTGCACCTCGACGAGTAGCCCGATTTTTTGTGTCAGAGCGGCGAAGCCGCGTTGTATAAAATCGCTTCGCGATTTTATAAGGAGTAGTCCCATGAAGGAACAAATCAAAGCGCTGCTGAAAAAAAGAAAAGCGATCATGCTGGCCCATAACTACCAGCCGCCGGAAATCCAGGACCTTGCGGATCTTACCGGCGACTCCCTGGAGCTGAGTATTAAAGCCGCCCAAACCGATGCTGAGGTTATCGTCTTCTGCGGCGTGCATTTCATGGCCGAAACCGCTTCAATTCTTTCTCCGGACAAAACCGTCCTGCTCCCCCGTAAAGACGCCGGGTGTCTGATGGCCGATATGATTGAACCGGAAGCACTTCAAATCATGATCGCTAAACTTCCGCCCATGCCGGTCGTCACCTATGTCAATTCAACGGCGGCGGTCAAAGCGCTGTCAACCATATGCTGCACTTCGGCGAACGCCGTTGATGTTGTCAGCAGCCTGGATGCAGCGGAAGTATTAATGACGCCCGACCGGAATCTGGCCATGTATACGGCTTTACAGACAAAGAAAAAAATTCATCTTTGGGACGGATATTGTCCGTCGCATGAAACGCTTAAAGCCCAGGATGTACACAACGCCATGAAAAAACACCCGGGTGCGGTTTTTATGGCTCATCCCGAATGCCGGCCTGAAGTTCTTGAGCTGGCCGACGTTGTACGCAGCACGTCCGGTATGCTTCGATATGCCAGAGAGTCTGAAAGCGCTGAATTTGTCGTCGGCACGGAGATCGGACTGCTGTACCCGCTGAAAAAGGCAAATCCGAACAAATCGTTCTACCCCGCTTCCCCCAAAATGCTGTGTAAAAACATGAAAAAGATCACTCTCGAAGATATCTTCAGGAGCCTCGAGTTCATGCAGGGAGAGGTAAAGGTTCCTGAAGACATACGCCGGCCGGCGTTCACAGCGGTTCAAAGGATGATCGACCTTTCCCTGTCCAAGATGAAGGCTTAATCGCCAACCAACTCTTCGGGGATGTCGGCATTGGTGTAAACTTTTTGGACATCCTCACAATCTTCCAGCGTCTCCATCAAGCGAACCATCTGCTCGGCTTCCTGACCCCGAAGCTTTATGGTCGACTGCGGCAGCATGGTGAGTTCGGCGGCAATATAGGAAATCGATCTTTTATCGATCGCGGCTTTGACCTGTTCAAAATCCTCGACAGCAGTGATGATTTCATAATTGCTGTTATCTTGGCGAACATCCTCGGCACCGGCATCAATGGCGGCCTCCATTAAAACGTCTTCGTCAACGGCCGTATTTTCGACAACGATATAGCCCTTTTTAGCGAACATCCAGGCCACGCATCCGGCCGCACCGATTTTTCCGCCGGCTTTGTTGATGATATGGCGAATGTCCGCAACAGCCCTGTTCTTGTTATCGGTAAGAGATTCTATTAAAATAGCGCTGCCGCCGGGGCCGTACCCTTCATAAAGAGCCTCTTCGTAACTGACGCCTTCAAGTTCTCCGGTTCCTTTTTTTATGGCACGTTCAATGTTATCCTTGGGCATATTTTCACTTTTTGCGGCCTGAATCGCCCCCCGCAGCCTTGGATTCGCAGCCGGATCTGCCCCTCCTGTACGGGCGGCAACGGTAATCTCTTTGATAAGTTTGGTGAAAATTTTTCCCCGCCTGGCATCCACAGCGCCTTTTTTATGTTTGATGCTCGACCACTTGCTGTGACCCGACATCGTTACCTCCTAATGTTTTTCCAATCCGATAATATAAATTTCCCGGCTGGCCTTGCGGCTGCTCCGGGGTTTAAAGATCTTGAATTTGTTAAAACCGGCCTTGACGGCATCTGAGAACGCCTTGAAATCCTCCCCCTGGAAGATCTTGCAGACAAAAGCGCCGCCGGGTATCAGTACGTTTTGAGCCATTGCCAGCGCGGTCTGGCAAAGGTGAAACGATCTGGCGCTGTCAACGTGTTTGCTGCCGGTGGTTGCCGGTGCCATATCACTGACAACGACGTTAAAATCGTTTCCCAGGGAGCTTAAAATGTCAGCATTCAACGACAGGATATCGGCGGTATATACGCTGACCTGTGATGGAAGCTTGATCACAACCGGCTGCAAGTCGATTCCCACGACCCGTCCGCCGGCGCCTGTCAGGGTCGCCGCAAAAAGCAGCCAGGATCCAGGCGAACATCCTAAATCGAGAACCTTGTCGCCTTTTTTGATTAGATTGTACTTTTGCTGGATCTCCTTAAGTTTATAGACAGATCTTGCCGGAAACTTTTCCTGCTTTGCCCGCTGCGAATAATGATCCTGCCAGCGGCCACGCTTTGGATTTGTATATTTCATTGAGAAGTTATTGAAAAATTGGTATCATCCATTTTTCGGTTTACACTATTTTGAAACTCGAAACTCGAAACTCGAAACTTGAAACTCGAAACTCGAAATTGGGATAACATGTTAATTAATCAAGACTCAAACCCAGTTTCAAGTTTCAAGTTTCTTTCCGGATTAAAGGATAAAAAAGTTATAAACCATGTTTTTGCTTTTATAAAAGCTACCAAAGAAATTAGTTTAGAATAATTCTTCCATCGCTTCCGAAACCGTCTTGATACCTCTGAGTTCTATTCCGTTTACGGCGGTCATGCGTTTCAAATTGCTTTCCGGCATAAAACATTTTGTAAAACCCATTTTCTTTGCCTCGGACACCCGTGTTTCAACATGACCGATTGCCCTGACTTCCCCGGTAAGGCCGACCTCGCCGAAAACAATCGTGTCATTTTGAATCGGACGGTCCAAAAAGCTGGAGGCAATCGCAGAAACGATGCCCATGTCAACGGCGGGTTCATCAATCTTGACACCACCGGCCACATTGATAAAGATATCGTGTCCCATCAGATGCATGCCCAATTTTTTTTCCATGACGGCAACCAGCAGGGCAACCCGGTTTTGCTCAATGCCAAGAATGGTTCTGCGAGGGTTTCCGAAGCTTGTGCTGCTGACAAGGGCCTGCAGCTCAACCAGGATCGGGCGCGTTCCTTCCATGCTGGCCGTCACAACCGATCCCGGCGTGTCGACCGGACGTTCGGCCAGAAACACGGCCGACGGGTTGGCAACTTCTTGCAGACCGCTTGCATTCATTTCAAATACGCCGATCTCATTGGTCGATCCGAATCGGTTTTTAACAGCCCTCAGTATCCGAAAGACATAATTGCGGTCCCCTTCAAAGTAAAGAACAGCATCGACCATGTGTTCCAGAAGCCTTGGGCCTGCAATGGCGCCGTCTTTGGTCACATGACCGACCAGAAATACGGGTGTGCCGGTTTGTTTGGCCATGAGCATAAGCCGCAGGGTCGATTCGCGAACCTGGCTGACACTGCCGGGGGCCGACGTCAAGTCGGGACTGAACATGGTCTGAATCGAGTCGATGACAAGAACATCCGGTTGTGTTGATTGCACCATTGCCAGGATCGACTCAAGGTCTATCTCTGAAACCACCAGCAAGTCGGCAGATACCGACGACAACCGTTTGCTGCGCATCCGTAGCTGCCGGATCGACTCCTCTCCGGATACATATAAAACTTTATGGCCCGCTATAGCCAGCGCGTAGAGCGCCTGAAGCATCAAGGTCGATTTGCCGATTCCCGGATCTCCTCCAATCAGGACAAGGGTTCCGGGAACAAGGCCTCCTCCTAAAACGCGGTCAAACTCGCTGATGCCGGTCATTAAACGATTTTCATTTTCGAGCGTAATGGAATCTATGGCCACAGGTATTGGTCGCGCTGCGGATAAACCCCTGGCAACCCCTTGCACCGGTTTGGTGGACAGGGTTTCTTCCACAAAGGTCTGCCACTGACCGCAGTCCGGACACTTTCCCATCCATTTGGGAGCCTGATAGCCGCACGACTGGCAGCAAAATATGGTTTTGGAATTTTTTTTCACGATACGCATTTAATGAAACGATGACTCCATAAAAAGCTGTTTCTTAAAGTTGAACACACCGGAGTAATCATCATTAAACCAGAAAATCTATTATCACAACGAGTTGCCGGGGGCCACTTTTTTCGATTATAGAACCGTAATTTAATTACAGATCCGATACCATTTGACATATCGACACATATCATGTCATTTAAATCCAATCAAGAAATGGATTCTATCAATGATCGATTACCACGTCCATACATTACTTTGCAACCATGCCGAAGGTCCGAAATCCACCGCCTATAATTTGACCTGCGCCATTTCAGGCTCAACGGCAACCC
>JACKQG010004531.1_pt1 | contig 16038 bp, 18 predicted proteins | sample 8237621 | NCBI WGS metagenome assembly JACKQG01 (sample SAMN15677084, study PRJNA649215) | marine metagenome | biome: marine; feature: Black Sea; material: saline water; isolation source: suspended particulate matter (SPM) from the Black Sea western gyre | collected 2013-06-09/2013-06-10 | depth... | reverse complement strand
TTGCAGGCGGGTGATCGGCTGTTGATGATTTGGGCTTTGCTCTAAAGGATAATAATAAACAACCTCCATTTTACTTTAGAACATTTGTTCTTGTTTGTATATGGCCATTTTCTGATAAAAAAAGAGAGAGATGATCAGTCTCTCTCCTGCAATTTGAACCTGCTACCGCTGGTCAATATTTTCTGCTTTCAGCGACTCGATGATGACCGGAACACGCCGGGACCCCAAAAGCCATAAAACAAATATCGCCAATGGGATCCACCCCATCACGCTGGCAAGGGTCCCACCAATTGCCAGATCAATGCCTGGTATGAGGAATAATATCGGCAAGCTGGCAATGGCATTTAAGGAACCATGCGCGAGGGCGGGAGTCCAGGGGCTTTTGGTATTGAGATATAACCAGCTCATAATTATGCCGACCAGAAGGGTGAAGACAACCATCATAAAAACCCCGGCAATTGGATAACCTGGATAGTTCAAGCCCATCACTATGGCGGGCGCATGCCAAAATCCCCAAATAAGATTACTGATGAGAATGGCCTTCCATTGGCCAAGAGGAAGCAACTTTGGCAGCAGAAATCCACGCCAGCCAAGCTCTTCGCCCAAAGCAAAGATGACGTTTATCAGTGGAGCGATTGTCAGCGCAGCACCGATCTGGATCGCAATCAGCAATGACGAGGTCAGTGCGCCCGTGTCAGGGAGTGCAGCAATGGTCTCGTTGACAGTTGTCAGATTGGGATCAAACTCACCGATTCCAAATAATACAGTCACCAAGCCTGCCACAACTGTCAGGATCGGGAAGAGCAACCAGGCCCAAATATAAAAGCGTTTCGGGCCCAGTCGTCCCAGATTCAGATCACGGAATGATCCGCCTGAGGTGAGGGTCGCAACGATGGCCGCAATCCCCGGTCCCCACATGGCGAGGGAATAAGCAACTGTCGTCACGATCTGCTGGATTTGCGCGTCCTCATTTTTGAAGGCCAGGGGCAGAAGAAATAAAGGCCAGGCGATCAGGAAGGCAATCACGATAAAGATTGTCAGGGCTTTGCGGTTAATCATATTTTCTCCTAGGATGGCAAATTACGATGGCGACGGGACGTTCTGGTCAGCGGGCGTTTGGCGACGATGGTCACTTTGGCGCTATTGCTGGGGGTATAGACATTGATCGCTTCCCAGCCTTCCTCACCCCATTCATCCAGGGTATCCTGAATGGCCTCATCTTTTGTACCAAAGGCGGAACCGATGGTTTCAACGCGGTATTCCCATTGGGCAAAATCTGTCATAGCAATCTCCCTGAATTATTCAGCCGCTTTATAGACACTGGAAACTAAAAACAACAATTCCTTCATCGTCATTGCGAGGTAGTTTTTTCGCCGAAGCAATCTCCATTTCAATGAGGGAGACTGCTTCGCAAAGGCAGCTCGCAGTGACGTGAAATAATAATATTGAAAATTTACTTATAGTGTATTAAGTTCGCGTTGATAAAGAATATAAGAATAAATATAGAGGAATAAAGTTGTCCCAAGAACAGGGACAAGGATAAACCAGATCGCATTGGAACCGAAGAATATGCCAAGGATGGCAATCACTCCTGAGACCATGAACAGGGTTGCGCCAAGTCGATGGATCTCATCCCAAACGGTATCACTGCTCAAGGTCCAGGGGGTACGGATACCGATAAACCAATTTCGCTTTGCTTTGCGGAGCATGTAGCCAATGAAAAAGAAAAGCAATCCCATTGCAGGCAGGATCGCTGTACTCATTTTGAAAAAGGTCCAGCCGAGATTCCAGAAGATGGTCAGCTTCCAGATATATCCCAGGAACAGCATGATCACAAGGATGAAGAGATTAAAGGCCTCGCGAAATTTAGCCACATTTTCTTTGAGGGGATCAAGGTGCGGTATAGCCAGGAAAAGCAGAAACATTCCCAAAGAAACTATGGGCATCATAAAGACACCCCAGAACCTACTCATATACCCATCAACCACATCGTTGACACCCCAGTGGGATGCCATTGGGTCGGGCAATAAATCGTAGACTACGACACCTGCAATTACTGAAATCAGGATGATGATACTTACTAAAATAGTTGTCAGTTTTGTGCTCATAGTACTCTCCTACGAATCTCATTATCTTTAGGACTTATCCATTTTTATAGCCCTTGTCCCAATGCTCTGCGTTGGGTATTATGACAAGCCGCAACGCAGAGCATTGCGTAGAGGAAAAGGTGGACTGCGTATGTCCTTTATCCTGATGTTTCATGTGAAACAACACATTACTCTTCTTCAGGCAGATTGTTTTGCGCCAAAGATACCATCCCACTCAGACCGCCAAGATTCATTGTATCGACAGCGCTGCTGGGGACGATCACCAAAGCACCCTTTTCCTTCAAGCCTTCAAAGAGCATGTTCATGGCTCGCAGATGTAAGGCGGTGGGATTATTGGCATAGGCTTTTGATGCCTCGGCAAAAGAGCCTGCTATTTGCATTTCGGATTCTCCGAGGATGACACGCGCCTGTCGTTCACGCTCAGCCTGTGCCTGACGACTCATGGCATCTTCCAATTCCTGCGGAATGACGATGTCGCGGATCTCCACGGATTGGACAGTCACACCCCAGGGGGTTGTGCGCTCGTCGATGATCTTCTGCAGATCTTCGTCCATCTTCGCCCGACCAACCAGAATGTCGGCGAGGGTCATCTGACCGATCACTTCGCGGAGGGCAGTCTGGGCGGCCCAGGCAATCGCGACCTGATAATCTTCCACTTCAAGGGCAGCCTTCTCAGCATCCCAGACAACCCAGAAAAGGACGGCGTCCACATCCACTGGAACAGTATCTTTTGTAAGCGTTTTTTCTGCGGCAAAGGGCGTCACCATGACACGATGATCGATCCAGTTGGGGATGGTATCAACAATCGGGATGATCCAAAATGGGCCTGGCCCGGAAAGCGAACGGAATTTCCCAAATCGGAGCACGATGGCTTTATCCCATTGAGAGGCAACTTTGAAGGCAAATAAGACATAGATCCCAATGATCGTCATTGCTGTTACCCAGATGCCGATCCATGCATCCGGCCTATTTTGATAGTCAAAAATGGCCGCACCGATAACAGCGACCAGCATAAAGAAGCCAAAGATCAATCCGGCGATTCCAGAGATGTGCAAATCCTGGGCATCTTTTTTCGTCTTGTTGATTTCACTACTTTTTGATTTTGGAGACATGATTTCCTCACTTCTATTTTTCTTCGGACTGACGCCAATCCGTAATTTCTTTTTCAAGGATTTTCAAAAACTCATCCGGTTGATACCCCAATCGCAGGGCATCCTGCAGGAAACGCTGGGAAAGGGTCTGCAAGGCCTGCGCCCTGATATCCTCCGGTTTCTCGCTTGCCCTCGCTTCAAGGATATAGGTACCGCGTCCCTGTTGGGTGGAGATGATGCCGGCTTCATCCAGCAGTCTATAAGCGCGAGCAATGGTATTGAAATTAACCCGCAACTCCTGCGCCAAAGCGCGGACCGTGGGTAACTGATCGCCAGGCTGCAAAACACCGGCTTCAACCAGTTGCTCGATCTGCTCCATGACCTGGGTATAGATCGGCACGCCGGAACGAAAATCCAGGCGGATGCGGGAGACAAGGGGGGTAAGATCGTTTGGGTTCATAAGTTTAGATATTGTACTAATTGTATAATTGTACTAATTGTACGCGAGAATTACTTTTTGTCAAGAAGGAAAAAGAGGATGTATAATCTGGGGGAGTTGGACATTATTGGCGAGGAAGTTTTTATCTGGTACCGAAGATAAGGCGGTATGCAATCCATTAGATCGCTGGTTTAGCGGCTCTTCGTCGGATGGGCACAATTTGTAAAAAAACGATATGAAACAATTTATAACAACGTTTCGCGACTCCATGATTCAAAGACCGCTTAGTTTGCTTACCTTGGTGTTAACGGGGTTCATGATCACAGTTCCCTTATACCAACGGTTTAGCGGTATTGTGTATATTGAACAGCTGAATTGGGTAGATGGTACAACAATCATTATGGTTGGGATCATTCTCATTCGTGGAGTCCTCCATTGGCAATCTGATACTGACTTGCAAGCAGTTTCCATCGCATTGATTGCCGCGTTGTCTTTCCTATTCACATTTGAGGCACTCTATAAGCTCTCTTTCTACACATTTCCATGGCGCATGGCGGGAGCAGAACTCAGAGAATTTGTGATCCAGGTCGGGATAGCGCTGACCGTCCTGGTTGGATTTGCTTTTGGCAGGTTCAGCATATCCAGGCCAAGCAAAGTTTTTATAGGGATATTCATCATCAGCTGGATTATTTGGTTGTTAGTCGGTTTCCCGCAACTTGAGAGTGGGGAAAACTTCTACGCTGCAATCATCAATATCCCTATCACTCAAAACATGATTTATTTTCTCAATCGAGCAACGAAGGGTGCTTTGTGTCTGGTCTATATTTCTCTTTATAAGTAGATGTTTTCCTGTCATAAGGAACTAATCCATGTCAATCACCAAAGAAAGAATTCAAGCTGCCCATCAACAGGTCTCAAATGCGCTCGAAGACGGTGTGATCCCATTTTGGCTGGAGCGCAGCCTGGATAAGGACTTTGGCGGTTTCCTGACCAACTTCGATGAAAAGGGTCAGGATCTGGGAACTCCCGAAAAATATCTCAACACACAATGCCGCTTGATCTGGTGGTTCTCAACCCTGACCCGTCATTACCCACATAAGAAAGCATATCGCCAGATGGCTCAACAGGGTATGGACTTCCTGCTCAGGCATTTCTGGGATGCCCGGCATGGCGGCTGGTTTTGGAAGACACGGCGTGACGGTGCAAAACTGGATGATGGTAAATCGGTCTACGGTCAGAGTTTTGCCATTTACGCCACGGCGGAATACTATCGCGCCACCCGGGATCATCGCGTGCTCGAATATGCCAATCGCACTTTTGACCTGCTGCAAATCTACTGTGCGGATACTTTGCGAGGCGGGTATTTTGAAAATCTGGAACGCGAGTGGCAAGTTTCGGATCCTGGTTTTTATGGCGGCGACCGGAAAGGGCTGGACACACATATGCATCTGATGGAAGCATTCACCAGCCTCTATGCGGCTTCCGGGCTTCAAATTCACCGCGCCAAATTGGGAGCACAGGTGGAGTTGATCCTCCGGCATCTGATCAATCCTGAAACTGGCTGCGGGCGCAACCAGGTGGATCTGGATTTCAACCCGATACCCGCCATTGCGCTGAATCGCACCTGGAACGCTGAACGTGCCGGGGAAACCCCTGCTGTTCCAACAGATACCACCTCCTATGGGCATAACGTGGAACTCTCCTGGCTGATGAATCTTGCGATCCAAACCGGTGATTTACCGCTGGAACCGTATAAACCGGCCATGAAAAGATTATTGGACCACGCCCTCCAGCATGGCGTGGATTGGGAATGCGGCGGCATCTACCGGGATGGTATCGCCGATGGTAAAGCTATTATCAAAGAAAAGGAATTCTGGCAGAATGCAGAGGTATTGGTTGGGTTCCTGGATGGGTATGAATCTTTTTGCAACGATCGTTATTTTGATGCCTTTGAGAATGTCTGGGAATTCGTCAATACGCATATGATCAACCATGCTATCGGTGAGTTTCGGACCTTGTTGGATCGCAAAGGTCAGCCAATTGATGCCAATATCGGCAATCCCTGGAAGGTCGCCTACCACACAGGCCGCGCGCTGCTTGAATGTTCAACACGCTTGGCTCGTTTATCTCAAGCCGCCTGAAAGAGATTGCTGCAAAGAAAAAGGCCATCCTTTTCAGGATGGCCTTTTTTGAATCAGTCAATTTTATCTACGGCGCTGGCGTTTCTTCAACCCCTGCTTCAGGAGCAACTTCTCCCTCAACCTCAGGGGCTACTTCGACGCTGAGCGCAGCGGCTTCGGAAGCAGATTCAGGCATCCCGGCTTCGACCCAGCGGATGAACATATCAACAAACTCGGGCTTCAATTCTTTCTTGGGCGGCATCACACCGATCGTCTCATCATCCACACCGATCACTTCGTTCTGCTGAATTGTCTGGAGAAGGATGCTATTCAAATCGCCAGCAACCAGGTTGGGCACATTATTACCACTCTTGAGGATCTCCTCGTAGCTCCCCATCAGATATTCGTTATTCTCTTTGCCCTCACGATGACAGGACATGCAATAACGCTTGGAAACTGCGGAGATATGGACTTCATAGGAAGGCACTTCGCCCTCTGCCAATGTGGGGATCGCAGATGCCGCAACTGCGTCAGCAGGGATTTCAGCACGGTCGTCCCAGCTATAGCGCATAAAGGCGACCATATATTCGATTTCGCTGGGAGTTAGTTCTCCACCATAAGCGCCGCCAAAAGGAGGCATACCCAGGTTTGGCTGACCGTAAGCGATAATGTCAAAAAGGCTGCCATCGTTTCGGGTATACATCTCGTCGGTGCTGCTGATCGATTTGACGATCACACCCTCAAGACCTTCAACACCGGCGATCTCACCGCCTTCCCCATCCGGGCCGTGACATTCCACACATTGGATGGAATACAGATCCTGGCCGAGGACGATCTGTTCGGTGAGGCTTCCGGCAATTTCGGTCTCGACCTGGGGAGGCGTTGTAATAACCGCGTTGATCGTTAACCCAATCATCCCGATCACAATAAAGGTCATTAACCCAATCGCAAACTTTCTTTTGGAGTAATGGCGAAAGGGATTTTTATCGTATAACGGAAGGAGGATCAATGCCAACACTAAAATGCCCGGAATAACTGCCGCACCAACCCACTCGATCTCGCCGGGGAAGTATTTCAGGAATTCAAAGAGGAAAAGAAAATACCACTCGGGACGGGGCACATAAGAGGCATCTGTGGGATCAACCTTGGGTTCGGGATGGATCCCGATAAAAGTCGCCAGGCCGATCAACAATATGAAAAGAGCAAAGGAGACCAACAGATCTTTGTAGATGCTATCGGGCCAGAAGCGTTCACCTTTTTGCAACTTTTCTTCGTATTTTTCGTTTACTTTTTTCTTGAAGTCATCATTCATCGGTGTGCTCCTTAATCATCCTGGTCGGGGTATGCAGATTCACCATGACGCATGATCAGATAAAGGTGAACGCCGATCAAGCCAGCCAAAGCGGCGGGCAGCATCCAGATATGGGCGGAGAAAAAACGTGAGAGCGTCAGGGCGCTCACATCCGTGCCGCCGCGCAAAGCCTTCAGGATAAAATCCCCAATGCCGGGCACGACCCCACCGATCTCAGTCGCGACAACAGTTGCCCAATAAGCCCGCTGGTTGAAGGGGAGCAAATAGCCTGTGAAGCCCATTCCCAGGGTCAGCAGGAAGAGCAGGCTGCCGACGATCCAGGTCAACTCACGGGGATATTTATAAGATGCCGAGAAAAAGGTACGCAACATGTGGATGAAAACAATCAAAACCATCAGAGACGCGCCCCAATGATGGATCCCGCGGATCAACCAGCCGAAGGCAACCCCGTTCATAATATACTGAATGCTGTCATAAGCATGATCCGGTGAGGGGGTGTAGTAAACGGTAAGAAATATCCCGGTGGCACCCTGCATGATAAACAGAAACAAGCTTGCGCTCCCGAGCGTATTCCACCAATTCCCATGGGGTTCGGGACGGTCAAGCAGATTTTTATACAGACCGTCGAACCCTACCCGTTCATCCAGCCAAGCATAGATTTTTTTGAACATAGGTTTTAGCCTTTCTGGAAGAAGATAAAGAGGTTGCCCTCTTCGATCTTTGTTTCATAGCGATCGAGGGGGGCAGGAGGCGGGCCATCAAGGACTTCGCCTTCTGAGCCAAAATGTGCAGCATGGCAGGGGCAGGCGTAGTTATTATTTCCCTCGTCCCAATTGACACTGCAGCTCAGGTGCGTACAACGACTGGAGAGAGCCAGGAGATCGGTTTCGGTTTTACGTAAAATAAAACCACCGTAACTATTCACTGTTTTTTCCCATCCATTGACACTCGAACGGGTAAATGAAAAAGATTTCGGCGAGCCAAGAGGAAAATTTTCCAACGGGCCAAGCGGTATCCAGGCCTCACTGGATTGGACCTTGAGCGCCGGGTCGATCAGATAACCAATCACGGGGATGCCCAGCGCAGCCCCCATGACGGAGCTCAATGCGATCGTAACAACCTTAACAAAATCTCGCCGGCTTATTCGGCTGGAACCTGCCATGCGTACCTCCTTGGGAGTTCATTGCAGAGTATATAGAATTTCAGACAAATACTTACTTAAAAACCATACGTATTTTAATACATTTTGCACTAAAGGATTATAAAGGTCTATTTAATCTTTTTTAGAGGAAGACTGAAACCAAATATCTATGTACATTGTCACTTTCTATGTCCAGGCCTGAATGGGATAATTTATCCGTTCCCGTTATAATACAATCTGATGATTGTTTTTCTAACAAGTAAATCTCTTCGATTTTATGTCTGGACCAGGTATAACGATATTCCAATCAGGAGGCGTAAATGGCTCTAAACCGGAAAGTTAGTCTCTTCACGGGACTAAAATACAAAGGGGGCGGCCCAATGTGGGCATGGATCATGCATCGCCTTAGTGGTTTGGCAATGGTCTTTTTTGTTGGAGGTCATATTATTGCCGGTTTTCTCACCCAGCAATTTGGCAGTGAGGTGGGGATCGCCATCAATACTATTTACGAAAACTGGATCTTCCAACTGGCACTTTTCTTCCTCGTAATTTTTCACGCAGTCAATGGATTGCGCGTCGTCATCCTCGACCTTTGGCCTGCTCTGCTGGAATACCAGCGCGAAGCAATCTGGCTGCAATGGCTTACCTTTATCCCCATCTATGGTCTTGTGCTCGTTGTTGTGCTCAAAGACGCGCTGGGTGGCTAGGAGGAGATGCAGATGAGTTCACGAACTGTAGCAAAACGCGGTTTCAATCTTGACTATATCATGTGGCTTTTCATGCGACTTTCGGCACTGGCCCTATATGCCCTGGGATTGACCGGCCTGGTGGCCGCCCTCATCATGGGAGCCCGCACCCAAACCGACATCAGCACGCTCCTCCGCTGGACATTTTTCCCCAACCCCAGCCATGTCATTAGCAGCGACATCGTCAACCTCGAACCCTGGATCAATTCCTTCTGGCAAATAATCCAGATGCTGGTGGTCTTCTTTGGCGTCACGCATGGCATCAACGGTCTCCGTATGGTTGTGGAAGATTTTATTGGTAGTAGCTGGTGGAGAGTCCTCTGGCGCGGTTTCATTTTTTTCCTTTGGCTTTTCATCTTGCTTGTGGCCATCTACGTAGTTTTGGCTTCATAAGAGGAGTGACTTCATGAAACAACATCAATTTGAAGTCGTTGTTGTGGGTGCCGGTGGCGCAGGCCTGATGGCCGCATTATACGCATCGAAAACCGCTTCGACGGCTGTTATCTCGAAACTATATCCTACACGTTCTCATACTGGTGCTGCGCAGGGCGGCATCGGCGCTGCGCTGGGCAATCTCGAAGAAGATCACCCCGAATGGCATACCTACGACACCGTCAAGGGAAGTGATTATCTCGGCGATCAGGACGCGATTGAGTTCATGTGCGAGGAGGCTCCCAGCATAGTTTACGAGCTGGAACATATGGGGCTTCCCTTCAGCCGAACCGAAGATGGCAAAATAAATCAACGCCCTTTCGGCGGTCATACCAATAACGATACTGGCAGGCCGGTCACCCGCGCATGCTATGCGGCGGACCGTACCGGTCATATGATCCTGCAAACCCTTTATCAGCAAAGCATAAAAAATAAAGTCACCTTCTATGATGAATTCCAAGCGCTGGACGTGATCGTGACAGACGATGGTGTCGCTGGTGTTGTCGCCCTTGAAATTGCGACAGGTGAAATACACGTCTTCCACGCTAAATCTGTTATCTTCGCGACTGGTGGCTGGGGACGTGTCTGGGAGATCACCTCCAATGCCTATGCCTATACCGGTGACGGGGTTGCGATTACCCTGCGTCGCGGCATCCCCGCGCAGGATATGGAGTTCTTCCAATTCCACCCAACCGGCATCTATAAAATGGGTATCCTCATTACCGAAGGTGTTCGCGGCGAAGGCGGCGTACTGATCAATGGCAAAGGGGAGCGCTTTATGGAAAAGGAAGGCTATGCTCCCAACGTCAAGGAATTGGCCTCCCGGGATGTGGTCAGCCGGGCCATGTATCTCGAAATGAAAGCAGGTCTCGGCATCGAAGGGAAGCGTTATCTCTATCTTGATGTTACGCCTGAGATGGTCAACAAATATGCGACTCTCGACGGACGCACGCGCCCGGACGGAACCCCCTATCGTGTCACGAGTGAGGAAATCCTCAGCAAGCTTCCCGACATCATTGACTTCTGCGAAACCTATCTCGGCATCAACCCTGTCACACAGCCAATGCCTGTCCAGCCGACAGCACATTATGGCATGGGCGGTATTCCAACGGATAAATTTGGTCAGGTTGTCGTTGACAAAAAGAATAAGATCTTACCCGGCCTTTATGCAGTTGGCGAAAATGGATGTGTTTCGGTTCACGGAGCCAACCGTTTGGGAACCAACTCCCTGCTCGATCTGGTTGTCTTTGGCAAACACTCTGGCCTGAAGGCTGCTGAATATGCCAGGAATTCAGGCTATATTCCGCTTCCTGAAAATCCCGCAGCTTTTGCAGAAGAACAACTTGAAGCCTTGCGCAATTCCGATGGCGATGAACACATCTCTGATATTGGTAACGAGATGAAAGAGGTCATGTTCGATCATGTCGGTGTCTTCCGCACAGAAGAGGGGATGAGCAAAGCCCTCGGGAAAATCCGCGAGTTGAAAGTCCGCTTCAAAAATATCAAGCTGGATGATAAAGGCTCTGTATTCAATATGGATATCCTGAACGCCTGGGAATTGAGCAACCTGCTCGATATCGCCGAAGTGACCACCGTCTCTGCGTTGAAGCGCAAAGAGAGCCGTGGCGCCCATGCCCGCGATGACTATCCTGAACGAAACGACAAAAAATGGATGAAACATACCCTTGCCTGGCTAAAGGAAGATGATGTCAAGCTGGACTACAAGGATGTGGTCTTCACTAAATTTAAACCGAAAAAACGGGTCTACTAGGAGGATATGATGAAAAAAATAACATTGAAACTCTTCCGCTATAACCCGGAAACAGATAAGAAACCTCATTACGACACTTTCAAAATGGAGGTTGAGCCAACCGACCGCGTGCTTGATCTGATGGAAAAGGTCAAGGGCTATGAAGATGGCACCCTCTCCTTCCGCCGCTCCTGTGCACATGGTGTCTGTGGCTCCTGCTCAATGCGCATCAATGGTGAGAATATGCTGGCCTGCAAGACCCTCGTCCAGGATCTGGGAACAAATAAGATCACGGTGGAGCCAATGCTGGGTCTGACTGTGCTCAAAGATATGATCGTTGATATGAAGCCTTTCTTCATCCATTACGAATCGGTCATGCCTTTCTTTGTCAATGATGAGCCTGATCCTGCACAGGAACGCCTTCAAAGCATCGAAGATCGCGAAAGATTTGACGATACCACCAAATGCATCATGTGCGGCGCCTGCACCACTTCCTGTCCCTCCTTCTGGGCAAATGAAGAATACGTTGGCCCAGCTGCTATTGTCAATGCGCATCGTTTTATTTTTGATAGCCGAGACAAAGCCGCTGCCGAACGATTGCAAATTCTAAACGATCAATTCGGTGTTTACCGCTGCCGCACGATCTTCAACTGCACCGTCGCCTGCCCGCGCGATATTCAAATTACAAAGGCTATCGGTGAGGTCAAGAAGGCGATTGCCACTGGTAATCTCGACTAAGAGAAAAAGAAGCAATTAAAAAGACATCCGAAACCAATAGATTTCGGATGTCTTTTCGTTTATATAACTTTCTCAGGACTTACGCAAAATACCTTTATCTCGCTGCGTTGTAGCTTGTCTACAATTCCCCAACGCAGAGCATTGGGACAAGGACTATAAAAAACGTAAGCCCTATCCCTATTGCTCATAACTTCTTTTTTGTGCTTGCCAAAAATTCAAGCCGGCGATATAAAAATAACCGCCTGCATAAAATATTAGCCATACAACGAGACTCCAAATCCCCTTGGTTAAAACAAAAAACAGCAATCCGGTTGCATAGAGTGCCAATAAAATTTCAAGCCAGGCGAAAGGATCACGTGGCAATATATATTCGTTGATCTTAATAGCGATATTTTCTTCGCTGATATTGAATTTCGGTGTTCGCAAAAAGGCGCTCTGCTTTCCTAATAATGCTTCAAAGACTGCAAGTGAGTTATTGAGAGAAAGCCCCATGCCTAATACTAATAACATTGCAAGATTATAGATTTTCCTAAGATTGGTTTCTTCTTTTTCTCCCATCGCAACCCAATACATCAGCAGCGGACCAATTGCTGCAAACAGAAAAATCGGTGTTATCCAAAGAAACGAGCTTTTAAGCAATATGAGGGGTAAGGCTATGATCAGATTGAATAGCATCAGCGGATGGACAATATAATGGGTAAGATGAATTGTAGCTTCAACTTTTTTGATAAAGGAATTTGATGAATGCCACAAGTCCTTTAGCAGTTTTCGAGCGGTCTGGATGCTGCCTTTCGCCCATCTAAATTGCTGCCGTTTAAAGGCATTAATATGGACCGGGAGCTCTGCCGGAGCAATAACATGGGGAATATATTTGATTTGCCAACCTTTGAGTTGGGCACGATAACTGAGATCCAGATCTTCGGTCAGGGTATCGTGGTGCCATCCCCCCGCATCTTCTATGCATGTTTTTCGCCAAACACCTGCGGTACCGTTGAAATTCAGAAAGAGATCATGTCCACAGCGAACTTCTTGTTCAATTATGAAGTGCCCATTGATCCCGTTGGCTTGTGCCCGCGTTAACCAGGAAGCTTCCTGATTGATATGCCCCCAACGAGCTTGTAAACAGCCAATAGCGGGGCTGTCTTGATAATAGGGCATAATTTCTTCAAGATAATCTGGTGAGGGTAAAAAATCGGCGTCAAATATGGCGATAAACTCTCCTTTTACGGAATCAAGCCCAAATTCCAGTGCGCCTCCCTTATATCCATATCGATCAGGTCTTTGAATATGTTCAATATCCAGACCTTTTAGACGCTGTTTTTTTACGGCCTGAGCAACAATCTCCCTTGTAATATCTGTGGAATCATCCAAAACCTGGATATGGAGACGGTGGCGAGGATATTTTAGATCCCCAACGGCTTCGATAAGACGTTCAACAACATAGCGCTCATTGTAAATTGGAAGTTGAACAGTTACATAAGGTCGATCATCGTTTGTATTAAATCTTTTGATGACGGTGGGCTTATGCCGTTTTACTCTGAACCAGGCCAATACGAGAGAATTATAGCCATATAGGGCCAGAAGCGTAGCGCATAAAAAATAAAGAATTTCTATAAATCTCAATTCATATACCTCTTATCTGATAGAAGCCATTACCACAAGAAAGGGATTTTTGGTTCGCCACGATTTTTCAGAAGCCAGGCATCCAACCCCAAACTGCGCCCTGATTTTGTCATGAATACAACGAAGAGAATGCCCAAAATTGTGACATAGCTCCAGGGCCAATCATGCCCAAAAGTGGCGAGAAAGGTATTGATGATGAAAAAGGCAGCGATTCCACTGGTGATCGGGGTGAATATACCAATCAGCAGGAATAGTCCCATAAGGAATTCCCCAACGAGCTGAACCGGTGCAAAAACACCCCGGATCGGGAGGATGACATTGTCGATAAAGGCAGCGTACCACCCCAGGGAGTTGGCACTTTGAGGAAAGACTTCTGTAAAGAAGTATTGCAATCCATCAGGCGTGTAAAAGCCTTTGGTGAAATTGCTTCCCCAGGTTGTCAGGAAAAGTATGCCAAGCATAATGCGCAATAATGCGACCCAACCCAGAGGTGTGCGTTGATCATCTTTGGTTATTATCGAGTTCATTTTTATCTCCTTACGAGAAAGGGATTAAGTGGATGCGTTCTTTGGGTATATGCAAAACAACCTTTGCGTGTTTATCATACCGGTGATGAGATTGAACAGAAGAACTTAAGATTTGCCCCTCCACCAAAAAATCGACCTGTATTCTGGATCCAAAATTTTTTTGTGAAAGGATTTCTGCTGACAGGTTATTATATCCATTTGCACCAATTTCGACTGCCTCAGGGCGAATGGAGAGCGTTACAACTCCATCAGGCCAATCTATTTGAGAGACTTCCAATTTTCCAATATTGGTTTTTACGCTGCTGCCACGCTTGACTCCCTGGAGTATATTGGCACCTCCAAAAAATTGAAGCACATCAATATCTGCTGGTTGCTCAAAGAATTGATTTGGTGAACCAACCTGGCGTAGACGTCCATCCAGCAGTAGTGCCACCCGATCCGCAATTGTGATCGCCTCTTCCTGATCGTGGGTCACAAAAATAGTGGTTATGCCCAAGTCTTTTTGGATAGAAAGGATCGTTTCCCGTAATTCGATTCGCAAAGCGGGCTCAAGATTACTCAGCGGTTCATCCAATAGCAAAACCTTCGGCTCAACCACCAATGCCCTAGCGAGAGCCACCCGCTGGCGTTGACCGCCTGATAATGAGGCTGGGTGGCGATCTTCAAAACCAGAAAGTTTGACTGCGCTCAAGGCCTTTTCGACTCTTTCTGAAATTTTGGCTTGCTTCATTTTCCGAACTCTTAAGCCAAAGGCAACATTTTCTTCAACCGACATAAATGGGAAGATGGCGTGATTTTGGAAAACCATTACTGCGCCCCGCTTTTCGGGAGGAATATTATTTACCGATATCCCATCAAAACGTATCTCACCAAATGTGGGGGCCAACAGCCCCGCAATTAAACGCAGAACGGTTGTTTTCCCACTCCCTGAAGGGCCAAGTAACGCAAGAAGTTCACCCGATTTGATCTGAAGATCGAGATTTGTCAGAACAGGTTTACCCGGCTCGTATTCTTTGGTGATATTGGTCAGGGTTAGATTGGTCATTTTATTTTTCTAAATTTGTCCAGGATAAGTAGAATTGTATCAAATCCTCAATCTGTTTTTTTTTAGGGCCAAATTTCCATCTCGCCACTTAGTGGCAATGGAACCACGGCATCTGGTCCAACAAACCATCGATTATAGATTTCATGATAAGTGCCTTTTTTCCAGAGTTCCTGAAGCGCAAAGTTAACCTGATCGCGCCAGCTTGAATCATCGTTAGGCAGGCCAACCCCAAATTGGACCTTATTATGCCCTCCGGGGATGAGTTCCAGATTAAGGTCTCCAGCTGCGAGGGCCAGGAGGGTGATATTGTCTTCGGTATAGCCCTCCACGGCACCATCCCGCAGGGCTTGCATTGCAGCCAGCTTATCGGAAAATTCAACTATTTCAGGCGCGGGCCCACCATGGGTTGTGGAATAGTTCGTCCATGAGTCTATAGTAGAGCTACCCGCATTTGCTGCGACTTTTTGGCCCATAATCTCTTCCAAGGTTGCATAAGTGCCTTTGCGAATCAAAAAGGATTGATTATCCCAAAAGTAGGTGATGCTAAAATCAATGGCCTCATCTCTTGAGCGTGTGTGATTCATGCTTGCCACAGAAATATCAACTTTGCCTTCTTGCAGGAAGCTGATCCGGGTGGTTCCATCGACCTGAACCAGATCAATTTCATAACCCAGTTCTTCTGCCAACGCATTCGCGAGATCAACATCGAAACCGACCCATTCGCCATCTTCTTCAAGATAACTCAGGGGTGGATTATCAAAGCGAACACCAATCCGAACGACGCCTTCACTCGCCACACGATCAGCCGTTGATTCAACAGAGGACGCCCCCGAAGCGGTACAAGCACTGATCACAAGGACGATTGCCAAAAACAAAAAGGGAATTATATTTTTTCTTTGCATGATATTAATCTAGCCACCTGACAGTTTTGCATCAACGGTAGGTACACATCGAAATGTTGAATAA
>JACKQG010004530.1_pt1 | contig 16041 bp, 19 predicted proteins | sample 8237621 | NCBI WGS metagenome assembly JACKQG01 (sample SAMN15677084, study PRJNA649215) | marine metagenome | biome: marine; feature: Black Sea; material: saline water; isolation source: suspended particulate matter (SPM) from the Black Sea western gyre | collected 2013-06-09/2013-06-10 | depth... | reverse complement strand
AACCCCGAATCGCTCAAAACAACCCGGGCCATTCTGGAACCCGAAGTTTCCGGGCCCGCAGGCTCTGCGTTCCAGTTCGAACGCATCGGCTACTTCTGCATCGACAACGACTCCACCGCATCCGCTCCGATCCTCAACCGCACCGTCGGCCTGCGCGATTCGTGGAAGGGCTGAGCCTTCCGGAAAAAATGGGAATCATAGGAAGAATAGGAATCATGAGATCCCATGCTTCTCATAACTCCCGTCGTTCCCATTCTCTCCCAAAAACTCTCAGCTCCCGCCACTCCTGCGGTTTTGAATCCGCAGACGGGTCATGCGCTCACGCAAACCGCCCTGCTTCAGAAAATCCGACTCCAGTCGCTCAAGCTGGCGATCGATCAGATAGTTGGTCTGGTTGATCAGGCAAACGGCAATATTGGCAACCGTCTCCGCCGGGCGGCTTTCCACAATCTCGCGATACAACTCAAAGGTCTGCGGCTCGGTCCGCCCCATCTTTCGCACAAACAGCGCCTCCTTGCTGTCCGGCTCCCAAATCGTCAAATCCCGTGCGCGCAGAAAATCGAGATAATCATCCAGCAGCTCCTCCAGACTCGCCCGCGCCACATTCGTCAGCTTGATTTCCGTTTCCTTGGAGGTCACAGCCGCCTTGCTGCCCTCCAGAATATTTTTCTTTCCGGAGCGGGCCGACTGAATCATCTGATCGACCGTGCGATCAAACTTCGACAGAAACTTATGCGCAAAGCGGAACGTAATGTCATACACCACCTCCGCCTTCCGGAATGAAAGCAGCGTCCGGTAATCGCCGCGCGGCGGCAGCATCCGTTCAGATTTTTCGCGCTCGCTCATAGGCAAAAGCGTAAATCAAACCACCTATCCCTTCAACGGACAAAACACAAGAAAAGAAGCAACGACGCCTCATCCACCTTCAAATCTTCGGCACCGCCACACTTGCCGCTCTGTCTGATTTATGTCTGGTCAAGCGATGGACGACTCGTTATTTTTCAGCTTACTTTGTGCGGAAATTTTTAACCGCAAAATGACGTGCTGAAAGCGAAGCGATAAATAATTTTCGTAGAAAATAATGACCGTAGGGAATGATTCATGATCGCGAAAGGAACAACGGATAACCGATAACCATGAAACCAAAAGTCTACATCGAAACCAGTGTAATCAGTTATCTTGTCGCTGATATGTCAGAAAATATCCGGATCAGCGGACACCAGTTAGCTACACATGATTTCTGGGAATTGTTGCCCGATTTCAATGTGTTCATTTCCGACACGGTTGTTGAGGAGGCATCCAGAGGAGATGAAGGGAAAGCTCAAAAACGCCTGTGGAGAATTCGTGATTTTTCCGTGCTGGAAATCGATCAAAAAACACAGGCGCTGGCTGTTGAGCTGGTTAGCGGAAAAGCAATACCGGAAAGGTGCCCGGAAGACGCACTGCATATTGCCGTGGCGGCAATTAATGAAGTGGAATTCATCGTCACATGGAACTTCAAACACATCAATAATCCGTTTATGATGAGAAAAATAAGTGATGTGGTGACAGGGGCGGGATACGCCATGCCCGTTATTTGTTCGCCGGAAGAATTTATGGAGGCTGAACATGACTGATCCGATTGTAGAAGAAATAAGAAAATATCGGGATGAGCATGCCCGCAAATTCAATTACGATTTGAGCCGAATCTGTGAAGATTTTCGCCAGCACCGGGAAGAACGCTTGGCAAAACTGAAAAACAGCCGACCGGAGGGTGGAGCCTGCCGAGAAAATGTGTCCGACCGCAAAAACCTTTGCGTCGCCGAAGAGCCGGGCGAGGGGTATGGGACGAAGCCGGAGGACGGAGATCAGAAGGCAGAGGTCTGAGGTCAGAGGGCAGAGACCGGATCAGAAGACAGAAGTCTGAGGTCAGAGGTCAGAGGACGGACATAACCGCGGATCAACACGGATGAACGCGGATGTTTTTTTACAACCGCTGACGCAGAACAGATTCCCCTCCGCCGGAGGGGTGCCGACAGGCGGGGTGGGTTTCGACGGGACTGCCAAGGGAGGGGAAGACGATTTTAACCGCGAATTCACGCGAATGGACGCGAATTTTTTTCCACAGCCCGCTTTTATTTAATGTTGAGACACGACCCCGACTCTTTGGAAAATTCCTGACCGCTCGAACGCATAGCTGGAAAATATCTACTTCGGTTTTCCAATGATTGAAAAACCCGACACTCACTTTTCCATGGTTCGAAATTATCATTTTTTCATTGTTCTACACATCACGGGCTGACCCCTCTTTCCCGGGCTGACCCCTCTTTCCTTGGGCGAAGGAGGAAGCAAAGCAGTTGTAAAGATGCCCGATCGATCAGAGATATTTATCAACAAACGGTCTGGGCTTGAGCACTTCTATGCCTTGGTACCCGTTGACATTCAAAAGGTATTTATCTCCACTGCAGATGATTTTTGCATCGGAGGCCAACGCGCAGGCAATAAATTTATCGTCATCTGGATCGGCGCAAACCGGTTCAGCAAGTTCACGTGATGAGATCATTTCGGAGTGAATGGCAATCCATTCGAGCAAAGCCTCGTATTCCATATCGAATTTTTGGGCCAGTTGCGCCGCAGTTATCCGGTATTCCTCCAGAATTTCGGGACTCAGCACAATGGTGATTTCCCCATCACGATAGGCATTCAGAATGCGCCCGGGAATTCCTCCGAAGAAAATCGCGGATAGGATGACATTGGTATCGAGAATCACCCGCATGACTACCTCCGGGCGGCTTTTACAGCATCCTTGATATCGGATTGCTTCATTCCGGCAGCGCGGGCCTGTTTACGAGCTTTGGAAATCAGTCCGTTAAATTCACGGGTCGAAGGGGCTTTGATTGTTTTCAGGATGACGACATCGCTGTCACCAACCACGACGAATTGATCGCCAGTATGCAAGCCGAGCCGGTTTCGAACCGCCTCCGGAATTACGACCTGACCTTTGGATGTCATTTTAGTTGTAGCAAGCGTCTGCATAAGCACCTCTTTTTTGTCTTACCAGTAAGATAGACGAGGTAGACGTCAACTGCAAGCTTTTTGACCGCGAATTAAGATTTTCTACAACCACTTCCTCTCGAACGCATAGCTGGAAAATATCTACTTCGGTTTTCCAATGATTGAAAAACCCGACACTCACTTTTCCATGGTTCGGAAATTATCATTTTTTCATTGTTCTACACATCACGGGCTGACCCCTCTTTCTGCGGCGGGAGCCGCTGATCCTGCGCGGTGGCTCACCGGGATTCACCCCGAGGGTTCATCCTGAAGGACGGTTCGCCCTGCCCTTTTTCCAATGTCTGGAAAATCCGCGTTCATCCGTACTACTGTCCGTTATTTGAACCGTTCACTTCGTTCTCTATTTCCTTCGGAAATTATCTGCGCTTCGCTTCGGCTTGTTTTCCTGACAAGTTTTTTTCCACAAAATCCTACTGAGAAGCCACTTAACTGCGGTTCTTTTTGACAGGATAACAGGATGGACGGGATGATTTCTTATCCGGTTTATCATGAGAAATGATCCATATTTTTTTGCGCATTGAGTGCCAGCGCATCAATGTATGACACCTTGTTTGGAAAAGAGATTGATCGACAGGACTTCATTCCCTCTCTTTTTTCATCCTGATCATCCTGTTATCCCGTCTAAAAAAATTGGTTGCGGCGTTGCCGCGCTGGGTTTATCTGCGGTTAAAATCTTCCAATGGCTGGAAACTCTGTAGCCGCGCACGGTGGGCGCGGACAGGACGCGGTCAACGCCCGCGTCTACAAACAATCAGGAACAGGATTCTTTGAGCCAGGCGGCATATTCGTCCGCGCTGATTTCGCCAGCTGTCAAATCCCAGATTGACCAACCCCTCAAAGGAAGATACCCTTCCCCGCATGAGTATTACAGCAGAGAAATTGGTCGACGAAGCCCTGAACCTGCCCATTCAGGTTCGTGCGTTTGTGGCAGAAAAGCTGATTGAAAGTCTAGACGAAGTTCCGGGTGCAACACTCTCTCCGGCATGGGAAAAAGAGATCAAAAAACGCTGTCAGGAAATCGATCAGGGACTGATTGAGCTTCGCAGCGCAGAGGATGTTTTTACAAAGGCATATGCGGCGCTGTAATGAAGCCGATTCGATTCCATCCTGAAGCGGAAGCGGAGATGATCGATGCGGCACAATGGTACGAACGGCAACAAACCAATCTGGGAAAGCGCTTTCTGTCTACGATTCAGGACTCCCTCAACCGGATTGAGTTTAACCCGCTCCTGTTTCCCCTGATTGAAGGCGATGTGCGCCGTTGCCTTTCTAAATCGTTCCCTTTTGCCGTCCTCTTTCGCATCCGGCCCGACTTTATTGCCGTAGTGGCAGTCATGCACCTGCGCCGAGACCCCGACTACTGGAAAAACCGGGAAGCTGCATAAACCCGGCAGATTTTTTCCCGAAGCGACACGAAGTAAGGCTGGAGCTTGCGACAGCAATGACGCGAAGCGGAATGGCAACCGCAGATAATTTTGCGAAGCAAAATAACACCGAAGGCGTGGTTCATGGCTGGAAACTCTGTAGCCGCGCACGGTGGGCGCGGACAGGACCCGGTCAACGCCCGCGTCTACAAACAATCAGGAACAGGATTCTTTGAGCCAGGCGGCATATTCGTCCGCGCTGATTTCCCCGGCGGCCAGAGCAAGCGTCCTCAACGCGGCCTCGGCTTCAGGGACATCCAGTTCGTGACCGTTGGCACCTAGGAATATGTAGGCGGCCATAAAAGAAATCCGTTTGTTTCCATCAAGAAACGGATGGTTTTTCACCAGCCCATGAGCGTATGCAGCCGCCATCTCGAACAGCGTTGGCTGTTCATACCGAAACAAATGTTGCGGACGATTTAGGGCGGAATCCAGCAGGCATTCATTGCGAAGCCCCTCCAATCCTCCGAATCGGGCCAGCAACTCTTCCTGCACCGCGAGAATCACTTCGGCTGTAAGCCAGAGCGGCTCCTTCATTTTGCAAGCTCCCGCAGGGCATTGCGATATTTCTGCATGCCCTTCTCGGCAATCTGCATCATCGTGTCGAAATCCTTCTGCTCAGGTGTCAGCTGCACAGCCCCTTTTGGCGCTTCGGTGATGTAGAGCGTAGCGCCCTCCTCCACTTTCATTGCCTGCAGAGCTTCCTTCGGTAACACAATGCCGAGCGAATTTCCGATTTTGCGAACTTTTGTTTTATAGGCCATGTAATAACAATAGTTATAACATTCGGTTTTGCAAGCTCGGAGTTTTCAAATCATTGGAGCGTCTGTAGCCGCGCACGCCGGGCGCGGTCAACGCCCGCACCTACAGTTCCCAAGCATTGGAAAAAGTTTGATGCTCTCATGCTATAGCCTTCCACAGGCTGGCAAATTCCTGTAGAAAGTTCCAATGTTTGGAAACGTTTAAAGGAGACTTCATGGAAATTAAACTTCGGTTTTTCGGCGCGGCTCAAAATGTAACCGGCTCCTGCTATTTGATTGAGGCCAACGGCTCCCGCATTCTGGTCGACTGCGGACTCTATCAGGAACGCGACTTGAAAGAGCGTAACTGGGACGACTTCCCCATCCCCGCCAACACCATCGATGCCGTCCTGCTGACCCATGCCCACCTCGACCACAGCGGGCGCATTCCCAAGCTGGTGAAAGAAGGATTCAAGGGTCCGATCTACGCCACCGCCGCCACGGCGGACATTGCCAAAATCATCATGCTGGACTCCGCCCACATTCAGGAAGAGGATGTGAAGCACAAATTGAAACGCCATGAGAAAGAAGGCCGCACCAGCCCCTTCCCGTATGAGCCGCTCTACACCTCCGAAGATGCGCAGGACGCCTGCGAGCTCCTGCAGGGCGTTCGCTACAAGCAGGATATTTCCATCGCGGACGGCATCAGCGCCGCCTTTTTCGAAGCGGGACACATTTTCGGCTCCTCCTCCATCAAACTGAAAATCACGCAGGGCGACGAATCGCGCACGATTCTGTTTTCCGGTGACGTCGGCCGCTGGGATGTTCCGATCATCCGCGACCCGGCCGTAATCGGTGCGGCGGACTATGTGCTGGTGGAATCCACCTACGGCAACCGCGACCACAAACCTGTTGATTCGATTCCCGATGCGTTGGCCGATGTGGTTAATCAAACCGTTGAGCGCGGCGGCAACATCATCATTCCCAGTTTCGCAGTGGAACGCACCCAGGAACTGCTCTTCCACCTAAGCAACCTGCTGCGCGACAAACGCATTCCCTTGATCCCGGCCTACGTCGACAGCCCGATGGCTGTGCGCGTGACCGAAGTCTTCAAACGCCATCCCGAACTGTTCGATGATGAAACCAACGAAATGATCCGCAACGGACAGCACCCCTGCGATTTTGTCGGGTTAGCCATGAGCCGCACGACGGATCAATCGAAAGCCATTAAAGAGGTCGCCGGCAGCGCCATCATTATTGCCGGCTCCGGCATGTGCACCGGCGGGCGCATCAAGCATCACCTTAAAAACAACATTACCGATGCCAAGAACACCATCCTGTTTGTCGGCTACCAGGCGGTTGGAACGCTCGGACGGATCATCCTTGAAGGCAAAGAGGAGATCCGGATTCACGGACAGCTGTGGCAGGTCAACGCGCACATCGAACGGATCGAAGGCTTCTCGGCCCACGCCGACCGCAACGAACTGATGCGCTGGCTCAGCGGCATCGGCGTCGCGCCGAAAAAAGTATTCGTGGTTCACGGGGAACCCGACGCGGCCACCGCGTTCGCCGAAAAGATTACTGAGGAGAAAGGCTGGCCCGTCCACGTCCCCGCCTATGACGAAGAGGCAACCCTCGACTAACTACTGTTGGCGAAACCATGATCCTCAATGACTGGGCGTATGAATCTATTGCTGGAGAAGGGATTATTGTCGGAGCAGTTCCTGAGCCTGCAACCGTCCTGCTTTTCCTTGGGGTTTGGCTTTTGAGGCAGAATAAAATAAAAAATAGCGAACCAATCAAGTGACCCTGCGTGATGACCCGCCCGGTGATCCGGTCGAAGCACAAGCCGCTCAGAGTGACGCGTGACGTTCAAAAAAAGGGGAGATCAAGATGATTAGAATCCTAATATTACTGACGGTCATTTTGGCCCTGCTGAATCCGAGCCTGGGCGCGCAAGAACTTCTCGGCCGTTTTGATTTACGACACGATCTGTTTCTGGCCCACTTCGATTTAAAAACGGATGTCGATGACATCCACTCGGTAGCTGCGACAGCGACTTTATTAAACGATCCTCGTTTTGCCGGCGTGAATTATCATGCCGTGGCCGGGGCGTATGGAATTCAGGAAGGCTTGTACGTGCCTGCTGACAAGTTGTTTGAATTAGCGTTCGAAGGAAGCTGGTCGGATGCGCATACAGACTTCAGCAACGCACTGGAAGAAGTAAGCAAGAAAGCCGTAGCGACACTCAATCAGGGCGGGACGATCTGGATTGCGGAAGCCGGCCAATCCGATTTTTCAGCCGCTCTGGTTCGAAAAATTCAGGGCGACATGCCCGACCTAAATGTGAAAAAACGCATTCACATCGTCCAGCACGCGGACTGGAATGAAGAAGTAACCACGCCCGACGACCTGGCCTTTCTCAAAAAAACCATCACGTACCACAAAATCCCTGATGGAAATGCAGCCGGAAATGGAACACCAGGCTTTCGCTCCGATGAACTCATCAACTGGAAAGAAAACGTCGGCGATGCGAAGTTGATCAAAATATGGGAAATGGCAATCGGTATCGCCAACACCTATAACGGGATTGAAGGCCGTTACCTCAACGAATCTATTCAGAAAGGCGGTTTGGATTTCTCTGATGTCGCCGAATCTACCTGGATATTCGGATTTGTAAATCTGGTCGATGCAAATGATTTCTTTAGCGTGTTTTCAACCTCGCGAAAATAATATGTGAATCTGCGCGCCCACGGTGACCGCCACTACCGCATCCGCCACCACGGCGACCTCTGCCGCATTGACGCTGCGCTTTCAGACGTTCGAACAAGTGAGAAAGAATGAGATGTCCCAGTTGCAGCGCCGCCCTTTCACCGTACTCATACGGGGAACAAACCATAGATGTATGCCCTGAATGCCACGGCATCTGGTTTGATCCTACAGAGCTGAGTATTGTGGCACAGGAGATGATCCAGAAGGAAAGGATCGCCGATCCGGAGGCAAAAGATGCCTTCAAGGTAAGATGCAAGCCAATCGACAGAAACGAACCGGAAAAAATGTGTCCAAGATGTGAAATACCTACAGAGGTATTCAATTACTCCTACGATTCCAATGTGTTTTTGAATCGATGCACAAGGTGTCGAGGGGTGTGGGCTGATGCAGGAGAACTTGAACGGACCGCGAAATATATCAAAGGCAATCCGGCGGTCAATATGTATGCCGAATCGTTGGCCAAAGATCTGGCCAATAGGTACAAAAAGAGCCTGATTTGTCGATTGTTGACATCACGCATTCTTTCCGGACTTGTTGCATTGCTTTACCTTGGCGGAGCCCTGTTTACCGGAGATTCGGAGACCCTTTGGAGAACGGCAACATTCCTTGTGTTTCCCCTTGTTTGCATTTGGTTTTCTGACGCCATGGGTAATTACACGGGGTTCATTGGTTTTCGATCTCCGCCGATCTCGCAAAAAACGCCGGGGGTGTTCATCGCTCTTGGAGGGTGGCTTTTCCTTCTTTCCCCATTGATTGTTGCGGCACTTTCTTCTTTTAAATAGGCTGGCTGAGAAATTCAGAGTGCGACACAGAGCCACTAAGTCAATCAGCCTGTAGTTTGGCGACAATGTGTAGGTCGGCTTTTGAGTAGGCCTGTTTTCCAAGCATTGGAACGTTTACCCACTTATGGTCGGCGCAGTCGAGCGGGCGCGGGCGTCCGGAAACGATCTTCGTGAAGTAAACGTGCATGGTCATGGTGAAGTGGCTGTAGGCATGTTTAACGGTCATTAAAAAGTCACCCACTTCGACGTTGATGCCGAGTTCCTCTTTCAGCTCGCGGGCGATGCATTCCTCAATGGTTTCGTCGTCTTCCAGTTTGCCGCCGGGAAACTCCCACAGCCCGCCGAGCATATCGGTCTGTTTGCGCTGGGCCATCAACACCTCGCCTTTGCTGTTCATGGTGACCGCCGCGCCAACGGTGATGTGCGGCACCTTTTTCTTTTTTTCATGACCGGAAATTTTTCGGGCGTTCCTTTGGCGAAGGCGGCACAGGATTTCCGCATCGGGCACTCCGAGCATTTCGGATTTTTCGGCAGACAAACCAGCGCGCCGAAAAAAGGTGTTCGTGGTTCACGGCGAAGTCACAGCGGCCCATGCTTTCGCCGAAAAAATCACGGCAGAAAAAGGCTGGCCCGTCCACGTCCCCGCCTACGACGACGAAGTGCTGCTCGACTGATCCTTAAAGGATCCGGTTTCGAGACGCCACAAGGGTGGTTTGGGTGATCTGATCGGCCACGGCCACGGCCAGATCGATCAGCTCATCGGTTTTGCTGCGGAAAAAGCGGTTCATCACACCGGCACGGCCCAGCCAGCGGATCAATGAGGCTTCCGGATAGGCCGCAACGGTTACCTCATACGTACAGCGGCCTTCGCTTTTCTCTGTTAAAACCACCTGGGCCAGCGTCTGAAAGCGGCCGAACACCCGTTCGCCCTCCGCATAATAGAGCACCGTAACCTGTCCCGGTTCACAGCGGCGACTCACCTCTTCCACGTGCGTCGTGCGGCCTTTTCGATTTTGGTAAAAATAGACGCCCTCGCGGGTTTTGCGAATCACCGCCTTTTTTTCTGTTCCTGCGGGAAGCAGATCATCATAGGCCCGCTGAACGGTCAGCAGCAGATCATTTTTATTCAACAGAGTCTCGGCGGATTGGATATCCATTTCCGCGTCGCCGGCGGCGGACAGGTGAATCACTTTCTTCTTCTTCAGCAGGGCTTCGGATTCCGCATGACCCGCCGCCAGATCCTCAAGTGCAGCCGCCGAACAGATTCCTCCTGAAAACAGCAAAAAAAACAGAATAACTTTCTTCATCATATCTCCCACCCCCATGAGAGTTTCAAACGCCAGCGATTGTATCATACTTAGCCCGCCCGCCAGATAAATCATCGCCTTATTTGACGCGCCGTCCGCTGGGGAAGAGTGTCATCCTGTCTTCTTTGCCTTTTGGGGGAGGGGGCTTGGCCTTAGCTCTCTCAACCCCCTTTCGCGTTTTTTAGCGTGGTTTCGCGCCACAGGCGACTGGGCCCCTGCCGCTAGCCAGGTAAAACTCTAGATTTCACACGGAGACACAGAGCCAACAAGTCAATCAGCCTGCAGTTTGGCAACGACGTGAAGGTCGGCTTTTGAGTAGGCGTGTTTTCCGAGGTCTGGAATTTTGACCCATTTATAGTCGGCGCAGTGGATGGGGCGGGGGCGGCCGGAGAGGATCTTGGCAAAGTAAATGTGCATGGTCATAGTGAAGTGGCTGTAAGCGTGTTTCACCGTCATGAAGAAGTCGCCGACTTCCACGTTGATGCCGAGCTCTTCTTTCAGCTCACGGGCGATGCATTCCTCGATGGTTTCGTCCGGTTCGAGTTTGCCGCCGGGAAACTCCCACAGCCCGCCGAGCATATCGGTCTGTTTGCGCTGGGCGATCAACACCTCGCCTTTGCGGTTCATGGTGACCGCCGCGCCGACAACAATATGCGGCACCTTTTTCTTTTTCTTCATGACCGGGAATTTTTCGGGCGCTCCTTTGGCGAAGGCGGCGCATGATTTCCGCATTGGGCACTCCGCGCATTTCGGATTTTTCGGCAGACAAACCAGCGCGCCGAGCTCCATCATCGCTTCATTAAATTCGCCGGCGCGCCCTTTCACCATCAGCTCGTCGGCCCACGCCTGCATCTTCTTTTTGCCCGCCGCGGTTTTGGTATCGCCGCCAAAAGCGAACAGCCGGCTCAGCACGCGGCTGACGTTGCCGTCGACCACCGCCGTATTTTCGTTAAAGGCCAGGCTGGCGATCGCCGCCGCGGTGTAGGTTCCAATGCCTGGGAAGCAACATAGTTGCCTTACAGAGCTTCGCCCCCCTTCGTTTTCCAATGTTTGGAAACATTCGCGTCCATTCGCGTCCATTCGCGGTTCTATTTTCCAAGCTTTGGAAACATTTCCGCCATATTTTTCGGTGATGATTTTAGCGGCGGCGTGGAGGTTGCGGGCACGGGAGTAGTAGCCGAGGCCTTCCCACGCTTTGAGCACGTCGGCCTGCGGGGCGCGGGCGAGCGCGCGCCACGAGGGGAAGGCTTTCATCCAGCGGCGGTAATAGCCGATGACGGTGTCGACGCGGGTCTGCTGCAGCATGATTTCCGCCACCCAGACGCGGTAGGCGGTGCGGTTTTTGCGCCACGGCAGCTCGCGGCGGTTGATGGCAAACCACGGCAAAAGCCTTGTTTTTACGGCCTTTTTTGCGACTTCCTCGCCAGATTGTTTCGGGGCATCCCTTGACATGATCGCTTCGTTTGTTAGATTAGGAGGCTATTGATGTCGCTGTGCGGACTTTATTTCAGGCATTATAAACAGATAAAAGGGAAACTCACGACACGATCCGCACAACTGTTTTTTTGAGGGGCGCCGCCTCTTTTTCCTCAGTTCCTAATGAACCCAAGGAGAAGTATGAGCCTGACCGCGATTTATAATGACCAGCAACAGGAATTAGCCGCGCAGATCGACAAAAACACGTCGCTGAAACACTGGAAAGACTGGAAGTGGCAGCTGAAGCACTCCATCCGCGATATCGCCACGTTCGAAAAACTGCTCGATGTTGAGTTCACTCCCGATGAACGCAAGTCGCTCGAAGAAACCGTCGACAAGTTCCCGCTCAGCGTCACCCCGTACTATCTGTCGCTGATCGACCGGGAAGACTTCCGCAATGACCCGGTTTTTAAGCAGTGCATTCCAAATCCAAGCGAGCTGATTATCGGCGCACACGACATGGCCGATCCGCTGCACGAAGACGCCGACAGCCCCGCTCCGGGCATCACCCACCGCTACCCCGACCGCGTGCTGTTCCATATCAGCAATGTCTGTTCGATGTACTGCCGCCACTGCACCCGCAAGCGCAAAGTGGGCGATCAGGATTTTATTCCAAACCGCGAAACGATCGATGCCGGGCTCGACTACATCCGCAACACGCCGCAGGTGCGCGACGTGCTGCTCTCCGGCGGTGACCCGCTGATGCTGTCTGATGAATACCTCGACTGGATTCTCACTGAGCTCGGCAAAATCGAACACGTCGAGCTGGTTCGCATTGGAACCCGCATGCCGGTGGTGCTGCCCTATCGTATTACCGACGATCTGGTAAATGTGCTCAAAAAACATCAGCCGCTGTGGATCAACACGCACTTTAACCATCCGCGCGAAATCACCTCGTCATCGCGCGAGGCGCTGCGCATGCTGGCCGACGGCGGCTTTCCGCTCGGCAACCAGAGCGTACTGCTGGCAGGTGTCAACGACTGCCCGCGCATCATTCGCACGCTCGTCCACAAGCTGGTGCAAAACCGCGTGCGCCCCTACTACCTCTACCAGTGCGACCTGTCCGAAGGGCTCTCCCATTTCCGCACGCCGGTCGGCAAAGGCATCGAAATCATCGAGAGCCTGATCGGCCACACCAGCGGCTTTGCCGTGCCGACCTATGTGATCGACGCACCCGGCGGCGGCGGCAAGATCCCCGTCATGCCCAACTACCTGATTTCGTGGAGCACGCACAAAGTGATTCTACGAAACTACGAGGGGGTCATCACCAGCTATCAGGAGCCCGAAAACTATGAGTCGGTCTTCTGTGACCGGAACTGCGAGGATTGCCACCTGACGCTCAAGCTCGACGACGCCGACGAGTATCAGTCGGTCGGCATCGAAAAACTGCTCAGTTATGACGACGAGGCCATTTCGCTCGTTCCTGCCGACAACGACCGCCATGTCCGTCGCGAGGAGGAGACCGATCAGGCATGAGCGCGCTGTTGATTTTTACAGTTGCAGCTCTGCTTGTCATTGCGATTGCCGGATGGATGAGTTTCCGAAAACTGCGCTCCTTACAGGAGCGCCGCAAAGAAGTTCTGCAGCAGCAGGATGAGCCCGGAGCCATCCCGGAGTTCAAAGGGAAAAAGCATATTCGACAGCAGCAGCTTCGGCGCATGGAGTCCCGGTTCAGCATCACCCGCCGAACCATTATTACCCTGTTGCTGATCACGGCGGGCGGGATTACCGCGCTGCCCTACCTCGGGCAGCTGGCTCCCTCGGTTCTGCCGCTTCTGATTGCGGCCATTTCGGTGATCATCGGGATTGCCGCCAAACCGATCATCGAAAACATCACCTGCGGTCTGGTGCTCTGCTTCGGCAAGCTCGCGCGCATCGGCGATACGGTGGTGATTGACGACGTCTATGGTGTGATTGAAAACTTCACCCTCACTCACAGCGTGATTAAACGCTGGGATTCCCTGCGTTACGTGGTGCCCAACAGCTCCATGATGACCAAGGAGTTTATCAACTATTCGCTCTACGACAACAACCGCTGGGTCTACGTCGAATTCTGGATCGATTACAATAGCGATCTGGAGATGGTTGAGAACCTGGCCAAAAAGTCGCCGCTCGGCAGTTCGTACTATGCCGCTGACCGCGACGAGCCGCGTTTCTGGGTGGTGGAGACCACCCCGCAAGCCGTCAAATGCATGGTCGTCGCCTGGGCGGTCACGCCCTCCGACGGCTGGATGCTCAGCCATGACATTCGTAAGTCGCTCGTCAAGAAACTGAGCGCCCACGGAATTACCACGCACCTGCACAACATACAAACCATGCCGTTTCCGGCATCCGCAACACAGGAGCCCGCATCCTGCTGACCGAATTGGAAACAATGGCAAAGCTTCCAATGCTTGAAAAATTTAACCGCGGATGGACACGGATGAACGCAGATATTTCCAAGGTTCGGAAGAATTTCTTCCAAGCATCGGAAGAATTACGGCCAAAATTTCCAACCATTGGAAACTGAACCCGCCCCGACCTGCGGCCACCCCTCCATTGGAGGGGATTGGGATTTTGCGTTCTATGCGTTCTCTCGTGGCTAAACATCTCTCTGCCCGGAGCCCTTGTTTAAATCATTTCCCTTTTTGTGATTTATCGTGTTTTTCGTGGCAAAAAATCTAATCCGCACTGAACGGCTCCCTCGGAGAGGCCGCCCCACCTTTTCTCATTCGCGCCCATTCGCGTTCATTCGCGGTTAAAAACGAATCTTTCCCGTCAAAGGGTTGATCTGCTTTCTGAGACCGGTAGGATGGAACCCATGAGCGACACACTCGAAGAAATCGGCACCTCACAGATTCAGCACGGGCCGGATAACAACCGGATCTACCTAATGAAGCTCGACCCGGCGGATCTCCCCGGGATCATTGATCAACTCGACACGCTGGCCTTAGAAAAGGGCTACACCAAAATCTTCGCCAAGGTGCCGGGCCCCTGCGCATCCGAGTTCGTCCGGCACGGGTACTGCCGCGAAGGAATGATTCCGCATTTTTATAACGGCGAAACCACCGCGACCTTTCTAGGTAAATTCATTGACCCGGCGCGGGAAATTTCGCCGCAGCGCGATGAGATCGAAAAAATTATTATTCTGGCCCAATCCAAACACGCGAGCCCGGCCAAGCCGCTACCGGACGGATACGCGCTGCGTCCGGCCGTGGAAGCCGACGCCGAAGAGCTGGCGGAGGTCTACAAACAGGTGTTCGCCTCCTACCCCTTCCCGATTCACGACCCGGACTATCTGATCGAAACCATGCGCAGCCACGTCTGCTACTTCGTCGCCGAAAAGGACGGAAAAATCGCGGCGGCTTCGTCGGGCGAAATGGACAAAGAAAACCGCAACGCCGAGATGACCGATTTTGCGACGCTGCCGGAACACCTCGGCAACGGGCTGGCCGTTCATCTGCTCCAGTTTATGGAGCCGGAAATGAAAAAGCTCGGTATCGCCACGCTCTACACGATTGCCCGCGCGATTTCGCCGGGGATGAATATCACCTTCGCCAAATGCGGCTACATTTTCGGCGGCACGCTGATCAACAACACCCAGATCTCCGGCTCCATCGAAAGCATGAACCTCTGGCATAAAACCGCCGGCTGACACCCGCCCCATCTACTTCCAACGGTTGAAGGATCAACTTCGATTTTTAACCGCGAATCACGCGAATGAACGCGAAACCCAATGCAGTTCCAAGGTTTGGAAAAAGCGAACTGCGGATGGACTCGGATAAACACGGATTTTCCAGACGTTGGAACATGTCATCGGTCAAACGTCCCCTGATTGTGAACCCCCTCTTTCACCAAAAACTCAACTTCCCCCTCTCTTTAAAATCGGGTACGGTGACGGCGTAGCGTCCGGGGTGTGAACTGAGGGGTGCATGGAGTACTAAAAACAACAGGACAGACACGCTTGACACTCACCGCACTTCAAACAAAGGAAAGGCGGCTCCATGAGAATTACCGTTGCATACAATTTAAGGACCGACGACTCGGAAGCCACCGCCGAACTGCTGTCGAACGAAGATGTCGAACGGATCTGCAAGGCCATTCGCAGCCTGCAACATACCGTCACGCCCGTCGAGGTCTCCGGCAGGCCCAACGATGTCGTCGACCGGCTCCTCGAGAGCGAACCGGATTTAGTCTTTAATCTGGCGGAGGGGACGATCGGCAGTTCCCGCGAGGCGTTCTACCCGGGATTGTATGAGCAGATGGGCATGCCCTTCACCGGAGGCAATGCCTCGCTGTTGCATCTGAATCTGGATAAGCACCTGGCCAAGACGGTGCTGGCCTCCCGCGGAATCCGCGTTCCCCTCGGGGTGCTGGTCACAAAGGACCAATGTGATCTTCCCTCCGACATTCAGTACCCCCTGATGATCAAGCCCAACTCGGAAGGTTCCAGCAAGGGCATTTCACAAGATTCCGTTGTCGAGACGCGGGAGCAGGCGCTGGAGAG
>JACKQG010004529.1_pt1 | contig 16044 bp, 7 predicted proteins | sample 8237621 | NCBI WGS metagenome assembly JACKQG01 (sample SAMN15677084, study PRJNA649215) | marine metagenome | biome: marine; feature: Black Sea; material: saline water; isolation source: suspended particulate matter (SPM) from the Black Sea western gyre | collected 2013-06-09/2013-06-10 | depth... | reverse complement strand
AAGCGCCGCCCGCGCTCGCGTGTCATTGCGGACATGAGCGTGAACTTTCTTGAAAGGCAGGTGCTGCGCCGCGGCCACCGGCTGATCCGCATTCCTGAGGAGTCGGATGACGGTACGGACGCCATCTTGCGAACGCACCACCCCGACACCACGGAAGTGGAGACGGGCCAAGTCGATTTTCAATTGAAGGCGACCGATGACCTGCGCGTCGTTGATGGCGGGAGGAGCATAACATGCATTGTGGAGATGGCACATCTTCACTTCTGGTACCACCAACTGTTTCACCCGTTCATTCTTGTGCTCTACGACGCGCTGAAGCACCAGGCTTTCTGGGTGGACATACAGGCTTACGTCGATGATCACGTGGATGAAATCGGGCGAGCTGTGGAGAATGAATCCGCCAGCATTACGGTGCGGATACCAACAGACAACAAACTCACCGTGACGGCCGTTGATCGGTTTCGAGAGTTGCTCCTGGACAGAACGAGACAGCTTGACAGCGAGGACTAGCCATGGCTGGACAAGTGACGAACGAAAAACTACGCCAGTTGTTGCTCGACCTGGGATTCACCAGAGAACAGTTGGTGAAGAATAACAACCGGGCGTTTCGGCATCCCGTCTCTCGCTGCGTGATCGTGTTGCCCGACAACCGAGACGAGGACACTGCAAGGGCGGCAGATATCGCGGCCGTCAGAGATCATCTTGCGCATCAGGGACACCTGGAGGAAGCGATCTTCGATCGTTTCATGTCTGAAGGCAAACTGCCAGCCGCTTGACCGTGCAAGACACGGTTTGTGCTGTCCCATCTCCAGCAACTGTCTCTCGGCTCCTTTTGCCCTGCGCCAAGAAGCGGTGCCACGTGCACCGTACAAGCGCTTGAGCAAGCGCCTCGAATGTGGTAACAACAGAAGCGTCCCAGCGGCCACGCAAGTTGAACCCACCCTCGATAGGAGAACACCGATGAACGCAGCAGGCAAACTTTCGCGTCGCGCCCTTATCCGCGGAGCCTCGATTGCCGCCGCCGGAGCCATCGCGGCACCCGTCTTGGCCCAAGATGCGACCGCGGAGATCAAGCGAATCGTAAAGAACGGACGGATTAACCAGTCGGCTAGCCGGTGGTGTTACCGCAAACTCTCGCTCGATCAGCTCTGTGAAGCAGGTGCAAAGATGGGCTTGAAGGGCATCGACCTGCTCAGGCCCGATGACTTTCCTACTCTGAAGAAGCACGGCTTGGTCTGCACCATGACCTCCGGCGGAGGCGCAGTGAACGACAAGGCAAAGCACGAGCGGGCGATTGCCAGCATCCGCGAGGCGATCGAGGCTACGGCCGAATACGGTTTTCGAAACGTCATCGCCATGTCGGGTAACCGAAACGGGATCCCCGACGACGTTGGAATCGAAAATGCAGTCGCAGCGCTCAAGCAGGTTGCCGCCTTCGCGGAAGAGAAGAAGGTCAACGTCTGTATCGAGTACCTGAACAGCAAAGTCGACCACAAGGGCTACATGTTCGACAACATGGCCTGGGGCGTCGAGGTCTGCACGCGGGTCGGCTCGCCCAACGTGAAAATCCTGTACGACATCTACCATGCCCAGATCATGGAAGGCGACATCATCCGCACGATCCAGACTCACAAGGACCTGATCGGCCACTACCACACCGGCGGCAATCCGGGCCGGCACGAAATCGACGAGACCCAAGAGCTGTACTATCCCGCGATCATGCGGGCCATCGCGGAGAGCGGCTTTACCGGCTACGTCGCCCACGAGTTCGTACCGACACGCGACCCCCTCACGTCGCTGGCCCAGGCCATCGAAATCTGTGACGTCTGAACGAGCGGGCCACTTCCAATCAAAGGAGCTCATCATCATTCGCACGTGTTTCGCTCTTTCAGTCACGATTGTCAGCCTGGCTTCGGCCACGGCTGCCGCGGCCGAGCACATACCTTATGATGCGAAACTCGCCGCCAAATATGACTTGGACATTCCAGCGATTCAGGAGGACAATGGCCCCGGGCCGGAATGGCTGCAGAAAGCGGATATGTTTTCCGGGGCACGGTCCGTGTGGAAAGGTTACGACATCGATCTGAAAGATGTGGCGGTCGAAAGGATCGTCAGATACCGGGCCGGACATGCCAGGAAGACGGTGCGCGAACAGGTTCCCGTTGTGATCGATGGCAAGCTCGATGGCTCATCGGTGAACGGCGTTGCACTGCTCTCACACGCGCCGCATAGCCCTGCCGCCTACAAACAAGCTCACGAGCAGGGATTCCGCGCCATCCCCTATGTCCATTTCATGTGTATCCACACGTACTATGCAGACCAGGACGTCTTCTACTTTCAACACCCCGAAATACTCCTCAAGGATTCAGAGGGCCGGTGGGTCCACACTCCCATGGACGGCAGCGATCGCTTGCACAGAATCCTGACCTGCGCCAACAGCCCAAGCTATTGGAAACTGTCTTTGGCGTATGTGAAGAAGATGATGGACTTTGGAGCTGATGGCGTTTTCATCGACAACGTTGGTCGTCGACGGCCATGCCATGCTCACAAATCCACGACCAGGAACCCAGAATTCGACGCGTACGTTCACGAGCACCTTTTCCCCGAGGCTACGCACGACTACGCCTGGGATAGGCTGCTCCAATCCATTCGTAATCTGGTGAAGAGCTACGGCGATGACAAGATCGTTGTCCTGAATCCCGGAATCGGCACGCCGTTTCACAAGAATGGCGACTGCTGCATGTGGGAGTCTTTTGTCTACAGTTGGGCGTGGGAGGGAAGAAGGCACACCTGGGAACAGGTCAAGCAACGTGCGAAAGACAACGACTCGTACCTGAAATCCGGCAGAAGAATCACAGCCTTGTCGTATCTGGATGGGTCCCGCAAGGAGGTGAAAGAGGATGCTTACTGGGCGTTCTCCGCCGCCAGACTGGTCGACTTCATCTGGTGGGCCGCGCTGGACGGTACCAAAGCAGAGGCTCTCTACCGGGCACACATGGGCAAGCCGCTCGAGCCGATCAGAGAGGATGCCGAATTGGCGCACAGAACCTTCGAAAACGGCCTGATCGTACTGAACAACAGCGAGGAAGACAAGGAAGTCGAATGCACGCTGGCGCAGGGTTTCGGCCATTCGGGATTGCTGGACCTATTTGATGGAAGCAAGACACTCGATATCCACAGCGGACGCGTCACGGTTGCCGTGCCGGCGAAAAACGCCAGGGTCTACATCGTCCTGGAAGCGCATCGACGGCCATGATCACGCATATAGATCGATACAAGGTGGGCCGCCACGCCCAGCAGTGGAAGACACGCTAGAGGTCTGTTATTCTGGTTGCAGCGAGAGGAGGGAGTACCGTTGCGCTAATCCATTCGTTACGACTTCAAGAGTTCTCCATTTTCTTGCGAGAAACGATGGTCGATCACAATTTGAACGGATCTCACCGCCTTTGGAATCGGTACCTTTCGGTGTGGATCGCGGTTTCAGTTTTGCTGTTGGTCGCAATTCATACCAGCGGGTGTTCGCCATCGAGCGATACGCCCCCTGTCGAACCCCCGCCACCAGAAGATGTGGTTGCGCCGCCGGTCGAAGAGAAACCTGATCCCGCGGTCGTTTGGAGTGAACTGCTGGACAAGGCATTTGCTCATCTTCAGGCCGATGAATTGGACGAGACTGAGCAACTGATTGACGAGTTGGCCAGCGTTTATGAGGATCCCGACTCGCTCGACGAACAACAGCAAAGCGATTTGGACGATCTGAAAAAGCAGTTGGTCAAGCGGCGCAACGCTTTGAAAGCGAAACAGCGCGAAGAGAATCTCGCCGCGGCGAGAGAACTGATGAACCTCGGCAAGTTCACCGAGGCCACGGAAAAACTGAGCAAAGTAACGGCCTACTCGCCGACCGCCGAGCAGCGGGAGGCGGTACGGGTGATTGCCGAAGAAATCGAGCGACGACGTCGGGCGCAACGTGATATGCAAGTCTGGATACGACTGCTGGGCACGGAAAGACGTAAAGACATTATCGCCGCTCAGAGCAATCTGCGACGGAATCCTTCGGTCGCCTTGGGCATGCTGCTTGAGGCATCGGAGAATACCGACAACCCGATCCTGGCCGCCAACTCTTTGGAGACGTTGCGGTTGTTGAATCAACCCAAAAGCACGCTACCAGCGATGGTCGCCGTGCTGATTCGAACCGAACAGCAGGAGGTATGGCCGGCGGCAATTCGAGAAATCGGGCGCGCCGGGCAGCCCGGCGGCGGCAAATCGCTTCTGGAATTGGCACTGTCAACTGGATTGACCGAGCAGCGCGCCGCGGCGTTAACGGCGCTGTCGCAGGTCGTCGATCCTCCTAATGATACCGTGCTGGCTGTGTTACCGCTGCTCGAAGACGACGGTCCGGCGTTGGCGCCGGCGTTACGGGCGGTCCATCACGCGTTGCGCGTCCACGGGCAATTCGATCTGCCGGCGCGTCGCGGATTCGACGATGTATTGACTCCCGAGCAAGAGCAACAGTTGACGCAGTTGCCGGGGCGGCTTACGCAACTCATGGAGAAGCCGGCTGACGACGAAGTCGCGGCCGAGGTAGTTCATCGAGCGAAAGTGCTGGCCTATGCAACGCGCCAGCTTACACCACAACCGCTCAGCGATGTGCAAATCCATTACGTCCAAGCCGAAGCAACCGATGGCCCTGCCGCCGCAGTGTTAGATGGCGTCTGGAATTCGGTCGACCTGAAAACAATGTGGCGGCATCCAGTTAACGAGCGGAGCAGCATCACACTCGATTTAGGCCAGTCGCGAACCGTCGTGGGTGTGCGCATCTGGAATTTCAACGAAGCGTCAGGAGCGCAGCGCGGGTGGAAAGAGGTTGATATTATTGTGAGCGACTCGTCGAGCGAAATGGACCCGATTGCCAGCGGCGATGTTCCGACAGCACCCGGCGCTGCGGAAACGCCCGACTACAGCACGCTGGTGCCAGTCCCGTTCGCTCGCGGTCGCTATGTGCGCCTTCAGGCCAAGCAGCTATGGACGTCTGATAGCCATACGGGCCTGAGCGAAGTTCAGGTGTTGGGTTTCTAGTTGGACAGTGCCATTTTGGCGCGAAGCCCGCGAGATCACTAGCCCGACGCGCCAGCGAGGGATTTGGCGCAACGTTCTCCCTCGCTTGCGCTTCGGGCTAGTGTGGACGGCGAAGTGGCGCAGTCCAACTAGCGCCAGATGGGGGTTGCCGATGCGCTCGAGTATTTCACGCTTGGGTTCCGCGACCATCATTGCGTTCGCGGTACTTGGATGTGCCCTGACTTTGGTTGCCCAAGATCCTCCACCGCCTCAGATTCAATACCTTGAGGGACACGAAACGCCCGTCCGCACGGTTGCCTACTCGACTGACGGCAAAACGGTATTGGCGGGAGGTTCCGATGGAACAGTCCGCGTGTGGGACCGGGCGACTGGCAAGCTGATCCGCACGATACAGAATCACTCCGGGCCCGTGCTGAGCCTTGTCGTTTCGCCCGACGGACGACAGTTCGCCACCGGCGGCGTCGACCGCAGCATCAAGGTCGTCGATCTGCCGTCGATTCATCCGCTGGCCAACATTCCGAACGTTCCAGGTATCCCGACCGCGTTGGCCGTCTCACCCGATGGCAAACTGGCGCTGACGGGCGATGCGACGAATGTCGTGCGATTATGGAATGCGGAAACGAACGCCAGGCTGCGCGATTTTCCTGGCTCGACCACGCCGACTACCGCCGTGGCGATACTTCCTGAAGCGAAGAACGTTATGGCGGCATCAGCCGACGGGGGCTTGCGTGGCTGGAACCTGGACAATGCCGCGCCACTGGGCACAATTCTAACCACACCGCTGGGCGCGGTGGCCGTTCATCCCGAGGAAAAGCTCGTTGCCGGTGCGGGTCAGGACGGCCTGTTGCGTTTAATCCAGTGGCCGCCCGTCGCACCTCAGTCGTTGCCGGGCCACACCGATCAAGTGACGGCTGTGGCACTCTCGATGGATGGAAAGACGATCGCCAGCGGCGGATTGGATTCGCTGGTGCATCTGTTCAATGCCGAAGACGGCAAGCCGCTGCGGGCCTTGCCGGGCCAGGTGGGTAAGGTTGTTGCGATCGCGTTTGCCCCCGATGCTTCGCTGGTGGCAACGGGCGGGGAAACCGGTTCGATCCGATTGTGGCAATCCGCCGACGGGGCCGACCGGTTTGTTCTGGGCGGTCATACAGGTGCGGTCAAAGGAGTGGCTTTTCATCCGAAACTGGCGCACATCGCTTCGGCCGGCGCCGATGGGACTTTGCGAGTTTGGTCGCTGCCGAGCCAGCCGCTGCCGTTGGCCGGACATTCGCGGCCCGTGCAGTCAGTCACCGTGACGAGCGATGGCAAGATCGCCGCCACGAGTAGTACCGACAAAACCGTGCGGCTGTGGAATGTCGCCGACGGCAAAGCGATCCGCACAATCGAAGGTTTGGCTCAAGTCAATCAAAAAGCGGCGTTCAGCCACGATGGCAAACAACTGGCGCTTGGCGACGCGACCGGCGTCATCCAGTTGCAGGACACCGCAGATGGAACGGCTCTGGGTACGCTGCACGCGCACACCGGTCCGGTGACCGGTTTGGCTCATGGCGACGACGGGAAACTGTTGTTTACGAGCGGCATCGACGGCACCGCCAAGATCTGGAATCTGCCTCTGGTTGCACCGCAGACCTTCGAGGGCCAAACGGCCGCAGTGACGGCGGTGGCCGCCAGTGCCGACGGAAAACTGATTGTCTCAGGTGGTGCCGACTCCATCGTCCGCGTGATCGACGCGACGACCGCAAAAGAGCTCCGAACGCTAACGGGGCAAACCGGTCCTGTCACAGCGCTCAAGATAAGCCCGGATGGTGATACCATCGCCACGGCAAACAATAGGGGCGTGTTGAAATTCTGGAACACGGCCGATGGTGCCGACCGGCTGCAACTGGCAGGACACATCGGCGCGGCGCAAGCACTGGTCTTCCATCCGAAAGAGCCGCAAATCGCCTCGGCCGGGGCTGACGGCTCGATTCGCATATGGAACTTGCCGAAGCCGCCATTGACGCTCGCGCAGCATCAAATGCCCGTTCAGACGGTGGCAATCAGCCCTGACGGCAAACTGGCATTCTCTGGCGCAGCCGACGGCGCGGCGCAACTCTGGTCGCTACCCGACGGCAAACCGGCTCGCGCACTACCAGGCCACGAAGCGCCGCTTCGCAGCAGCACATTTCGGCGAGACGGAAAGCAACTGGCCACGGGCGACGAAAAGGGATTGGTGCGATTGTGGGACCCAGCCGATGGAACACTCACCGCCACGTTGGGCGCTCACGAAGCAGCCGTAACCGGCATCAGTTTCGGCTCCGACAACAGGACGTTCGCTACCGGAGCAGCGGATGGCACCGTGAAGCTCTGGCAAACATCAGCGACTGCCGCCAAGCCGTTGGCTAAGCACGCTGCGGCGGTGACTGCCATTGCCGTTACCGGCGACGGGAAACTGAGTATTTCCACTGGAGCCGACAAGTCGATTCAGGTATTCGATCTGGCGACTGGCAAGCCAGTCCGCGCGATTCGAGAATTGCCCGCAGCAGTAACCGCGGCAGCAATTTCCGCCGACAACACGCTGATCGCGGCCGGGCTGGCGTCCGGCGCTATCCATCTGTTCAACCTCGCTGACGGCACTGAAAAGGGAACTACCGGCGCGCACCAAGGAGCGGTAAGCGGACTGGGGTTTCGGCCACAGGCCGGCCAACTTGCCTCGACGGGCGCGGATGGAAAAATTCGCATTTGGGAATTACCCGCAGCGACTCCAGAACTTTTGGACAGCCACACGGTGATTGCCGATTCGGAAGGCGCGCTGACCAGCGTGGCTTATACACCCGACGGAGCGTCGCTGGTAACGGGTGGTGCGGACAAGAGCGTCAAGCTTTGGACCGTGTCCGATGGTGCGATGCAGCGGGCATTTGCCGGAAATACCGATGCCGTGAACAGTGTGGCAGTGAGCAAGGACGGCACCAAAGTTTTTTCCGCAGGCAAAGACAAAACGGTGCGTGTTTGGAACTTGGCCGATGCCGCGTCTGTGGCGGTATTGTCACACCCGGCACCGGTGAGTTGCCTGGCCCCCAGCGCTGACAATCTCAAACTGGCGACAGGCTGCGATGACAGTTTACTGCGCATTTGGGACGTGCCTTCAGGCCGAGTGCTCGAGCACTTTCTCGATCACACGCAGCCGGTCTCCGCCGTTGCCTTCACTCCGGATAACAAAAACGTGGTCTCTGGCAGCGCCGGCGGTAACACACACTGGTCGTCTCTGTCGGCGAAGTTTGTGTTGTTGGGTCATGAGGGTGGTGTCAGTAGCGTGGCCTTCAAACCCAACGGGCAGCATTTTGTGACTGGCGGGGCGGACAACCTCGTTAAGTTGTTCGATTTGACCGGCAAAATGATCCGGCAATTCAGCGGTCCGACGGCTGCCGTCAACAGCGTCGCGGTGCGCGGCGACAGCCTGCAAGTGTCCGCCGGCGCTGCCGACAACCACGTGTATCTATGGAACGCCGACAATGGACAAGTGGAACGGAAGATTCCGACTCTAGCAGCCGTCGTGTCGATCGCCTACAGTGCCGACAACGCGAAGATTGTCGCTGCCGGTGCCGATCATCATCTGCGAGTTTTCGGTGTTGCCGATGACTGGCTGCTGGAAGATATTTCGATCCCAGCTCCGCCCACATCGGTCGCTGTTGCACCGGATAATGGTTCGATCGTTATCGGCTCTGCCGACAAGAACGCGTATGTCTACAGCACATCGCTTGTCCGGTTGCTGACCGGTCGCGAGGGCGCTGTTACGGCACTCGCGTACACGCCCGACGGTGCGGCCTTGGTTAGCGGCGGTGCCGACAAGACCGTGCGGCACTGGAATCTGGCCAATGGTCAGCCAATCCGATCCATTTCAGGTCATACTGACGTCGTTACCGGCGTTGCCGTCACGGCGGACGGCGCGAGCGTGGTTTCTGCCAGTGCCGACAAGACTCTGCGCGTCTGGACGTTGGCCAATGGTGCCGCGGTCTCGACAATTACCGCTGCCGCACCAATTCGCTGCTTGGCGCTCAGCCCCGACTCGATGCGGGCCGTTAGCGCAGGCGACGACCGACTCGTAACCATCTGGGATATTGCCAGCGGCCGCGAACTGGAGCGATTCGTTGGACACGCCGGCGTAGTTTCTACCGTCGCCGTTATTGCCGATGGAAAACAGATTGTCTCAGGAGGTGCCGCCAAGACCATCCGCAAGTGGAACGTCGCGGCGGCGCATGTAATCGTTGCCGACGCGACGAAAGTACATGACATGGCAGTCTCGGCAGATTCGAAGTACCTTGCCACCGCAGGCGAAGACAAGCTCGTCAAGCTCTGGGACTTGGAAGGAAAACTGGTGCGGCAGTTTTCGGGCAGTCCGGCGCCCGTGCGCAGTGTGGCACTGCGCGGCGACGGCAATCAGGTTGCCGCGGGCGGCGACCCGACAGGCGCGGGGCAAAACGTATTGGTTTGGAATCTGTCGGACGGCAAACGGCAACATACGATCGCGACCGGTGCCGGTGTTACCCGCGTTGCCTACGGTGCCAATGACAAACTGGCTGTGGCTGGGGCCGACATGCACTTGCGTGTGTATTCGCCCGACGATGCTCGTCTACGCCAGGATTTCACGTTACCGGCGGCTGTTCATGACGTGGCATTCGCAGCCGATGGAAAGACAATAATCACGGCTGCGGCGAACAACAACGGCTACGTCCTGCCATACAACTTGTTGAATCTGATCGCGGGTCACGAAGGCGGTGCCACAGCGGCCCGTTTCTCGCCGGACGGAAAGTCACTCTTCAGCGCGGGTGCCGACGAGGCAGTACGACAATGGGATGCGGCAACTGGCGAGCCGATCCGCACGTTTGTCGGCAGCACCGGCGCGCTGAACAGCTTGGCACTCACGCGGGACGGCCGGCAAGTGATCGCCGGCGGAACCGACATGAAGGTGTATGTTTGGCAGTTACCCGCGGCCGACGACGACAAAGCTCCGGCGCAAGTTCAGCCGCTTGCCAGTTACACGCACCCGGCCGCTGTACGTGCCGTTTCGGCCAGTGCCGACGGCGGCATCGTGGCAGCAGCGGGCGACGACAATGTTGTTCACTTGTGGGACGCCGCAAGCGGACAAGAGCGTGAACATCTTGCCGGGCATACCGCAGCAGTGCTGGCGATTGAGCTTTCAGCCGACGGCGGCACGCTGATCTCCGGCGGGGCCGACAAGACGCTGCGCCGTTGGCAGCCTGCGGTCGTCGGGGCCGTGGCTGCCCACGAGGGAGAGATTCACGATGTCGTCGTTTCGTCGGACGGCGAGTACATTTTCACCGCCGGCGCCGACAAAACGGCGCGACAGTGGGAGACCGCCGGCCTGACGGCCATCCGAACCTATGAGGGTTCTACCGGACCGGTCAAATCGCTCGCAGTCAGCGCCGATGGCCGGTTGCTCGCGGGGGGCGGAGACGATGCGACCGCGCACGTTTGGAGCACAACCGACGGGGCTAACGTGGCGACTGTCAAGACACCTGCAGCCATAACGTCGCTGTTGCTGGCCGACAATGGCAAGAAGCTGATTGTCGCCGGTGGCGATAATATCGTGCGAAACTATGGTCTAGCGCAGGTCGAAGGCACACAACAACTGTCGCTAACGCACGAGTGCGTCGGGCACACGGAACCACTGGCCAAGCTGGCCTTGGCAGCCGATGGTCGCACGCTGTTCAGTACGGCTGCTGATAAAACAATCAAGCGGTGGTACGCGGCCTCGGCGAATCCGCGACTTGCCTTGGCGGAGCACACGGCCGCAGTGTATTCGCTGGCCTACAATGCCGATGGTTCAAGACTGGCAAGCGCGGGCGGAGACAACTCTGTACGACTTTGGGACGCGGTAACCGGTGACCATGTTCACCATTTCGCGGGCCATTCGTCCCAGGTAAATGCCGTAGCATTTCACCCCGAAGGCAAAGAGCTGGCTAGCTGCGATCGCGATGCTGCGATTCGTTTCTGGGATGTTGAAAGCGGCGAGGAGACCGCGAGGATTGCGGTCGACACTTCTGACAATCTGTATACCATGGCTTATTCAAAAAACGGAGCCACGTTGTTGGCCGGCGGAACGGGCAAGGTCTGGCGGTTCTTTGATCGAGAGAAACTGTCGGGCGTGCTGACCGTGCGCGGCCACAACGATACCATCCATGCTCTTCGCTATAACGCTGCGGGTACGCGAGTCGCAACGATCGACTACTCGGGCAAGCTGTTCATTTCGAATGCAACGAACGGCCAGCCGCTATTTCACCAGCAACTGCCCACGGGCACCGCCTATTCGCTGGCGTACTGCCCCGACGGGACCGAGTTAGCCGCCGCCACACAAGACCCGCGCGTGTTGCGTGTCACCATCCCCGCCGCGGCACGGTAGTACAGCGTCGCGGATTCGCAACCAAATCGTTTCAAAGCTTGAATATCCGGAGTTCACTCTCGCCAGCAGGATAAATCTCGGACGACGTTCGGGTCGTGATAGGAGTCGCGGAATCTCTCCTCTCAACCTCTTCCCCGTCCCCGCCTCAATCGCCCCACGTGGGCCGGGAATAGGACGTGGGTGGCCATAACGCGAGCGAAACTCACGGTCTTCGGAGAGATGCTCTGGATCAACTCGTTCTTGGAGTCAAAGGCCGGGCGCGGAACAACATGCGATGCATGATCTCGGGCATGGCGGTGCCACAAGGAACGCCAGTACGCCTTGTCTGTCTCGTACGGGTCGATGGGGTCTTTGGCCGGGTCGAAGGTTTCGGGGAGGATGCCGAAACGCTTCATCCAGTGGATGTAGTGCTCGTTGGGGCGGAAGCTCGGCATGCCGTAGCGTCCTGACTTCTCTTGTCGCATCTTGGCGGCCTGGACAGCCTGGAGGATAGTCTGGTAGTCGGGATCTTTGGCGTCGCGAAAGACGGCGATGGGCTGACCTTCCTTGGCCTTACACCATCCATAACCGCCCGCTTCCTTGGCTAGCGGAGCCAGAAGAATCATGGACTTCTCCGGATGGGAGAGGTTGTACAGGTTCCAGCAGTAGCGGGGTAGGTTGAGCATCTCAGGCGGCTTGCCGTTGGCGAACCGGCCGTTTCCGGGCGCCTCCTCTTCCTTGGTGACCCGTTTTCCCAATTCGGCAACCGAACCGTGGCACGTCAGGCATCTCCGCTCGACGATCGGGCCGACGGGTGTTCCCAACGCGACCATTGTAGTGCCCACAGCGTCCGCGACCGCGTTCTCCACGCGGTTATACATCGCGTATGTCCCCGCGAATACCGCGCTCGATTCGATCCACAGGCGCACCAGGTCAGTTTCCTGCTCGGTCAGTTTCGCGTCGTAGTGGCTGCCATCGAGTTTTTTCATCAGCGGGCTGGCGCCGGTGCCAAAGCCCCATGGCGGATTGTTGCCATCCTCTGCCCAGTTCCGACCGTCGCTGATCTGCTCATGCGCAAACAGCGCGTAATAACTCTGTGTGAACCACTCGTTGTAATCGCCCGTGAGCACCACGCGTCCTTCCGGCTTCTCCGCGCTGTGGCAGGTGACGCAGTGTCGGTCCCACACCGGTTGGATGTCGCGCGGATAATCGATCACCTCGGGCACGCCGGGAATCGGTTCGATCCGGCTCGGGGGACGTTCGAGCGCCATCAAAGCACCGCTGCCTGCCGAGTAATTGGCAGTTCCCGTGCGGGGCTCGTGGCAGCCCACGCACCCTTGGGTCTCGCCAGGCATCAGCATGGTAAAGCTCTGCATCCGTTTCACCGCCAAACCCTTTTCGTCGAGGGCCACAAAATAGATGGCTCGCAAGGCCGGAACTTCAAACGAGGCCGACCCGTCGGGCTCGACCGGAACGTTGCCCAAAATCCGGCGGAGCGTGAACGTTCCACCCATGCTGAACGCACCGGGCAAGCCGTGTAAGCTGGCCGGCTTGGGCAGATCTTCAAGCACCAAGAGACTTTTGATGTCCCCGGGCTTGACCCCTTCCATGTTGCGTCCGTGGTAGACGTTGCTCAAGACGAGTTGCCCCGTGGTTTTCTGTAGATCAGAACGCGGCGTGACCACCGGTTCGCGCGGTCGCGGACGGATCACCCGCGGATCGTGAACCATCTTCTCTGCCCGGTAAACGTCTTGGGTTTCTCCATTCCCGCCCAGGATCAACAGGCTTTTGTCACTCGCGACGAGGTAGCAGTCCTCAGACAGCGGGTAAGGGTCTCGGAATCCTTCTCTCCCATGCCCTAAGCCAATGGTCCACACCAAGTCCGATACCGTGGGGCTGATCTGTTTGGCTGCGGACCAATCGTCCGGCCCGGCATCCAGATCAACAACCATCACGTTCCCAGCGTTCTCGCGTTGGCCGAGCGCCGGCGAGAAGACCGACACGATTTTGTCCGTGCCGGGTATAGGCAGTGCGTCGCACTTGGCGAAGAAGTCTGGGTACGGCCGACCCATACCACCGAAAAGAATCGTCTGTCCGCTGCCGTCGGGGTTCATGACCCACAGATCGCGGAATTTCTCGGCGGCGCGGTCCAGATATTCCCACCGCGTGTACATCACGCGTCCGTCCGACAGCACTGCCGGGCGGTCGTCCAGCAGAGTACTCGCCGAAAGGCACTGCATGTTGCCGCCGTCCGCGTCCATTCGGTAGAGTATGGCCACCTGCACACGATTACAGGGGATGAACCGGCTGCCCCGGCTCGAAGCGAAGATGATGCCGCCGTCAGGCAGGTAGGCCGGGTCGACGTCGTCCCAATCTCCGAAGGTCAGTTGCCTGAACCCGCTTCCGTCGGTGTTGATTTCGCAAAGATGGTAGTGATGCGTGCCGCCCTTACGGTACGAGAAGAGAATCTTGCCGCCGTCGTAATGCACGCGCGGGTCGCGGACTCCGCCCTTGGGATCATCCAACAGTACGGTGAGTTGCGTGGTTCGCAGATTGAGCTTGCACAGCCGCGAGCCGTCCGGAGCATGTACAAACGTTGGTTCGTTTGAATACACGCCAAACGTCGCGTAGCATTGCGTGGCCGAACACAACTCGCGGACGGCGAAAACGATCTCCTCGGCGCCGTCCATCGCCCGCAGGGCCTCTTCCACGAGCGTCGGTTCACTAGCCGGTGCGAGCGGACGCGCGACCGGCGTTGGCTGGGGCCTGTCAACCTCCGCGGCCCAGGTGGTGTTGCCGAGCGCGATTGCGGTCAAAACGGACCATACCCAAGATGCCAAGATCCCTGCATTCCGCTTCATGCCCTACTCCCTTGACCGTCGTGTAGCCGCCGGGTTACGGCCGTCACCTGGCCAGCTTCTTCCATTTGGGTCGAGCCGGTAACTGATCCTTCTCCCGGTGCTACGATCATAATGCGCTGCGCGTCGGGCGTCTATCGCGTGTTGATTCCCTTTGGTACAGAGCGAACGGCGTCAACTGGATTGCTTGGCGCGTCGGCATGCCGTATCTTCGGAGTTCAGAGCAACAACGCGACATCGTCCTCGTTCTTCTCGACAGTACGATAAGGACCGAAAAGGAGTTGAATCATGGTTGAGACATCGACCAAATCAAAGGGCAGAGCGCCCATGCGTATCACTGCCGGTAGCGTCTTGATTCTTTGTCTACTCGGCTCCGTTGCCCGCGCCGAGCAAGTTGCCATGCAATTGGAATGGGGCCTTGGGCCGACGCCGTCCGAGATGTACTGGGACGGTCAAGTGCGAGTGATGAATGGTCGTCTGATCTCTATGAAAGCCGTCTCCTTCGAGCCTGACCGGCACGACCAAATGAGGCCTCCCGAGTTCAAGAGCTTTACGGTCAACAACGGTACCGACGGGATGGAACTGATCGTGGACGGCGACGATTCCACGGCGGTCGGCTTGGTGAGCCTACAGGGGAACTTCGAATGGAAGATCGCCGATCTGCGAAAGAAGCTGGAGGTGAGCTTTCCGGGCAAGGACAAAGGGCGATTGGTGGTGCGGTTGCTTCAAAGCTTGGGCGATGTGCCGAGCCTGCTATCGGACAGAAGCACCCAAGACAGCGATCCAGCCATGTGCCGGCTGGCCGATGGGCGACAACTGATTCTGTGGCGAGCGTTCCTGGGATTGCCCACCAGCGAACCGGCTGACAATTCGGCGCCTGCTGGCGACCAGATCCGCGGCGTATTGCTGGACCGCGAGGGGAATCCCGGTCAGGTATTCGACGTATTGCCCGAGCCGGGCGATGTCGATGTTATCGCCGTGGCACCGGCCAAAGACGGAGGCTGCCGGATCGTCTGGGCGGAACTGCGCCAGAAGAATTGGGATCTGTACTGCTCGACGGCAGAGCCCTCCTCCGACGGATTGGCGTGTGAAGCTCCGGAACAACTGACCGACGAACCGGGCGTCGATAAGACTCCGGCCGTTGCGACCACGCCGGACGGGTCGCTCGCGTTGGTCTGGCAGGGCTGGCGTGGCACCGGTTCCAACATCTATTTCCGCCAATTGCAGAATGAAGAATGGAAAGAGCCAATCTGCCTGAGCGACGACGAAGCCAACGACTGGAATCCCGCCATCGCCGCTTCGGCAGACGGATCAATCGCCGTGGCCTGGTCCCGATGGCAAAACGGCTCGTATGACATCTGCCTCCGTGTCCGAGAGGGAGACCAGTGGGGGCCCGTCGAGTTGGTGGCGGCAACGGATCGCTTCGAGGCGCATCCCTCGGTGATATACGACGACCAAGGCACCCTATGGATCGCCTACGAGGAAGGGCGAGCCGACTGGGGCATGGACTCGCACACGGCCGGGCTTCGTTCCGAGCGAAACGTCCGCGTGTCCTGCCGCCGCAATGGGCAATTGCAGGTTCCACGCGGCACGACGGCCTTGGCCTTGCCCGAGGCACTGCGCGATCACAGCGAAATGGCAACGCTGGCAACTGACGGAAACGGAGTGCTGTGGTTGTTCGTGTCTTTGCGGCGAGCGTGCAAGATCTTTTTCGGAGCGGCGAGCGTGCGGTGA
>JACKQG010004527.1_pt1 | contig 16046 bp, 10 predicted proteins | sample 8237621 | NCBI WGS metagenome assembly JACKQG01 (sample SAMN15677084, study PRJNA649215) | marine metagenome | biome: marine; feature: Black Sea; material: saline water; isolation source: suspended particulate matter (SPM) from the Black Sea western gyre | collected 2013-06-09/2013-06-10 | depth... | reverse complement strand
GAATAACCGTCCCTGTCTGTCTCCCGAATCTCCCCCTCTCTAGCGCAGCGGTTGTGAAAAATTTAATAGGCAATGGCATTGTGCTTGTGCTGTATGATTTACAACCGCTGCGCTAGAGGGCCCTGCGGGTGAGGTTGGGGAGGTGATGATTGCGATGAAATCTCTTCGGGGACAGAGATGAGTCATGGATGATGACACTGAATTAGCGACCCGAACAGTCGGTTTGGAGCTGCCGGTGTGATGTGCCCCAATCAGGGCTTTTCAATCAGGTGTTGGGTGCGGAACTTTGAGGGGGTGACCCCTGTTTTTTTCTTAAAAACATCGTTGAAGCGCCGCTGATTTTCCATGCCGCACATCTCGGCGATGGTGCCGATCGGGAGATAGGAATCCAGGAGCAGGTTTTGGGCGATTTTGAGTTGTTGCTTTTGAATGAGATTGAGCACGGTGGTGTTGAGGATCGCGGCGGCCTTTTTTTCAATGACGCGCCTGGAGATGTGACAACGGTGGGCGATTTCATCCACGCTCGGGTTCTCGGCGGCGGTTTCGCTGATGATGGTGATGAGTTTTCGAATGGTCGGATCCGGGTGGTTCTCTGTTTCGGTGGATTCCCGGTTGATGACTCGAAGCGGCGACATGCGCACGTGCCGCTCGGGGATTTGCTTATTTCTTAAGAGTAGGTCGAGCATCTCAGCCGCTCGATAGCCGATGGCTTTGGCTGGAAGTTCGATGCTGGAGAGTGAGGGGGTGGTCATACGGCATACGGCCTCATCATTATCCGCGCCCAACATCGCGACTTCATTTGGGATGTGGATGCCAATTTCGCTGCAAATTTCGCTGAGATAGCGGGCCGGGTCGTCATTGGATGTGAATAGGGCGCAGGGCTTTGGAAGAGCCTTCAGCCACTGGATGACATGCTGGTCGCGATCATCCCAGACGTTGGTGTATGCAGCATAGCAGGATGCGACCTCGTGGCCGTGCAGGGCGAGGGTATCCTTAAATCCTTTTTCGCGTTCCTGTGAAAACACGGCAGTGGCGCTTCCAAAATAGGCAAAGTGGGAGAATCCCTTTTCCATGAAATAATGGGCTGCCATCTGGCCGACCTCATTGTCTGCGGGGTCTACAAGAGGGGCTTCGTATCCTTCAATTACATTGGCCGTGTTGATGATGGGACAGTTGAAGTCCTCAAGCGCTTTGCGGATGTCGGGCTGAAAGACTTGAGCGATGATGCCATCGGGTTCCCATTGTCGCAGGGAGGGCATGATGTTAATGTTGATCCGGCAATCTCGATGTATCCAGATTTGCTTGGAGGGGCGATAACTGAGGATGCCTGACAATAGCTTGCGGCAGTAGCCAAAGTCTTTCCTTAGCAGTAGGGCAATTTTTCGTTTGGGGTGTGGAGCCATAGTGATGGGGGTGGGTAAAATCTCTACTAAATACGCTTTTACGTATTGTGGGGCGGCGGCTGTTTGGCGAGCCGAAATGCGCCGCATTCGGGATTTCGCTACATTTAGTCGCAAATACGTAGGTTAAAATTCAACGGTTTCCCGTATGATACGTCGCATGAATTATTACATTGGAATTGACGTTGGCACGGGCAGTGCCCGAGCGGGACTGTTTGACCAGAATGGAACATTAGAAGCCATGGCGACGCGTGAGATTCAAATGTGGAAGCCGGAGGTGGATTACTATGAGCAGTCCTCCGATGACATCTGGAAGTGCATTTGCGAATGTGCCAAAAAGGTGATGCAGGAGAGTGGCGTGGCGCCTGCCGCTGTCAAGGGTCTGGGCTTTGATGCGACCTGTTCGTTGGTGGCCTTGGATGGTGATGGCGAACCGGTGACGCTTAGCCCGGATGGAGTGGATGCTCAAAATGTGATCGTCTGGATGGATCATCGGGCGCTCAAAGAAACCGACGAGGTCAATGCATTCAACACGCACGAGGTCTTTGACTATGTTGGCGGAAAAATTTCCCCTGAAATGCAGACCCCGAAGTTGTTATGGTTGAAGCGGCACATGCCAGAGTCGTGGCAGCGGACGCGGCATTTTTTCGATTTGCCTGATTTTTTAACTTACAAGGCGACTGGCCAGTGGACGCGTTCGTTGTGTTCGACCGTGTGCAAGTGGACCTATCTTGGCCATGAGAACAAGGGCTGGCAGGATGATTTCTTCACCGCGGTCGGTCTAGGAGATTTGGTCGAGGAGGGCTATGCCCGGATCGGCAATGATGTGAAACCTATGGGCGAGCCTATCCCGGGAGGATTGAGTCAGGAGGCCGCGACAGAGCTGGGATTGGTGGCAGGCACCGCAGTCGCTGTCTCGCTGATTGATGCCCATGCCGGTGGTGTGGGCATGCTAGGTTTAGGTCTGGAAGGCGAAGCGGTGGATTTTGATAAACGCCTGGCCTTGATCGGCGGCACATCGAGTTGCCACATGGCGGTTTCTCCGCAGATGCGTAAGATCCCTGGAGTCTGGGGGCCGTATTATTCAGCGATGGTTCCTGAAATGTGGCTGAATGAAGGAGGACAATCAGCGGTGGGCTCGTTGATTGATCATGTGGTCTATAAGCATGCCGCGTATCCTGAGGCGCAGCAGTTGGCCGATGCGGAGGGAGTCTTCATCTTCCAATATTTGAATCAGCACCTTGAGCGGTTAGCGGGGCAGGGGAATCTCTCTGAATTAACCCGTAAGCTGCATGTCTGTCCTTACTTTCATGGCAACCGGTCGCCCCGGGCCAATCCGCGTTTAAAAGGAATGATTTCAGGCCTCTCACTTTCGTCCGGTTTGGATGATCTGGCCTTGCTTTATCTGGCGACGGTTCAAGCCGTCGCCTACGGCACGCGTCACATTATTGAAGCGATGGACAACACCGGCTATCAGATTGATACGATTGTTGCCTGTGGCGGTGGCACCAAGAATGCCGTGTTCATGCAGCAGCATGCGGATGCTTCAGGCTGTCGGATCGTGCTCCCCAAGGAGAAGGAAGCGGTGCTACTGGGATCTGCGATGCTCGGCGCCTGTGCCGCTGGCGAACACCCCGATCTCGCGTCCGCGATGCGTGAAATGGCGAAGGCTGGGCAAATTATTGAACCCCAGTCTGAGTTGAAGGCGTTCCACGATCAGAAATACGCGGTCTTCGCAAAGATGTATCAGGATCAGTGTGATTACGCTGAGCTCATGGGTTACGAACTCTAATATAAAATCTAACTGTTAAAACCATAGTCCATGAAAATCCATTTAATTGCCAGCGGTGACTCCCGCTTATCCGCCAACCAAAATTGCTGGGCCGCACAGAAGGAACTCGAAGACGCGCTTGCGTCAGTTGTCTCGGCGCTCGGGCATGAGCTGGTGCGTGCGCATCCGTATGACGAGGAAGCGAAACACGGCTTCATTTCCAGTCAACGTATGGGAATGGATGTGATTGCCTCGATCCCGGATCAATCGGCGCCATTGATTGTGGCTGAGAGTGTCTGGCAATATAGCTATCATATTTATCCCGGGCTTTACAGTTATGAGGGCCCGGTGCTGACGGTGGCCAATTGGTCGGGCACATGGCCCGGTTTGGTTGGTTTGTTGAACCTGAATGGGTCTTTAACCAAGGCGGGGCTCGATTACTCGACACTCTGGGCTGAGGATTTTGCGACGGATGATTTTAAGGGGAAGCTGCAGACATGGATTGATAGCGGCAAGCTGACCCATCCAATGACGCATGTGAGTGATTTTTGCGTCGATTCCGTGTCGCCTGAGTTGCAGGCGACAGCCGAAACCCTGGCCACTGATCTGTTGAAAAACAAAGCCATCATGGGCGTGTTTGATGAAGGCTGCATGGGTATGTTTAATGCCATCATTCCGGATCACTTGTTGCATCCGGTGGGTGTGTTCAAAGAGCGCCTCTCGCAGAGTGCTTTGCTGGCTGGCATGAATGAGGTGTCGGATGCGGAAGCGGAGGCGGTGTATCAGTGGATCGTCGCCACCGGTTTTAATTTTAAATTTGGAGAGGATCCGGCGACCGAGTTAACCAAGGATCAGGTGCTCAATCAGTGTAAGATGTATGTTGCGGCTTGTCGCATCGGTGATGGTTTTCAGTGCGATGCCATTGGTATCCAATACCAGCAGGGCTTGAAGGATATGTGCTGTGCGTCGGATCTAGTCGAAGGCATGCTGAATAACTCTGAGCGACCTCCAGTGAAAAATGCTCAAGGAGTCGAAATTAAAGCAGGGGCGCCTTTCACTCATTTCAACGAAGTGGACGAATGCGCGGGGCTTGACGCGATACTCATCACGCGTGTGCATCAGGCACTCGGGCAGCCTGTCGAGAATACTTTGCATGACCTTCGTTGGGGCGATTGGGACCAGAGCGGCACCACGGATGCGTATGTTTGGGTCTTTGAAATTAGCGGCGCGGCGCCGCCAGCCCATCATGTGGATGGCTATGCCGGCTCATGCGGCGAGCGTCAGCCTGCGATGTATTTTCCGAAGGGCGGCTCGTCGCTTAAAGGCGTGGCGAAACCGGGAGAGATCGTCTGGAGTCGAATCTATGTCGAGGATGATGCTCTGAAGATGGACATTGGTCGTGCCTCTGCGATTGCGTTGCCTGAGGAAGAAACTCAGCGCCGTTGGGATGAGACCACTTCGGAATGGCCTGTGATGCATGCGGTGCTGCATGGTGTGACTCGCGATCAGATGATGGCGAAACACAAGTCCAACCACATTCAGGTCGTGTATGCCAATTCTGCCGAGGAAGCGGATCAGTGCCTCCAAGTGAAAGCGGCTCTGGTGCATAAGCTTGGCATTCCTGTGAACCTCTGTGGTGTATCAATATAAAGAATACAGCCCTTTATTACTTTCAAAGTAATGTCAAATGATAGATAAGGTAATTAAGCATTCTCAACGGGACGAGTTAGTTCAGTTTAACGATGGCGAGAAAGCTCTGCTTGTCAGTCAGATCGGCTATACCTCTGTAGGCGTAAGGGTGGCCTATTTGACTTCGCAAACTAAAGCCGTGCTGGATGGCGTGGAAAAATTCGAGGTGCTGGATGCTTCGATGCAGGTGGTTTATGAATCTGTAGCTGAATACGCTGGCGAATGGGTGCAGGCGCATTTCGCTAGGCTGGACTTCTCTGCAGTGAGCAAGCCGGGGAACTATCGTATTCGGGTGGGTGCTTTAGTTTCGAATGAATTTGAAATGACTACAGCGCAGAAACTCTATTTGGACGATCACTATCATGGTATGATGATCGGGCAGATGGAAATCAGAAAGCGTATGGATGCGGTCGGCGGCTTTATTGATTGCGGCAACGATATCAGAGAAACAAACTCTCACGCGACCCAGGTTAGGGGTTACACGGATGTGACTGCCGCTCATCCACGGTTGCTTTCAGAGCAAGAACAGGCAGAGCTGGACGAAATTTTAAGGCATAGTGCCGCCTTTTTGGCAGGGCAGCAGCAGGACAGCGGTTTGATTGAGGGCGGCTGGTGGTTCACTAAGCCAATCGACTACATGGGGAAGTGGGCGAATCATATTCGCGGGGTCTTCGGTTTTTTAAGGCTGGCAGATCACTTCGCATCAACCGACGAGGCTTTTTCTAAAGAGCTCTTACAGGCGGCTGAAAGGGCGCTTCAGTATTCTCGTGAACACAGTGCGCCCGAGGACACACGTTCTACTTTTGCGACGCTGCGCTTGTGGAATGAGGCTGAGTATCATCGTCAGGCAAACGACGCGCTGGCTTTAGCAGAGGCCAAAGCGATTGCCGGGCTTTTGCGCAAACGTCAGTTGAAGCAGAGTGAGGCGCTTGATTCTGGCATCTATGGGCTTTTCCGGATGGGGGCCGATGTGGATAATGAATATGCACGTTTAAATCATCATAAAGTCGAGAGTCCTTATAATGGTGAATACTGGGGCTTACCCCTGCATGGTTTGCTGATTCTTTCGTCGTTGTATCCAGAGGATTCAGATGCTGCCATGTGGCGGGATACGGTTAAAGATTTTACCGACGGCTTTTTGAAGCAGGGCTGCATGGCCAGTCCCATGAAACTGCTTCCGAATGGAGTGTATGGTGATGAAGGAGACGAAAAACTGCTATGGTTTAGCGACCTTTATCATGGGCAGAGTATGACCTATGGCATGGTCGCATCTGATATGATTGCCTATGGCAATTTTCTGGGTGATTCGACGCTCGTCGATTTGGCAGAGCATCAACTGCTTTGGATCGGCGGTCTGAATACGGGAGCGAACTTCCCGAATGCTGCTGAGCCCTTTTCATGCATCGTGGGCAAAGGCTACCAATGGCTCAGTGATGGTCTTGGTGAATTTAAATATATTCCAGGCTCAGTCGTAAACGGACTTTCTGCCACAAGGCAGTTCAGGCCGCATATGCCTGAGGGGCCTGAGATGCCCGTATTTCTCTGTGATGAAAGTTGGATTTCACATACGGGCGGATGGCTTTCAGGCGTCTCTGCGCTATTGGCTGCGCGCTGAGTGCTGAGTTAGGCGATGCGATTACTATTCGATTCAAAGACAACGATGACAACAACAGATAAACGATTGGCTTCTGAAGACGTGTTTGGCTGTTTGGCGGGTCTTATTTTGGATCTCGATGCTGCAAAAGGTGTCGAGTTTGATGCGTCGAATAAAGTGCTGAGTTGGAATAATCAGGTAATTGGCGCGAGGGCGCAGGCGTTTAAGCCCAACCCAATTGGGCGCAGTGATCCCTCGGCTGGTATTCCGACGAGATTGGACCCTGCAACTTCGTCGGGAGAGCACACTACGATTCAATTTAACCGACAGGAACTCATCAATGACGATGAGGCTGCGTTTGATCATTTGATTCAAGGCAACGGTTACACCTGGTTGGCTGTCATCGCAGTTTATGAGCAGACTTCGCCCGTGAAAAATACGCATGCGTTCTTTGGTAACTTGCGCAATACGAGTGCGTTTGAGGGGCAGGGCACCGGTGGACATTATGAAGGCTTTTGGGGCGTGGTGCATGATGATCGACATGTCTATGCCGGCACCCGTAATGGCATTGATTTTGAACGAAACGGGCCCAACAACCCTGAAGTGCTGAGCGAGACGGTGCTCGAGAAAAACCGCTTGTATGTCGTCGCCGGTCGAATGGGCGCGGGCACCGGTGAGGTGAAGCTGGAGGTCTTTGTGAATACCGCGGAAGCAGAACGAAGCGCCATGGTTCCGATCAACCCCCAAGCCAATCCCTCGAAGATGGCGGTGGGCCAGGAGCGCGATGCCACGGATCACCCGGGCTGTGAATCCTTTGAGGGCGAACTCGCCCGACTGCTGATTTATGAACGACCTTTGAGTGACGACGAATTAAGCGAGGCGATGCTGCAACTGTGTGAGACCTATCACGTCCGACGATTATGATGAAGCCGTCGCAGGCTTTACAGAGTTGTAGCGGTGTTTTTAGGTTCCACCGTCCGATTTGGTGTTGGGATGAATGGCGGCTGAGGCTCTACCGCCATTGCATATTGTATCTACGACTCGTGCTCTGTGCTTTTCCTGCTGAATGTTTTACAACCGCTTACGCTAGCACCCAAGGGCATAATAAAGGGCCCTCCCTCCTTCGCTTTACAAGCTTCCCGCTTCGCTCGGTGAGCTACGCCGGACGCAGACGGCGGACAGGTCGGGCGAGGTTGGGGAGGTGATGATTGCCATGACGAATCGTTCCTGTAATCGAAAGCGAGCCCTCCCCAATCTCCCCCTCTCTAGCGCAGCGGTTGTAAAAAATTACGTAGCCTCAGTCAAAGAAGTTTAGTGCGAAGCCCGCTAAATACTTCCATTGCTGCGCCAGTAATAGTGCCAGTTAATTCAGTCTAATCGTCCATGACTACACTCTGTTCTCCAAGTGATTACATAGCAACCATCACTTCCCTAATCTCGCTCGCCCTTCGACAGGCTCAGGGCCCTCTATTATGGCCTTGGGGCTCGCGACTTGTCACGGCGTAATGCAATGAAGACGGAAGCCCTAAGTTCTTTACGCGGTGCGCGTCGCGCTTTACGCCGCGGTTGTGGGAAATTCAATCAGGCCAAACCGATCTTTGGCGAGTGAGGTGTGGGTGCCTTTCAGCCGAGGATTCATCGAAGAGAGTTTTGCTGATGTCGATCTCACCCCCATTATACGAACATAGTGGTGTTCGCAAAATCTCCATTCTTATTCGCAATCCTGTATATCCGCATGGCTTCGAATACTCTATGATACGCTTGGACATATTTGATGTTTCGCTGTCAGACACGTGACTGTGGAGGACGCCACTCTTAAACCAATAATAACCCCCCAAAAAAAAATGAAAAAAACATATATAGTAGCTGCCATGCTTGCACTCGGGATGGCTGGCTCAACTCAAGCAGCCTTGGTCGCCGATCAATCGGTCGGCTTCGACTTCTCGGTCGGAACGAATCCCACGACTGGCCCTGCGTCTGTCGATGGAGTCAATTTCGCTCAGGTGATAGCTGAAAATGCAGCGGTTGAACTCGATGGTTCAGGTTCCTTTATAGATTATGACCATGTCGGAGGAAAATGGGCTGGATTGGACGGCGCACACGTGACTGTTGCTGAACCCGGCTACCATGACGATTACCTCAATGACTTTATTGTCGCTCATAGTGGAGGGAGTATTGTCATTACCTTCACAGGTCTAGATACAAGTCTGACCTACAATGTGGATCTACTTGCTGGTGCGACGACCGACACTGGCCTGCATTCTGGATGGACAATGGTCACTGCTGGGCAAGCAAATGAGCTGCTCCAACCATCAGCTATAGCGAATGGCATTGTCAGCTACACGGGGCTTACGGCAGTGGGTAGCGGCATGAACGGCACTCTGACTTTCACTGCCCAAGATGCCACAGTTGGTATTTCTGCTGGTATGATTACGGCCAAAGCGCCAGTCACCATGACTCCCGGTCAACCTATTGGCTTCGATATCTCGATCAATGGCACCACAGGTCCTGCGTCTGTCGATGGAGTCGATTTCATTCAGGTGACAGATACAGTGAATGCGGTTGAACTACTGGCTGGTTCAGGTGCATCTTTACTAGTTACCAATGGCAATAAATTTGCTGGATCGGACGGCGCTCACGTGACTGTTGCTCAAGCCGGCTACGATGCCGATTACCTCAATGACTTTGCCGTTGTTTATGCTGGCGCACAAATAGTCATGACCTTCTCAGGTCTAGATACAGAGCAGACCTACAAAGTTGATCTGCTTATTGGTGCGACGAACGACAGTAACATAAAGAACGGGACCCTATTCGCAGCGGATGGGCAAGAACAGTTGTGCGCGCCAACAAGTGGAGCGAATGGCATTGTCAGCTTAACGGGGCTTGCGCCAGATGTGTCCGGCACTCTGATCATCACTGGTTCTCAATTCGAATATGCAGTAGGTTCTTTTTCAACAGGTGCGCTTTCTGCCGGCATGATCACTCTCGAAAAGTCATTCACGGACGGTCAAACGGTCGGATTCGATTTCTCGGTAAGTCAAGCTGGCGGCAGTGGCATTCCTGGTTCTGGGTCTGTCGATGGCATCAATTTCATTCAGGTGACAGATACAGTGACTCCGACTGAACTCGATCATACAGGTTCATTTTTGCATGTTACCAATAATAATCACTTCGCTGGATTTGACGGCGCCCGCCAGCCTATTGCTCAAGCCGGCTACGAGGAGGCTTACCTTAATGACTTTGTTGCTACTTATGGTAATGTTGGTGATCGGCAAATATTCCTTAACTTCTCAGGTCTAAATCGAGAGTTGACCTACACGGTTGAGCTGGTCACGGGTGCGACGTCCGATGCTGCCATTGGCGAAGGATTCACAATCTCAACGGCTGGGCATGACGATCAGATCCTCCAGCCAACAACTACAGAGAATGGCATTGTAACGCTCGCGGGTCTTACGCCAGATCAAAATGGCGATCTGATCATCTCTGCTTCTCAAATCGAATATACATCAGGTTCATGGTCAACACCTGCTATTTCGGCGGGTAAGATCACTGCCGAAACGCCTTCTTTTCCGCCGAGCAGCCCGGTTCAGGTCTGGAATGCGCAAACGCAATTCGAGGACGATGCCTCCGATAACATCCACACCTTTGCGGACTTCCGCGTCGTCAACGCGGCCGATTCCAAGCTCGTCGTGGCAGTTGGTGGCGAAGGCACTGGTGACGCAAGCACTGTGACCTATGGTGGCGCTAGCCTGACCTTGGCGGAAAATATCAATTCTCAGGATGTGAGCATCTGGTATCTCGACGACCCGGTCGCAGGCGATGCGGATATTGTGGTGACATTGACCAACAACCAGGCCTCGCGGATCGTGGCGCTCAGCCTCGCCAACGCGGCGGATGGTATCGGCTCCAGCACTTCCGGGCGTGATGACGGCATTGTTCAACTCGATCTCGATCTGGACACGGTATACCCGAACTCATTACTAGTCGGCGCCTTTGTGAACGATGCTGCTGGGATTAGTTCAACACCGTTCGACACAGGTGTGACTGTAGTCGGTGCTACGTCCGGTTCCTCTACCATGCATGTGGGCTATCTCACTGAGGAGGATCTCGTCAATCCAGCGGCCACCTATTCTTGGGTGAACGATGCTTCGGACCTCTGCTCCGCGGTGCTCATCGCAATCTCCCCAGCGGGTGAGGTCGTGGCAGCGCCATTGGATGATCTCTCCGACTTTGACGCACCAAGCGTTGCGGTCACTCCGACTATTGACGGCACCTTAGATGTCGGCGAGTGGGGCGACTCGATCATTCTGGAACTGAGTTATCCTGATCTTACCGTGCTGCCGAATGTCGGAGCCATCTCGAATGGCGGCGCAGCCGATGCGGATCCAGCCGATATCAGTGCCAAATTCTATTATAAGTGGGATGCGGATTATCTCTATGTCGGTTTTTCAGTGACCGATGATGTGCATATCGGTGGTGCTTATCCGAATGACCACGTGCTGTTCGGTTTCAATCCAGACATCGCGAATACGGTTTGGGATAACACCCTGACCTTCGAGATGTTTGTGGATAGTTTGGGAAATACGGGGACGGTCATCTACAAAGACGGACTCACTTCTCTGGTTTTAACCAACTCTGTTTTTGCTGGTTCCACTGATGGCGCCAACTGGAACTTTGAAGCGAAGTTGAAGTGGACTGAAATTCTTAATGATGGCGCGTATATTCCAGCGGCTGGTGACACCTTTGGCACCGCCCTGCTGCTCTGCGACAATGATGCGGATGATGGTAATCGCGATGTCTTCCTGTATAGTATTGGGGGAGGCTCTGTAATGACCGAGCCTGCGAACTGGCATGTCGTCACACTCGCAGGTCCACAAAACAGCTTCGCGAACTACATCAGCCAACACGCCGTCGGCATCTGGGATCAACCAGGCGATGACCCGGACCTCGACGAAGTGGACAACTTCACAGAGTATGCACTCGGTGGGGATCCTACTGTGAGTGATGCACCGAGCATCCAGCCTGTTGGCGAGCTCGCGATTCAAGGTGAGGACGATGTGCTTGCCTTCACTTACAACCGTCGTATCGGCGCCACTGCGCTTGGTCTCAGCTATACTGTCAAGGGGAAGACTGATTTGACTGCACCGACCTGGAGCACGACCGGCATCGACCCTGAAGCCGAAGTGACCACACTCAATGACGAGTTCGAAGCGGTCACTGCGACGACTCCGATGTCAGACTCGGACGAAAAATTCCTCCACTTGGAAATAACTGACTAAGTGGAATCATACAGGGGGAGGCGGGCACTGTAGGGGGTGTCTGTCTTGTCCCTAACATTTCCGAAAGGAAATCTAGCCGCTTGTCCCGAATCTGGGGCAGGCGGCTTTTTTATGGTTCATCGTCAACGTGGGGGAGACCTTGCCGAAGGAGTTTACTTCATAGGCAACTGGAGGGCAGCGCTCTGTCGCTGCCGCGAATATCCAAGCGGCCACACTATTATCAGCGCCCCTAACGAACGGCAATCACGGAGCATTGCTCTCCATCAACCACGACGTCCACGTTCCCCGCTAATCGACGAAGCACCTTTTTATTGGATGTCTGCATTGAGCAGCGAGTGGTATTGCTTGGCTTTCAGCCGAGGATTTATCGAAGAGAGTTGTGCTGATGTCGATCTCACCCCATTATACGAACAGAGTGGCGTTCGCAAAATCACCATTTTTGTTCGTAATCCTGTATAGCGGCATGGCTTCGAATACTCTATGCTGCGCTTGAACTTATTTGGTGTTTCACTGGCACGCCTATCTGCTGGAACGGATCTATTTTCTCCACTCCAGTCAGAGCACGATTTATCCGGGGCGCATGGGCAGTAATGCCGAAAACGACGTGCTTGAAATGCTGTGGAACTGGAGCCAAGTCGATGGCATGTCATGATCGATGCGACAGATAAATTTAATAACAAAACATGAATATCAAAAAAATAATTCTAGCACTTGCGCATCGTGCAGCTGTGCTCGCTATCAGTTTGGCTTGTGTTTCAACACAGCTAGGCGCTGTTGAAACCTCCCTCGATGCCCAAATACCGCTTAGCTTTTGTGGGCCGCTTGATGCAGGAGCGATGCAAAACCTCAAGCCTGCTGAGGTTATTCCGGTAACTGCCGGAGCCAAACGTATGGATGCCTGGTGGGAAACTTATTTGAACTTTGGAACGGCAAGCAGGGGCGGGGATATTCGAGCAACGCCGCATTGGCGCTTGGGTTGGCGCAATCTACGCGAAGAAATGCCTTTTGAGAATGACCCGTCGAAGAATCGTGTCGGTGATTTTAGCGTGGTATTTGATGCTGCCCGGGCAGACGCAGGCACCTATGCCGTGGGACTGCATTCTGGCCCCTTCCTGCAGCCATGGAAGCTCGATGACAAATGGACGCTTCAGCTTTGGATCAAGGGGGAGGGCATGGACGCTGCACCCGAACTGGTTCTGATTGACCAGCAGGCGAAACGTGCCGTTGGCAAGCTAATCGGCTTCTCAGCCAATGGACAATGGCATGAGCATAATATTGCTCTGAGTGAGCTTAAGGGCGAGGCCGGCTTTGATTTTAGCGCGGTGCGCGCCGTGCAATTTGAGCAGGACTGGGCTAAGACAGCACGCTTAAGTATCGATGGTGTGCGCTTTTTAAAAGGCGATATGGAAATTGGTCTCTCTGACAAGAATCTCGATCAGCGTATGGACGAAGCCAGTAGAACTCGACTCCTGCGCATGCATGAAAGTATCACTAACAGCACAACGCTTTTGGGGGAAAGTTCGCATCGCACAAACTATTATTCAGATCTTTCGCTGTGGCCAAGAAAGGATTTCGACCTTGCCGCTGCGAATAAAACACTGGGCGAGCAATTAGCGGCAAATTTGGAAAAGGCAAAAGCAAACAAACATCCGCATTGGGCAGGTATTGCCAATCCGGTAGAGCTGAATCTTTACTGGGCTTTCGGTAGTCGCAGTCAGATATTTCCGGGGCGCCTAAGTCAGGAGAATGAAACGCTGCTATTGGAACTTCTTTGGGAGACCAGTAAGCATGACAACGATATCTTTTGCGCCAACCTGCCAAGCCTATGGGTGTTCAGTAGTGAAAATCATGATACATGCTGGCGTAGTAAAGCGATTGTTTCGGCAGGGATTTTTAAAGATATTCCAGGATTTAAAGATCGTCTCTATCCGGATACCGGTTTTGGCCCTGGTTTCCCCGGTTACGGATATCCACCGATTGATCTTAAAGAGCCGCGAGCCTATTATACTTATGGAGGAGATTACGGACCACTCTCTGATGGTAAGCGCTACGCCGCTCCTGCCCATTACGAAGCCTGGAAAGATTTATGGCATCGCTATTTTGACGACCGCGCAGCAATCAATTTCTTTATCGAGCAAGGTGGAGGATACAGGGAAATTTTGTTACGCCATATGTATACGGTTTACCTCTATGGAGGGGATGAGGGATTGCGCAACAAAGCGCGCATGTTCCTTGATTTATTCTGGTTGAAGTATTCACAAAACTCGCTTGCCGGATACGAGGGCGGGCCGAAAGCCCGTCAGGCTCCAGACGATTATTATGATAGCCGTCACAACCCCTTCGTCACATTCCAACTAGGTGGCCCCGCCACCGGACAGTCTATCTGGTATTGGCGTAACCAGATGGCGGAAGCGCTCATGAGCGACTATGATCTGCCACGCATTGCGTGGGCTATGATGCTCGATAAAAAGGGCCTGGGCGATTATGTCTTTGAAGCCCGTGGCGTAGCTGAGGAAAACGATATCGACGTGCGCCCTGAGGGCAGCCAGAACATGTTTATGCTGGATGGCGAGCAGCGTCAGGTCCGTTACCGCTACAACACCCCTTATTACCTGCTTTCCACTCATCTGGACAGCCCGAAGATGATCTATAATCACCTGGCCCGATCACAGATATTTCAGGGACTTTTTGCGCCCTGGAGTGATGCTGTCATCACGCCGATTGCCCCGGATGATGGAAAGACGGTTCGTAAGGCGGCTGTTTCCAGACCCATCCACGGAGTGCAGGATAAGAATGTCTTTGTCGGTTACTATGATCCACTGACCCGAGTGCGCAGCCCGCAATGGTTTCCTGCCTGGGATCGAAAGGCTTTTGTTGACGATGCACCAGAGGCATTGGATAAAGTCTATTGGGCCTTTCGTGGTTATAAATTAAGAGTATTTCAAAGCACTGCAGAGATCATGGTCCAGGGCTGGGACGAAGTGATCGAAGATTCCGGCTGGGTGTTCTCTAAGGCCGGTTGTGTTTATGCCGCATCGCGCATCGTTGTGCCTCTGTATGATGGGAAGGGAAACCCTGTGATGGACGAAAATACTCCAGGGCTAATCAAGTTGCGCACAGAGGACTGCTATTACTGGAATGAGGACCACAGTATCTACGGGACGAAGTCAAGCGATGTCATGATTATCGAGGCGGGCAGCGAAGAAGAGTATGGTTCTTTTGAAAACTTCCGAAAAGCGATTTTAAACAACAAGCTCGATGTCTGGATGGTGCGTCTCGCTCCGATATTAGTATACCAAGGTTCACATAAGGATGCGAAAGAAATCGTTTTAAACCTGGAGCACCCGCACGTAGCGCCGAAGCTCGATGGCGTGCCTATCAATTACGAATTACCATGGACCGTTAAAAGCCCGTATATGAAATCCGAATACAAGAGTGGAATATTCTCCGCGCAGTTTGGTGATGAGGCATTAGAACTGGATTTTAAAGGCCTGAAGAGGTGAAGAAACGATAAACAAACTTAATCTTGTATGAAGGAACTGAACGAAGCCAAAGGATATATTTTTGATATGGATGGGGTGCTCTGTGATTCGGAACCGTATATCGCAGAAGCAGCCATCCGTATGTTTAAGGAGCGCTATGGCGTCGTGGTGACGGCCGAGGACTTTGTGCCCTTTGTTGGCACAGGTGAGGATCGCTATCTGAGTGGAGTCGCAGCGAAGTATGGCGTAGCGATTACCTTGCCAGAGGATAAGCACGAAACCTATCGCCTGTATTTCGAGTGTATCGTGGGGCGCATGCAGGCACTGCCGGGTGTGCTGAATTTTATCAGTCAGGCGGAAGCTGCTGGCAAAGTCTTGGCGGTCGCCACCAGTGCGGATCGCAAGAAATTTGAGGAAAACGTTCGGCAGATCGGTTTGGATCCGTCTCGTTTTAACGCAGTCGTGACAGGCGAGGAGATTGAGAACAAGAAACCCGCGCCCGATATTTTCTTGAAAGCGGCGGAGCGTCTGGGCCTGAATCCTGTGGACTGTGTGGTCTTTGAAGATGCGAAAAACGGTGTGCAAGCCGCCAAATCTGCTGGAGCATACTGTGTCGGTATTGCTTCGTTCTTTACCGAGAAAGAACTCATTACAGCTGGAGCCGATGTAGCCGTCGCAGGCTTTACAGAGTTGTAGCGGTGTTTTTAGGTTCCACCGTCCGATTTGGTGTTGGGATGAATGGCGGCTGAGGCTCTACCGCCATTGCATATTGTATCTACGACTCGTGCTCTGTGCTTTTCCTGCTGAATGTTTTACAACCGCTTACGCTAG
>JACKQG010004526.1_pt1 | contig 16047 bp, 9 predicted proteins | sample 8237621 | NCBI WGS metagenome assembly JACKQG01 (sample SAMN15677084, study PRJNA649215) | marine metagenome | biome: marine; feature: Black Sea; material: saline water; isolation source: suspended particulate matter (SPM) from the Black Sea western gyre | collected 2013-06-09/2013-06-10 | depth... | reverse complement strand
CCCTTAATATCATCCATACCCGTACCCGAGATTATCCCGGAACCCGGTGGCGAGATAGGGCTTGAATGGTCCAGAGGAACCAGGCAGGTCTTTATTGCCAGTTTTGCCGGAAACAATGAAATTATTTATGCCGGGTTATTTGGAACAAACAAAACCCACGGTACGGAATATTTCGGGGATTCCATTCCTTCAAAAATCATGGATAACTTGAAAATATTAAGTTTTTAAGGAGTGCTGATATTTGCCGCCTATAGATCATTTAGAAGATTTATCACGATTTATTCTTGATAAACGCCATTGGTTTAAAACTGATAACCCTCCTGTGCAATCACGCGTCAAGTATGTTGTTTTTCTGCCAAATCCAAATAATGGGGAAACATCCGTTTTCCGCACATCCGATATTGAGGACGAATTGATATGGAGTATCGGAGATCGTGAAGTCAGCGCTCATAGAGAGAAGCCAATATTAGGGCGGGTTGATATCGCAGTTGCTGTTGTTATTTCGAAGGATTTAGAAGTCATATCCAGCGAGCCCCCTGAAAGGCATGCAAATATAACATCATGGTCTGATGAGAAATCAAATCAGAAATTGATCGCGCTTGAGTTAGCGGCTAAGGCCCGGTTGTATTTAAGATAGGTTTGTTGCAAAAACCCCTGATTTTTGTTTCAGAAATATAGAGTGAAGTAGATGCCGCAGGAACATCATTGGCGTTTATTGACTTGCGAGGTATGGAAGAATGGCATACCTAACCCTAATTCATCACACTACACTTCTTATGTTTTCTCCCGCTCTCTAGGGTAAGGCTCATTCCTCCCGATCTTCGGGTATGCCTGTAGTGATTCTTTTTGTGCCGGCAGGCAGATCTGATTCTGAAAAATTAATACCTTCAATGCACAGTAATGACCACCAGATCTGCACCTGACGCTACGACTTAAAGCTGGTCTTCAGCATAAAAGACGAAATTTCCAAGGGTGTCGTCGTGTTTAAACAAAATATGAAAGAGAGTAACGTCTGACGTACTGGAAAATCTGTGAGTACATATATTACCAGCTGAACATTGAATGAAGAATGGAGATCTGACACCTGTAACTGATTACATCTATCTTTTTCCCCTTTAATGACCTATCATGACCTTAAGAACACATTTACAGGAATTATTTTTTGCATGAGATAGATATGATGATTCAAAAAAATGCTCATATTCTCGGAATAGATATCGGCTCGGTATCCATATCAATTGCTGAAATTACCTCATTAAAAGAGGTTATCAAGACCGCCTATGCATTCCATCATGGTGATATTATATCTACCTTTACGGAACTTCTGAAGGGATTTGATTTATCCGGAATCCACGGGATTGCATCTACCTCCTCAACCCCTTCAATTATTAAAGTAAGTAAACGATATGATTCCCGGCTCTCTATTATTGCGGCAGTCAATCAATTTCATGGGCAAGCAGGTTCCATCTTAATAGTAGGAGGAGAAAAATTCGGGTTAATAAGTTTCGATATAAATGGTAATTACCGCAGCTTTAAATCCAATACACTCTGTGCAGCCGGTACCGGAAGTTTTCTTGATCAGCAGGCTAATAGGCTGAACTTAAGCGGGATAGAAGAGATGAGTGAGCTTGCCTTTCACAATAAGGGGGTTATACCAAAGATTGCGACACGCTGCGCCGTATTTGCTAAAACAGACCTTGTGCATGCGCAGCAGGAAGGCTATTCTCTGGAGGAGATATGCGACGGTCTCTGCCATGGACTCGCCAGAAATATAGTGGATACGCTTATGAGCGGGAATCAGACTAATCCGCCTCTGATCTTTACCGGCGGTGTATCGAGAAACAAGGCAGTGGCAAGGCATTTACAGGCGATTATCGGATTGAATGTTATTACAGGAGATATGTCATGGCTCTATGGGGCGATAGGCGCAGGATTAATGCTTCTGCAGGAAGCGAATCAGTTAAGTGAAATAGAGCTTAAGTCTCCTGATGATATTATCCTGCACAGGGCGCTGCAAAAGAGACATTACTATGAGCCTTTAAGCCTGAAACTTTCTGATTACCCCGATTTCATGAGTTACAGCAAGTATGAGTATGCAGGATCTGAGGCGCTAAATCCCTTTAATGTGGAGGTGGATATTTATGAAAAATTGCTGCCGGGGGAAATCTATGAAGTTCACCTCGGCATTGACATAGGCTCTACGAGTACAAAGGCCGTCCTTGTAAACAATGAGAAGAAGGTTCTTGCCGGTTTTTACACCAGGACTGCCGGAAGACCGGTTCATGCTGTACAGAAACTCTTTGCGGCTATTGATGATGTTGCAGCTGAAAACAAGATTAAAATGAGGATAAGCGGTACTGCTACGACCGGGGCAGGGAGGCAATTTGCCGGCAAGATCATAGGTGCTGATTTAATAATTGATGAGATTACAGCTCATGCGCGTGCTGCTGTAGAACTGGATCCCGCTGTGGACACAATATTAGAGATCGGCGGGCAGGATGCAAAATTTACTACGCTGCTAAACGGCATGGTCACATTTTCGGCTATGAATAATGTCTGTGCTGCCGGTACAGGGAGCTTTATCGAGGAACAGGCACAGAAATTAAACTGCACATTGACTGAATATTCCTCAAGGGCGGAGGGTCAAAGGGCTCCTATCTCAAGTGACAGGTGTACCGTTTTTATGGAGCGGGATATCAATCATTATTTAAGTGAAGGATATTCAGTGGATGAAGTCCTTGCATCGGTGCTTCACTCTATACGGGAAAATTATCTCTCTAAGGTTGCTATTGAAAACAGCATAGGTAACACAATATGTTTTCAGGGGGCGACAGCTAAGAACAGAGCACTTGTAGCGGCCTTTGAACAAAGACTTGGGAAGGTGATACATGTCTCAAAATACTGCCACCTGACTGGCGCCCTCGGTGCGGCCTTGATGCAGCTTGAGCTGGGTTTGGCGCAAAGTAAATTCAAAGGTATCAATCTATATAAAAAAGATATTCCGATTACGTCAGAGGTCTGCGGGTTATGCTCCAATCACTGCAAATTAACCCTTGCCGATATTGATGGCGAGCGGGTGGCCTATGGATTTTTATGCGGAAGGGATTATGAGACAAGAAAATTTATTAATAATAATCAATCCGGCTTTAATCTTCTTAAAGCAAGGAAGGAGGTCTTTTCCTTTAAACCGGTAAAGCGGCATACCTCCGTGGGAATTCCGGCTGCGCTGCATATGTATGAAGACCTGCCGATGTGGAAGTATTTTTTTGAACAGCTTTCCATCAAGACTATCTCAAGCGAGCCATATAATGAAGCGCTTAAAGCCGGAAAAAGTATTGCGGGAGCAGAATTCTGCGCCCCGATGACAGCTCTTTACGGGCATGTGCAATATCTGATTGAGAGATCGGATTATGTGTTTCTGCCGTTTTATCTTGAAAAAAAACAGGAAGAAAAAAATGTGAGACGGCAGTTTTGCTACTATACGCAATTCTCGCCTTCACTTGTCTCAAAAAGCATCTCAGGGGATAATGGAAGCAGGTTTCTGATGCCTCTGATTAATTATCTGTATAATCCGCTTCACACTAAGGTGCAGCTCTACAATATGCTGCAGCCTGTTCTAAATCATGACCTTAGTTATTTCGATGTGTCTGCCGCCTATGACAAGGCCCTTGAATTTAAGGAATCCTGCACACAGCAGTTAAAAGATCTCTACAAGAGAGAATCAGCAAAAATCGAAGACATACACGTAGTGTTTATAGGAAGGCCCTATTCTATTTTGCCCGCCTCCATGAACAGTGGTATCCCGGAAATATTTGCCAGGAATGGAGTGAAAACATTTTATCAGGATATGCTCTCATATTCTGCAGAGGATATTGAGCGGATCGCACCTCTTTGTCAGGAATTGCCCTGGCATTATGCCTCAGAAATATTGAAGGCCGCAGAAGTAATTGCAAAGACTGAGGGTGCATACCCGGTTTTTATAACCTCCTTTAAGTGCACCCCTGACTCTTTTGTAACAGAGTATATAAAGAAATTAATGGAATCGCATGTCAGACCTTACCTGATACTTCAACTGGATGAGCACTCTTCAAGCGTAGGGTATGAGACAAGAATAGAGGCGGCAATTCGCTCATTTAGAAATCATCATATGGCGCATACGGCAGGAAGATTTGAGGAGCCCGTACAATATTCGCCTTCGCTGCTTCCGCACCGGACAAATGACCTTGCGAAAAAAACGCTGATTATCCCTAACTGGGACAGTCTCACCATGCCGTTGATTGTTGCCAATCTTCAAAGTGAGGGAATCGATGCCAGGTTAATGGAAGAGACGGATCTTAGTATTCAGAAAAGCCTGCGGCACAACAGCGGGCAGTGTATACCTCTTAGCATCATTGCCCAGGAATTTATTGAATATATAGAAAAATATGAACTTGATCCTTCAAGGACAGTGCTCTGGATTATGGCCACTACACTGGCCTGTAATTTAAAGATGTTTCCTCATCACATGAAAAATATATTTCACTCTTACGGGCGAGGCATGACAGAGGCCGGGATATATACAGGAAGCATGTCCTTTGCTGATGTTTCGGCGAAACTCCCGCTTAACTCATATCTGGCATATATGTTTGGCGGACTTCTCAGGAAGATGGGATGTAAGGTGCGGCCATATGAAATAGTGACGGGGAGTACAGACAGGATAATGCAAAAGAGTATCGCGATCCTGGCAGATTCATTTCGCGGAAACCGTCCGAAAGAGTCAGCAGTTAAAGAGGTGGTATCATATTTTGAAAAAATTGAGGTGCATCGTGAGCAAAGACCGAAGGTAGCGATCTTTGGTGACCTCTATGCGCGGGACAATGATGTTATGAACCAGGGTCTGATACATTTTATTGAGGACAATGGAGGTGAGGTTGTTACCACGCCTTTCAGTTCATATTTAAAGATGATCTCCGGGCAATATTTCAGAAAATGGTTTGTTGAAGGACAGTATCTGAATGTTCTTTCAACCAGAACATTTTATGCTGCTGCAACCATGCTGGAAAGGTTTTATTATAAATATTTTGAAAGGGTCCTTGGGGAACCTGATTTTGAATATAATGACTCTCCCGAGGAAATACTTGCTGGGTATAATATCAGGAAAGAAAATACCGGGGAATCAATGGATAACATACTAAAGATATATTATCTGAAAAAACACTATCCTGAATTAGCCCTCTTTGTTCAGGCAAGTCCTGCATTCTGCTGCCCCGCTCTCGTTACTGAGGCAATGGCAAAAGAGATAGAGTTGAGAACAGGGATTCCTATGGTAACAATCACCTATGATGGGACCGGCGGGTGTAAAAATGATATTATTATTCCTTATCTCAGGTACTCGGCGGCGGCATTAAAGGGGCGGTCTATACAGCCTGATTGCTCGTCGCCCTGCTGACCATAGAGACTTAAGCGGTGATCCATTTTACTATTGACGGCCGGTTCTTTTCATACTAATATTTATCATAGAAGAGTGGTGGATATAAGAATGTATGAAGGATGCGGGGGGAGGCGTTAGATGCTCTCTGGTACAGGAACTTCTGACGGGCGAATAATGATGCCGGAGTGGTATGAGTCTACGGCGAAGTATGGGCAGTCCGACAGCAGGAAGGCCTTAGTACAGCTGATTAATACATTCATTCCATACGCAGTTCTCTGGGTTATGATGATCTATTCAGTGCAGCAGGGATATTCTTACGGAATTACCCTGATTCTTGCTGTGGCCGCCGGGCTTTTGCTTGTAAGGGTATTTATTTTTTTTCACGATTGCTGTCACGGCTCTTTTTTTGATACCCCCGGGACAAACAGGATCATAGGCTATATCTGCGGTATCTTTACATTCACTCCCTATGAAGACTGGCGTCGTGCTCATGCTATTCATCACTCCACTGTAGCTGATCTGGATCGTCGCGGGGTAGGTGACATTGCACTTCTGACTGTAGAGGAATATCAGGTAGCAACAAGGTGGAAACGGCTTGCATATCGCTTGTATCGAAATCCTTTCGTTATGTTTTGTATTGGCCCGACATATTTATTTCTGATTAATTTCAGGTTTCCTCAAAAGGGGGCACGGAAGCATGAGCGTAAAAGTGTGCTGTATACGAATTTTGCGCTGCTTGCGATTATTGGACTAGCGGCATTGACTATCGGACTTAAAACGTATTTTATGATACAGTTTCCTGTCATGCTGGTAGCCGGTGCGGTAGGGGTCTGGCTGTTTTATATTCAGCATGATTTTGAAGGGATGTACTGGGCCCGCCATAAAGACTGGGACAAAATGAAGGCCTCACTAGAGGGTTGTTCTTATTATAAACTGCCGAAAGTCCTTCAATGGATATCCGGAAACATCGGTCTGCATCATATTCATCATATACGTCCGCGCATTCCCAATTACCACCTTCAGCAATGCTATGATGAGACCCCGGCTCTGCAGAAGATCGTGCCGCTGACCTTAAGTAAGAGCCTTAAATCCCCATGGCTGAATCTCTGGGACGAGCGGCATCATAAAATGATTAGTTTCAGGCTGTTGAGCAACTGATATTGTCTGAATCCGGCTATCTCGTAAGGTGCCTGTACTTTATCCTGTGCGGCTGATCTGCCTCTGCCCCCAGGCGTTCTTTTCTGTCGGCCTCGTATTCTGAGTAATTGCCATCAAACCAGACAACCTTGCTGTCACCCTCAAATGCGAGAATATGCGTGGCAATGCGGTCAAGGAACCATCTGTCATGACTGATAACCACGGCGCATCCCGCGAAGTTTTCAAGGGCCTCTTCTAATGCGCGCATTGTATTAACATCAAGATCGTTTGTGGGCTCATCTAACAGCAGGACATTTGCGCCTTCCTTGAGCATGCGGGCAAGATGTACCCGGTTGCGCTCTCCGCCTGAGAGCATAGAAACACTTTTCTGCTGGTCGCTTCCCGAAAAATTAAAGCGCGCAACATAGGCACGGGAGTTGATCTCTCTCTTGCCTAGTGTGATGACGTCATGTCCATCGGAGATGACCTCCCATATAGTCTTTTTAGGATCAAGATCATCACGGCTCTGATCCACATAGGCAAGCTTTACGGTTTCCCCTGTTTTAAAGGTGCCGGAATCAGGTTTCTCCTGTCCTGTTATCATCCTGAACAGGGTGGTCTTTCCTGCACCATTGGGTCCGATTATCCCGACTATTCCGCCGGGCGGCAGTGCAAAGGTGACTCCCTCTACCAGTATATTGTCGCCATAAGACTTGCTGATATCTTTGGCCTCTATGACAATATCACCCAGACGCGGGCCGGGCGGCATGAATATCTCAAGCTCTTTCGATGCTTTCTCAGTGTCCTGGGACAGAAGAGTCTCATAGGAACTTATGCGGGCCTTGGATTTTGCGTGACGGCCTTTCGGTGACATTCGTATCCATTCAAGTTCGCGCATAAGGGTCTTCTGCCGGTCGCTCTCAGACTTTTCTTCCTGCTGAAGGCGGGTGCTTTTTTGTTCAAGCCAGGAAGTGTAATTACCCTTCCATGGTATACCTACCCCACGGTCAAGTTCCAGTATCCAACCTGCAACATTATCAAGAAAATACCGGTCATGTGTTACAGCTATAATGGTACCCTCATATCTCTTCAGGTGCTGTTCAAGCCATGAGATGGTCTCGGCATCAAGATGGTTTGTGGGTTCGTCAAGTAATAGGATATCAGGCTTCTGAAGAAGAAGGCGGCACAATGCAACGCGCCTTTTTTCTCCGCCTGACAATACACTTACGACTGTATCTCCGGGGGGGCAGCGCAGGGCATCCATAGCCATCTCAAGTCGTGAGTCCAGATCCCAGGCATCCCAGTTATCAAGTTTTTCCTGGACCTTGCCCTGTTTTTCTATTAGTGCCGTCATTTCATCATCTGACATGGGCTCTGCAAATTTCTCATTGATAGCATTGTAATCGCTCATGGCGTCCACGATTTCCTGAACACCTTCCTCCACTATCTGGCGAACGGTTTTTGTCTCATCAAGTTTGGGTTCCTGCTCCAGCATGCCGATTGTGTGTCCGGGGGCAAGTACTGTTTCCCCATTGAAATCCTTGTCTTTTCCAGCCAGAATATTGAGCAGGGAACTCTTGCCCGAGCCGTTCAGACCAATCACGCCGATCTTGGCACCGTAGAAGTAGGAGAGATAAATATTTTTTAATACCTGTTTTTTCTGATGAAATTTACTTACCCCGATCATGGAGTATATGACTTTATTCGGCTCGTCGCTCATAGTGATTTATTCCTTTTATATAGTATTGCGTGATGTTTTCACGGTTATTTTTTAGCAGAAAAAGACTTATTTTTCAAGGCCTCATAAAAAGGGTTTCCAGCAAATGGTGAAGGTTTTTCCTGCTCCCGCTTTTTCTGTTTCTGACGTTCCTGCGGCTTTGAAGCGGTTTTATTCTTTTTCGGTCCCTCTGCAGGTTTCTGTCCTGTCTTCATGGAAAAGGCGATGCGCTTTCTTTGCAGATCTACTTCCATGACGGTCACCATAACTTTCTGATGAACCTTAACCACGTCCGAGGGATTCTTTACAAAGGTGTCAGAGAGTTCGCTGATATGAACGAGTCCATCCTGATGTACTCCGACATCCACAAAGGCCCCGAAGGCCGTAACATTGGTTACTATGCCGGGCAGTTTCATTCCGGGGGTGACGTCTTCTAGTTTATCCACCCCCTCAGCAAAACTGAAGGCCTCAAAGCCTTTACGAGGATCACGGCCCGGCTTTGCCAGTTCCGCCATGATATCATTTAAAGTAGGCATGCCCGCGGTATCTGTTACATAACGGGTGAGGTCTATATTGTTTCTGGCAGCAGTATCATTCATAAGTGAGACAACTGTGCAGTTACTGTCTTTTGCCATGGCATCTACTATCACATAACTTTCAGGATGGACCGCGGAGCTGTCAAGGGGGTTTTCTCCATCTCTTATGCGTAGAAAGCCGGCGGCCTGTTCAAAGGCCTTCGGTCCTAGTCTGGGCACCTGCTTTAACTCGGCACGTTTTTTAAAGGGGCCGTGTTCATCGCGATAATCAACGATACTTTTTGCAAGCTGCGGCCCCAGTCCTGATACATAGGTAAGTAGTTGTTTGCTTGCGGTATTGACCTCTACTCCGACCGCATTTACGCAGCTTATTACTACATCATCGAGGGTCTTTTTAAGTGCTGACTGATCCACATCATGCTGGTACTGTCCTACGCCTATGGATTTAGGGTCAATCTTTACAAGCTCGGCCAGCGGATCCATCAGTCTTCGGCCGATGGATACGGATCCTCTCACTGTGAGATCATATTCAGGGAATTCTTCCCGCGCTGCATCAGAGGCGGAATATATGGATGCCCCGCTTTCATTGACCATTACTATATTTATTTCCTTTGGCAGGCCGAGGCCTCGTATGAAAGATTCTGTCTCTCTGCCAGCGGTGCCATTGCCGATGGCTATGGCCTCTATCTCAAATTTTGAGCAAAGGGCCAGGATTTTTCCGGCGGCCTCTTCATCTTTTCTAACGGACATATTCGGATAAACAGTGTCATTGTAAAGGAGCTTGCTCTGACGGTCAAGGCATACTACCTTGCATCCTGTCCTGAATCCCGGGTCTATTGCCAGGACATTTTTCTGACCCAGCGGCGCAGCAAGCAGCAGTTCTCTGAGGTTTTCCACGAAAACATGTATTGCCTCCTCATCGGCCTTCTTTTTTGAGGCAAGGCGTATCTCCACTTCCATAGAGGGGCATAACAGCCGTTTGTAGCAGTCCTGAACAGCGGCTTTGACCTGCTCTGCTGCCAGACCGGGGTTTTTTATGCAGAGCTTTTCCATAAGGACAACAGCGTCTTCTTCCGGAGGGGTTATACGCAAGGAGAGGAATCCTTCGCTCTCACCTCTTCTTAATGCAAGGATCCTGTGAGAGGGGGCCTTTGAGACGAGCTCCTCCCATTCAAAGTAATCTCTGAACTTGCTGCCTTCATCTTCTTTGCCTGTGATTACCTTTGCCTTTGCGATGCCCTTTTCCTGAAACAGGTTACGTATTTTTTCTCTAACCTGCTGGTCTTCATTGACCCATTCGGCAATTATATCGCGCGCGCCTGAAAGGGCGTCTTCAGCAGATTCGACACCCTTTTCTGAATCAATATATTTGGCAGCCTCAGAAACGGGGTCTATCTCTCCCTGTTCAAAAATCAGAAGTGCCAGCGGCTCAAGACCTTTTTCTCTGGCCATCGTGGCCCTGGTTCTGCGTTTGGGGCGGAAAGGCAGGTAGATATCTTCTAATGTAGTCAGTGTATCTGCCCCGTTTACCTTGTCCTTAAGTTCATCTGAAAGGAGATTGCGTTCTTCAAGGGATTTAAGGATTGCTTCACGGCGTTTGTCCAGTTCCCGGAGCTGCTCAAGTCTGTCCCTTACAGCTGCAACGGCAACCTCATCCAGGCTGCCAGTGACTTCCTTACGGTATCTTGATATAAAAGGGACTGTTGCCCCGTCATCAAGCATCTCGGCGGTCGCGATTACCTGCTGCTGCTTTATGCCAAGTTCGGCGGCTATTTTTGTTACGTGGGATTCGTTCATTTATAACCTCTGAAAGTATTTAGGGTCTCTTGGGAGTGTGCTGATTTAAAGGAATGATAATATTGCATGTACTGAAATATGTTTATTAATATAGTTCCAGATATCGGGAATCAGGCCAGTCGGCTATTTCTTGCCAGGACGGGGCCGCCCTCGATTTTGACTCCCCGGGCCGCCGGCGGCGTGTCCATGTGAAGATTTTTTTGGCGCGCCGGATCTGTTGGCACCTGTAGGCAGACTCTTTTTTGGAGAATGCCTCGATACCTTTTTGTATCCGGTTACTACCATTTCATCCGTAACGGGTATTACCCGTATTGATTTTTTAATATATTCTTCAACATCGGCAAGAGCATGCACGTAGGTCTCGCATGCAAGACAGATCGCCTTGCCGCAGGCACCAGCCCGGGCGGTCCTGCCTATGCGATGTACGTAGTCTTCAGGATCCTCAGGGATATCATAATTGATGACATGCGTTACACCGTCAATATGAAGGCCTCGGCTGGCCACAGACGTTGCAACTAATATGGGCACTGCTCCTTCCTTAAACTGCGCAAGCACTTTCATTCTTTTTTGCTGCTGCAGTTCACCTGTAATAGATGAGGTAGGATGGCCGTTAGCATTAAGAAATCGGTCGATCATATCTACTACAACGCGTGTATTGCAGAATATCAGGTAGCGCCCTTCGGGTTCGTGTCTTAATATCCCGAGCAGCAGACCTAATTTTTCTGATTTGCCCACATGATACAGTCCCTGATCTATAAGATCCACGGTGATTGTTTCCGGAGTAACCTCGAATTTCTTCGGCAGGTTCATGTGTTCATAACACAGTTCAAGTACACGGTGAGATAAAGTTGCAGAATAAAGCATGGACTGTCTCTTGTCATAAGGCGAGAGCCTTTTAAGCAGGAATCTCAGATCACTTATGAAGCCCATATCAAAAAGGCGGTCGGCCTCGTCTATTACGAGAAACTGCGTGTGCTTAAGGCTGTAAACTTTTTGTTTTAAATAATCTATCAGGCGGCCTGGCGTGCCTATAAGAACGTCTACGCCTTTGGAGATCTCATCGCGCTGCTTTTGATAATCAATTCCCCCATATACTGCGAGCATCTTAAAGCCTGTGGATCCGCCTATCAGATCGGCTTCTGCCATTATCTGTACGGCAAGTTCTCTTGTAGGGGCAATAATGAGTGCCCGTGGTGAACCTTTCCCCGATGGAGGCATCTTAAGCATGCGCGAAAACATCGCAATCAGAAATGCAGCGGTCTTGCCTGTGCCGGTCTGAGACTGTGCGGCTATGTCTGTTCCCTGCAGGGCAACCGGCAGTGTTTGAGCCTGTACAGGGGAGCATTCGGTAAAGCCTGCAGCTTTTATTCCCTCAAGGACTTTTTCATGGATGTCTAGATCTTTAAATTTCACTATAATCACTTATACACTGAGCACGTTATAAGTACAATGGGCATATACGGGTAAGTATGGAATGACATCGGCCCTGGCTAATACGTGCTGTTTTATTGAATTTCAGGGTGTTTCATCAAAAGAACAACACTGATTGTTAAGGATTATAGCAGATATACCGATGTAATAATACTATGAGGGGTTTATTTAAACAACATTGTCTGTGTCATGAGGATCTGGGCAGGGCCTGGCCGGAGATACTAAAGCTGTTTTCCATATTGTTTTTGCCGGGACTGTTAGCAATTGCGGGGGGGATATGGATTCTTTATTCAGCGGAGACAGAACATGAAATGACCAGGATCTCAATGTATGAGGCCCATAATGTTGAACAGGCCCTGGATGTTCTGGACGATGATTTTATAACGGCCAGTTCCGATCTAATTTATCTGAGTAATCAGCGTGAACTTCAGGGTCTTCTGTCATCCGAGATACAGAATCCTGCAAAGCTGGCCCATGACTATCTTGAATACTCAAGGGCAAAAAAGATATATGACCAGATACGATTTATAGACAATGCCGGTATGGAGATTGTAAGGGTAGACTATACGAGCGGTAACCCTGTTATTGTCCCGAAAGAAGAACTTCAGAACAAGGCCGCAAGTTACTATTTCAGAGATACCCTGCAGCTGCACAAGGGGGAAGTCTATATTTCTCCATTGGATCTAAATATCGACAATGGAAGGGTGGAGCAGCCTATTAAACCAATGATACGCTTTGGTATGCCGGTTTTTGATAATCAAGATACAAAACGCGGGATAATAATGCTCAACTATTTTGGCAACAGGATGCTTTCTAACTTTGTTTCGGTTTCAAAAAGCGGGAGTAAGATGCTGCTTTTAAACATGGAAGGTTATTACTTGAAGGGATTCAGGCCAGAAGATGAATGGGGCTTTATGTATGATAAAAAAGCAGGTCGAACCCTGCAGGCAGAGAATCCGGAGGCGTGGCTTATTATCTCAGGGGATGAAAAGGGACAGTTTATTAGTGACGGGAATCTGTACACCTACAGGACGCTTTACCCTTTGAAGATGAAATCGACATATATAGCCGATTCGGCCCGGGCATTTCAACCCAGTAAGGATTTGTTAGGGGTTGATCAGTACTACTGGAAGATTGTCTCTTATGTCCCGGCCTTAGCCATAGAAACGGCATCTATGGGTGTCATTAAGAGGTTATCCGGTCTAACTATTATAATGGTTCTGCTTCTAGCTGCTGTCTCATGGCGCATTACCATGTTTATGTTTAAGGAAAAACGTATGCACCAGCGGGCTGAAGATTCTTCTTCTGAACTGGAAAAGACAAAAAACGATCTGGATCAGAACAGAGAAAAGATTGTTAATGCACTGGAGAGAATAACAACAATCATGGTTAAGTCCGAGGCCGGTGCAAAGCTGACGTTTGATAATCCTAATTTGCAGAAGTGCTACGATGTGCTTAATTGTGATGATCAAGGTTGTGTATGTTATGGAAAAGAGGCGGAAAGGTGCTGGACGGTTGAAGGTACATGCGGGGCAAACGGTTGTGACGGGCAACCGGCACGGAAATTCATTCACTGCTCATGCTGCCAGGTGTTTAAGGAAGCGACCGTGGACCCAACTTACTATATCGGTGAGCATTTCAATGCTGTTGTCCATGTACTTGAGAGTAAGCACAACGACAATGGAAAAACTCTCTGATCTTTGGCTTGTCTTATATAATGTTTAGTGCGCTTTTCCCCTGAAGTATTCATAATTCCTTCACACGATATATATATCATAAACTTATGAAGAGCAAGAATCGGGAAACAGCTTATGACAGATTTAAAGGTTTGCAGTTGGCTTTTGCGGCAGAAGAAGACAATATGATCCTTCTTGCCAATGAGCTTATTCAGGCAAAGGATGCTGAGGGTATTGATCTGTTTTGGGACAGTGAAGAAGAGGAGTTTATGCGGACCATCATAGATGACTTTGAGCATTGCCCGCCTTGCTGAATAATTAATATTACAGAGCGTTGTTTATGATCCTGTAATGCATATCACGCTGAACCGGTCTGAATCCAGCTCCCCGTACGGCATTAATAATATCCTGAATCGTAGCCCTGTTACTTACCCCTGCCGCTGCAACTACATTTTCCTCAAGCATTGTTGAGCCGAAGTCATTAGCCCCGAACCGAAGTGCAACCTGTGCCATCTTCAGCCCCTGCGTAACCCATGAGGCCTGTATATTTGGGAAATTGTCCAGAAATACCCTTGAGAGCGCAAGTATCCGGAGGTATTCAATCCCCGTAGCCTCCTGCCCCCTAACCCCTAACCCCTGCCCCCTAACCCCTGCCCCCTGAAGTTCCGTATTCCCCGGCTGAAAACTCCATGGTATAAAGGCGGTAAATCCACCTGTTTTATCCTGCAATTTTCTGAGCACATCAAGATGTGTGATGATATCCTCGGGCCGTTCAATGCTGCCGAACATCATGGTAGCGGTCGTTTGCATGCCTATGCCGTGAGCTTCCTCCATAACCTTGAGCCACTGCCTTGATCCTATTTTTTTAGGGCTTACCTGCTTTCTCACCCTGTCGGCCAGTATCTCCGCCCCGCCGCCCGGTATCGAGTCCAGGCCTGCATCCTGCAGGACAAGAAGAGTGTCCTTTATCGCAAGGCCTGCCTGTTCAGCAATAAAGGTTACCTCTGGAGGGGAAAGTGCATGGATATGAATATCGAATTTACTTTTTATCGCCTTAAGGAGTGAAGTGTAATATTCCAGTCCCAGTTCAGGGTGAAGTCCGCCCTGCATCAATATCTGAGTTCCGCCGCAGGCAATGGTCTCGCGGATTTTTTTATACAAAACCCTTCTGCTTAGAACATATGCGTCTTTATCCTCTAAGTTTCTGTAGAAAGCGCAGAAACGGCACTGATTTATGCAGACGTTTGTGTAATTTATATTGCGGTCAATAATGAAGGACACATCCCCCTCTGGATGAAGTGCCTTGCGCATGTTATCGGCCATCATGCCGAGACCCAGAAGGTCGGCATTCTTCAGTAGGTCCAGTGCCTCAACTTTTGTTATGCGAGGCGATGTGCTTTCGGATGTGTTATTCATAGCGTACTATTTTATATTCTTTGGGGAGTAAAGTGTATTTTGTAATATAGATTCATATTTAAAAGTTAATTAGAGATCTTATAAAAAAAGCCCTGCAGCATTAACCGCAGGGCTCCGTATTGTGAATTTATTGATTGTTATACCTGATTGTTATACCTGATTGTTATACCTGATTGGCAGATCCCAGCACATTTATATTTTTATGCTTGTACAGCTCTTTCAGCGCATCTCTGGCAGGTCCGAGGTATTTTCTAGGATCGAATTCACCCGGCTTTTCAACGAAAACCTTTCTGACCGCCGCAGTCATTGCAAGACGTCCGTCTGAATCGATATTGATCTTGCATACGGCAGATTTTGCCGCCCTTCTCAGCTGGTCTTCCGGGATACCGATCGCGTCTTTAAGCTGTCCGCCATGGTCATTAATCATCTTGATTATGTCTTGGGGCACTGAAGATGAGCCATGTAAGACGATTGAAAATCCGGGAAGCTGTTTTTCGATTTCCTCAAGTATGTCAAAGCGCAGAGGCGGTGGAGACAGGATGCCCTCGGCATTTCTGGTACACTGTTCAGGGGTGAACTTATTGGCTCCGTGAGATGTCCCGATAGATATGGCCAGGCTGTCAACGCCGGTTTTCTTAACAAACTCAATGACCTCTTCAGGTTTTGTATAAGTTGATTTCTCAGCGGACACATCGTCTTCTACCCCCGCAAGCTGGCCGAGTTCGCCCTCAACTGTTACATCATGCTGGTGAGCGTACTCCACGACCTGTTTTGTAAGTGCAATATTGTCTTCAAAAGAGTGGTGTGAACCATCAATCATTACCGAAGAAAAACCATTGTCTATACAGTCTTTACAAAGTTCAAACGTATCTCCATGATCAAGGTGAAGCGCAATAGGGATCTCGCAGCCGAGTTCTTTTACATACT
>JACKQG010004525.1_pt1 | contig 16049 bp, 13 predicted proteins | sample 8237621 | NCBI WGS metagenome assembly JACKQG01 (sample SAMN15677084, study PRJNA649215) | marine metagenome | biome: marine; feature: Black Sea; material: saline water; isolation source: suspended particulate matter (SPM) from the Black Sea western gyre | collected 2013-06-09/2013-06-10 | depth... | reverse complement strand
CTATTTATCCATTTCATGCTTACCCGACATTTAATTACCATGGCACGTTTTTATGATCAGGTCAGTCTGGATCACCTGATGAAAAACCCGATGCCCGATTACCTGCTCAAAAATTCGGCCACTCAGGATGAGCTGTGGGAGCTATGTAATGCCTTTGCCAGAATGCGTCAACGGATACAGTCGGAACTGGTTCAGCGAAAGGCGCTGGAGGATGAACTGAAGCTTAGCAATGAGCGCCTGATTCAGATTACCGAAAACATTGAAGCCGCTTTCTGGCTGGGCGATGTGAGCGACCCTCTGGCGCCGCAGGTGCTGTATGTGAACCCCGCTTATGAGCAAATAACTCAGCGTCGAGCAGTAGATCTCTATCGGGATTCGAGTCTCTGGTTTGTCGATATTCATGCTGAGGACAGGGAGAGAATGGAGCACATCTTTCAGTGTTTCATACAGGGGCAGGGAGAGCTTGATACAGAATTCAGAATTGTCCGACCGGATGCATCGGTTCGAACCCTGTCGGTTAAAGGTAAACAGATCCGCGATGAGCATGGACAGATCGTGCGGGTAGCGGGTATCACCAATGATATTAGCGAACGCAAACAGGCGGAAGCAGCGGCTCAGGCTGCACGCCTTGAGGCTAGCCTGATGTTGGCGGAAGCGGAGCAATCCGGCATGGCCCTACTGAGTGTGATTGAGGATGAGCGCTCTGCACAGTTAGCACTGGCTGAAAGTGAGCATCGTCTGCAATTGTTTATTCAGCATGCACCGGCCTCCATTGCGATGTTTGACCGTGACATGCTTTATCTGGCGGCCAGTCATCGCTGGCTGACGGATTATCAGTTAACAGGCAGCGATATTATCGGTGTTTCGCATTATACGGCTTGTCCGGAAATCCCTGCGCACTGGAAACAGATCTATCAACAGGGCATAGATGGGGATGTGGTCCAGGCCAGAGAGGATAGCCTGAAGCGTGAAGACGGTTCTACTCAATGGCTGCGATGGGAAGTCAGACCCTGGTTTATGGCCGATAAAACGGTCGGCGGCATCGTCATTTTCTCTGAAGACATTACCGAGCGCAAACTGGCTCAACAGGAGCTGCTTAAACTGGTGCAGGCAGTGGAGCAAAGCCCGGAAAGTATTATCATCACCGGCCTTGACGCAAAGATTGAGTATGTAAATCAGGCCTTTGTGGATATTTCCGGCTATAGCCGGGAAGAGGTGATGGGGCGTAACCCGCGTATGCTGCATTCAGGGCAGACTCCGCCTGCCACCTATCGGGTCATGTGGGAGGATCTGACTCAGGGACGTAGCTGGCAGGGCGAACTGTACAATCATCGCAAAGATGGTTCTCTGTTTATCGAGCATGCAGTGATTAACCCGATCCGCCAGTCGGATAACACAGTGTCCCACTATGTTGCGGTAAAGCAGGATATTACCGAAAAGAAAGAGATCGCGCTGGAGTTGAATGAGCACCGGCATCATCTCGAAGCGCTGGTCAATCAGCGTACCGAACAACTGGCCGAGGCCCAGCAGCGGGCCGAGTCAGCCAATCGGGCGAAGGGTGCATTCCTGTCCAATATGAGTCATGAAATCCGTACCCCGATGAATGCGATTGTCGGACTAACCCATCTGATGCAGCGCGGGCATCCTGAGCCGGAACAGGCCCAGAAGCTGGCCAAGATCGCAGCGGCGGGCAAGCATTTGCTGGCGATCATAAATGACATCCTCGATCTGTCCAAGATCGAGGCGGAAAAGATGATCCTGGAACAGTCCAATTTCCACCTCGATGTGATTTTCGATCATGTACTGTCGTTGTTGAAAGAAGAGGCGAGGAAAAAAGGAATCAGCATCCAAATCGATCAGAATGCAGTGCCGATCTGGCTGCGCGGTGACCCCACCCGGTTACGTCAGGCACTGATGAACTTTGCCAGTAATGCGATCAAATTCACTGAAAACGGGAAGGTTTACCTGCGCTGTAAAAAGCTGGCAGAAGTTGATGATGAAATACTGGTGCGTTTTGAGGTGGAAGATAGTGGCATTGGTATCCGCAAGGATAAGCTTAAAGGCGTGTTCGAGGCTTTCGAACAGGCCGATGTTTCCACCACAAGACGCTACGGTGGGACTGGACTGGGGCTTGCGATTACGCGCCGCCTGGTCAAGTTAATGGGGGGTGAAGTTGGCGTTGACAGCGAACAGGGCAAAGGCAGTACCTTCTGGTTTACCGCGCGGCTACATCGTGGGCTGGGCCAGCCCTCTGTGGAGACCAGCCATGAGGTGACCGATAGTGAACAGGTCCTGATCAAGCAGTATGCCGGCTCAAGAATCCTGCTGGTCGAGGACAATGCGATTAACCGCGAAGTGGCGGTTGATCTAATGCAGGTCGTAGGGCTCAACGTGGACACGGCGGAGAATGGCCGGGTTGGAGTGGAAAAAGCGCGCAGCAATGATTACGCGCTGATTCTGATGGATATCCAGATGCCGGAAATGGACGGTCTGGAAGCGACTCGAATGATCCACTATTTGCATGGAAAGTCGGCTATACCAATCGTATCGATGTCTGCCAATATTTTTGAAGATGATCGGCGCGCCTGTGAAGACGCTGGGATGATTGATTTTGTCGCCAAACCGGTCGATCCCGAACAGCTTTACGCGACGTTACTAAAGTGGTTGCCGATGCCGGAATCGGTTGCCACAGTCAGTCCCATTCCCATTCCCATTCCCATTCCCATTCCCATTCCCATTCCCGTTCTAGAAGAGAAGCCGCCGGAAACAGCAAAACAAGTAAAGCTGAAGCAACAGTTGTTTAGTTTCGACGGGCTGGATGTTGAAATAGGACTGCATAATACCCGCAGAGACCTCGCCGGTCTGGTGTTACAGTTGCGCCAGTTTGATGACCTGTACGCTGGAGCAGGACTGAGTTTCGATGAACACCTGAAACAGCACGAAGTATCGCTTGCACGCCGACTGGTGCATTCGATCAAGGGGGCGTCTGGTACCCTGGGGCTGGTAAAGCTGCAAAAAACTACGAGAGCGCTGGAGCTATACCTGAGCGATAGCACGCAAGCGGAAGCGAATACATCTATTCAGCAACATAGCGAGCAACTGACACAGCAGTTATCCGCATTACATGAGCTGCTGTCGAATATATCGGCACAGCGGGTAGTTGCTGAAAACAATCGGCAGCCCCCGCAGTTAGTGACAGCGGTACTGGAACAGTTGAGCCGGTTACTGCAAAGCGATGACGCCAGCGCGGGCCTTTATTATCAGCAACATGAAGCCCAGCTGGAAAAACATTTTGGGGCACGCATCGAGCTGTTACGCGAGCAAATTATTAACTTCGATTATCCGCAGGCACTGGTAACCCTCAATGCCTTCAATGCAGGGAAGTGAGCGTATGCCCAGAGTTCACACGTCGGGGTATTATCCCCCTATCTGAGTGTCTATCAAATGCGCGCGGCTACACTACGTCCCCATTTATTGTTCGACCTCTATGCTATAGTTCGCATAATATTTACAATCAATTGATGAGGATAAAGTCTTGGCAACTAATAAAGCGCGAGCCTACTTTGCACTGAGTGGATATCATTTCAACCCGGATGACATTACTCGCCTGCTTGGCATAGAACCTACGTCGGTCAATGCTGCCGGTGCAAACAGTGGTTTGGATAGCCCCGTGATCAGTTCATGGGAGTTATCGACGGATACGATCACAGATGATGTGGACGTTTATAAACTGACGGACATCATCATTAAGCAGCTAGAACCCGCCAAAGAAAAAATTCTGCAAGTGATAAAAAGCCACAATTTGTCGCCCAGACTCGGCGTGGTTCTGGTGTTATCTATTGATAAAGATGAGTCGAGCCCGGATGTCGGCTTCGGTGGCAGAGCAACGCGTTTCCTGGCAGATATTGGCGCTTTTATTAATGTGGATTACAAGCTTTCTGAGCGTGTTTAAGCGTTAGCTGCAGCTTTCAACAAAAAACAGGCAAAAAAAAGCCCGTATCACGGGCTTTTCAGATGAAGTTGCCGCGCGACCCCTTGCAGGGTCTCGCGGCTGACTTCATTATGGCTTCTTCGGGGTCTGGTACGGGACTTCCTTCTGGAAAGCTTCCCAGGTGGTTTTATAGCCGACGTAGCCCTTATCATTCGCTTTCATCTGAGTGGTTGTCAGAAAACGTGACTTGCCTTCTGGAACTTTAGGTCTGGTTTTTGGTGCATCGCTCATAGTCATTACTCCTAAATGGAATGGTTAAATACGGGGGAGGAATGTCAACAGGATTGCCAGCCCCTCCCACTTAAAACTGGCAAAATTATACTCTGTAACGCTTAACGCGTGTAATGTCCCTTTTGGGGGATCACATGGCGCACCCCGCCCTGGGGATTCTCAACATCGCCCTTATAGCGGGGAATGAGGTGAATATGCACGTGCATGATACTCTGCCCGGCCGCCGGCCCCACGTTTACGCCGATATTGTAGCCGTCTGGATTGAACTCTGCGTCCAGCAAGCTGCGTTCCTCGGTGATCAGATCCATGCAGGCGCTGATCTCTTCCGGCGTCAGCTCGAAAAAGCTGGCGACATGACGACGTGGCACGATCAGGGTATGACCCGGACTCACCGCGTAGCTATCTCGTGCGCTGTAGGCAAGCTCACTTTTCAGCGACACCCCGCGTGCGTCTTTACAAAACAGGCACGGGTTATTGGGGTCACGCTTTTTCACTGGTTTTTGTTCAGGCATCAAACGTCTACACCGTTGTCAAATCTTTGATCATTAATCGGTTGAGCACTAATCGCATGTGCTAAACCGGCTTTGTCTTATTCATTTGCTGCTCGCAATGCTTTAAGCACAGCGGTTGCAGCGCATGCGGAAAGCATTCGATAATCACTTCAAACTCGTCTGCCGCTTCCTCGGCAAGTGCGGGATCTTTGGTTAATTCAGCCAGTACGCTGCGTGCGGTCGATCGGTTCACCCTGCATAGCACTGCCAGGTGAATCGGGAGTTGTTGCTCCATGCAAACGGTTAATGCTGTCTCATAAGATCGTATGGCCTGTTGCAGGCGATCTGAGTTTTGTTCTGACTCGCCCAGGTTATGCAGAACTGCACCACAGTTATTGTGGGTAGCGGCTAACTCGAAAGCGTTATTATCCGCATCGAATTCTGTCAGTGCATTTTTATACGAGACGACAGACTTTTGAAAAGTTCGGTTACCCTTTAAAAGCTTGCCATAGGTATGGAATGTCGCCCCAAGTTGATGCATGGCGCCAGCCCATTGTTCAGGCGTCTCTTTGCGCGACCATACCAGTAATGCGTTGGTATACGCATCCGTCGATTCTTTCAGCAATTTCGAATTATCCTGCTGGCGGCCCAGAGCCTGCTGTGCGGTTGCGAGGTTATTTTGGGTCGCAGCCCATTCCATGGGTGATTTTTGCTGGTCTAACTCGGTTAGCGCCTGGTTAAAACACTCAATCGCCTTTTCATACAATGCATCATCCCTCAGCTGCTGCGCCTTTGCGGCAACAATATTGCCAAGACGATTCTGCGTCTCGGCCCAGGCTAATGGCTGCTCAGCGCGATCGCTATCTGTCAGAGATGCTTCCAGTGCCTCACGCACACTGTCAAGAATATTGGAACTGAATCGATGCTGTTCAAAATTTCCCCGTGTATAAAGAAAATTATCAGCTACAGCTATGCTGGTATCCGGAATCGCAACCTCGGCCTGATCGTCGCTCAGCATGCCGATAGAGTTTGCGATAGCAAGCTCCAGGGCTTTATTCTCCGGGTAAATGATGTAGGTATTCGAGAATTTCATTTAGGTCTTGCTGAGAATGTCGTTGATGTCCGGATTAGCGTCAACCGCTTCGCCAAGGTCGAGCTCTTCATCGGTAGCATCACGTATGGTTAATACTTCCAGCTTGAATACGACATCTCTGCCACACAGTGGATTATTGCCGTCGATGGTTAATGTTTTGTCATCGAAACGCGTGACGATAAAAGTTTTGGGTTCACCCTTTTCATTTTCCATGGTGATGGTCATACCGATCTCTCGATACTCTTCAGGAACATTTTCGATGTGGTCGGTAAACACCAGTGATTCGTCTCTCTCTCCATAGAGCAGTTTAGTATCAACCGGCACTTCGATGATATCTCCGACTTTCTTTCCATCCAGATATTTTGTCACCTGCTCAGACAGGACGTCATTCACACCATGAACATAACCCAGAGGGAAATCAACGGTAACCAGTACGTCACCGGTTTTTTCATCGATGACCTTATAGTTGAGTTCAACGAATTTTTCGTTTTGAATAGTATCTGACATTACTTAATCAACCCTAAAATAGCGTAGCACCAAAAATTTTGACTTTCTCCTTTTCATAACCCAGCACCAGTCTGCCCAGCCACTCTCCTTCCTTCTTGGTATGCCGCTGTTTATATAACACCGTGACATACTCACCCCGGCGAATGATGCCAAGGTAATCGTAATTTTCAGACAGGTTCTTTGTCAGCTCACTTCTTGCGAACTGCTTGCCCATCTCGATTTCATTGGCACCCAGCAGCATGGCTGTTGCGAAGTGGCGGGTGAAAGCACCGTAGTTTTGTTCATTCGAGTATTTAACAAGGTCGGCCCACATCGGGTCTGCCAGCGCTAAAATCTCTTCATCTGTTTTTTCAATAATATTCATAATTTGGTTGTTCACTTAAAGCTAGTTTTTTACGCAGGTCTAGTGATTTTGCATAAGCTGCATATGACAAACCATAGAAAAAAAGACCAACACACAAGTATGTTGGCCTTTTTTTAAATCAAGTAAAAATCAATCCTGATTTTTACTCAGCTCACCTCTATGCCTCATCTACCAGATGGTAGAGGGGAGCTTTTTCCATAGTGTACTCACCAGTCTTGCGATTACGATGAGAAACTGTCAGTACGTGCCAGTCTTTATCATCCAGTTTCATCGCATCACCGCGGTAGTAGTAACCAGGCCAGCGTGTTTCTTTACGGAACAAAGTATGTTGGAACACACTTTCAGAAGTACGAACACGGTGATTCAGTTCCCATGCACGTAGCAGTTCGTGGATATCTCTAGCCGCAATCTTCTCCATATCTTCTTCCAGCAGTTTCATTTTCTTGAGACCGATTTGAAGAAGTTTTTCGTTAGTCATGTAGTTAACACCAAAACCACCACAGTACTCATCCATCAGTTTCTGCAGACGATCCAGACCTTGACGTGGGTTGATGAAGTTAGGATTAACGGTACCACCAACCACTTCATTGCTATATACCTTATAGGTATCTAACGGCTTGTAGATCTTGGTCTTAAGGTCCTGAATCTGCTGGTCAGAAACACGAATGCCTTGTGCTTTGCCATCATCAATATACTTACAGGCAGCTTTAGCAGCCAGACGACCTTCAGTGAAAGAGCCTGATGAGAATGCGTGTGGAGTACCACCAACCGCATCTCCTGCACCAAACAGACCTTCAACCGTAGTCATACGGTTATAGCCCCAGTAATATTCCTCAGGAGAAACATCTTCTGGACCCGAGCACCATGCGCCACAACCGGTTGCATGTGAACCCATGACGTATGGCTCAGAGGTGGTTAATTCCGGATTTTCGTATTTAGGATCAACGTCAGTCGCGGCCCAAAGTACTGCCTGACCAACTGTCATGCCGAGGAAGTTGTGCCAGCCAATTTCCTCAAGATGCGGATCCTGGAAGGCTTCCATGGTGACCATGTGGATAGGACCACGACCAGCATTCACTTCAGAGATAAAGGCATGGTTACGTAAACAGGTCGGAATTGGCTTGTGCGACAAATGCTGACCTTCGGTATCCAGGTATTCTTTACCAACCATTTCGGTCAGCTTGGGGAACCACTTGGATTCATACTCTTCACCCAGACCATTTTGTGTATAAGTCTTGAGATGCAGGAAGTACGCGCCAACAGGGCCGTAACCGTCTTTGAATCGAGCCAGTACGATACGGTTTTCCATCTGTGTCATTTTCGCGCCTGCTTCGATCATCAGACCATACGCAGAACCGGAAGACCATGGTGCATACCAGACACGACCTGCGCCTTCACCCACTGAACGTGGTTTGAAGATGTTAGAAGCACCACCGGCGCCACAGATAACGGTCTTGGACTTGAATACGTGGTAGTTACCAGTACGGACGTTGAAGCCTACAGCACCCGCGATGCGGTTCTCTTTGGCGTCATCCATTAACAGGTGGGTTACGCAGATACGGTTGAATACCTTGTCAGCTGATTTTTTCGCTGCTTCTGCAACGATCGGCTTATAGGATTCACCGTGAATCATGATCTGCCAGCGACCTTCACGCATATAAGTACCCTTCTTAGGGTCTCTCATCAGCGGCAGGCCCCACTCTTCAAACTGGTGAACAGCAGAGTCAACGTGACGCGCCATATCAAACGCCAGATCTTCACGCACCATGCCCATCAAATCCATACGCGCATAACGTACGTGATCTTCCGGGTTATTTTCACCGAAGCGTGTACCCATGTAACAGTTGATTGCGTACAGGCCCTGAGCTACCGCACCAGAACGATCAATGTTCGCTTTTTCAGCAATGACAATCTTCTTGTCCTTGCCCCAATATCTGGCTTCAAATGCAGCACCGGTACCACCGAGGCCCGCGCCTGCTATCAACACATCGATATCGTCTTCAATAATAGTTTTGTAGCTCATCAGTAGTAAACCCCTGCTTTAAGTTTTAAGCCATTAGATTTGAGTGTATGTAAGCCACCCTCATCCATGCGGACATACTTAGGCTCGTTAAACAACAGCTCACTGTCACGCATTTCTTTACTGGGCGCTGCTTCGTCAGCCAGCTGTGGAATGAACTTGCCCCAGGGCTTAGTTGTGATAGGCGCAAGTAGGTCCATATCTTTTTTACCGTTGCGGAACTTGATGCGCCATGCAATCGTGCCTTTTTCTTCATCACGTTGCACCCGTACCGAGTGACCCAATGGAGCAAAGTCGGCATAACCACGCACATCAATTGCGTTGTGTGGGCAGGCTTTTACACAGGAATAACATTCCCAGCACATGTTAGGTTCAATGTTGTAAGCACGACGAAGTGTTTTGTCGATGTGCATGATGTCTGACGGGCAGATATCAACACAATGGCCACAACCATCACATCGAGTCATATATACAAAAGTTGGCATTATAAATCCTCTTTATCTTAAATAAGTTAAATTAATCTTAGAAATGGTTTGGCGACTCACGCTTGATACCAAGGCCCATATAATCTGGATTCTTACCCATATACTCCGGGATATCCGGGAATTTCGCCTGCACTGCAGGGTCTGTCAGATCGAAATCAGCAGGCAGGTTTTCTCTCGAACCATCGGCTTTAGTCACACGTTTCTGAAAGGCTGCAGCAGGCTTAAAGAACATATGTGCGAACTTGGACCAGAGTACGCCCGCAAAAAGTACTGTGCTTGACAGGATGAACAAGGCGAAGAATATGCTTAATCCAGCGCCAGTAAATGACCAGATCAGCCCGAAAGTTGAGGTAGCCAGTAGCGAAACAATAAACAGATCGGCACGTTCGAAGCGATTCCACGCAAGACCTTCCGCAGACACATCAACACGTATAAAGAACCAGAACCAGTAACCACCAGTAGCCAGCATCAGTGCACCAAGATGCCAGAGAACCGGCACGATGGTAGGCGTAGACGCCCCTGGAGCTGAATAACCAAAGATCATGGTGGCTGTCATAGCGACAAAAATAATGAAGCCATACATGGTCAGAAGGTGGGAAAGCCTGCGATTCATATTGCAGAACTCACCAGACGTTAAAACTTCTTTCAGCAGAACCTGAAATGCGATGGTTGTTTTTTCGCCTGAACTTACAGAACGTGTAGCATTTTTTTGCGCTTTTTTCGCATTCTCGAAAAAGTACTGCGCGCTTTTCTTATGAATCATGTCGAGTATGGTTCCGCCTATTACTAGCAGTACCATCAAGATGACATAGCCTTGCATAACCTGGGGTGAAATTGACGCCGAAAGCTCGGCAAAAGGATTGCTCGTAAACATTGGATTTCCTCAAATTTTGACGTAGAAGTTTAAATTGCGGCGTATGATACTATTAAACTTTTAAATCTGAACCTATCTATAAGGGGTATAATCACGACGTTCTGACGCGGTTTTGTATCTACAACGAGCTATTTTATCGCGCCAAAGACTTGTTGTATGTGTCCCCTGACAGACCGCGAAAGCAATGCTTTCTGCAAAAATGAAAAGTCAGCGACTCGTTTAGATTCCAGGTAATTAAGGGTACCCAGCGCGCTCGGCACGACCCTGTTTTATACTCGCGTCATTGGTAAGCGAAGATTCGCTGTGCCCAGTCCGGTTGATGCATTATGAGACTATTTATCTGGCTTGAGAATGTCTACTTTTGAGTAAGTACCCTGATAATTCCCGGTATTCTATTTCTTTTTAAATAGAAATCTAACCATCTTCTCCCTTATCCTTAATATTTGCATTAATGACTTCCTTGTTCATTCCTGATGGAGTGCCTTGACAAGGGTTATTATGGTCCAGGATCAGGGTCTAAAGTTATAAATGTATGTCTACTATGCGGGGCAAACGCAACAACAACCCATATTAGTCGGAGAGACTGCCTGAAAAAGACAGCTTTGCCGGACGATGATAATCAGAAAATCAGCACCGATTTGTTTGAAACCGGTCGTCTAGTCAGTGGTGGATTTGGGGTCGGAACGGGCAAGAATAGATAATAGTTTGATGCTCTGAGACCGAAGCCGACTAACCGTCAAAAAGCCTGAAACTGGGTGCTGGCATACAGCGCTGAATATCCACTCTGGTCACAATTTGGCTGCAAACCTATGCGGGAAGTAAGATTTTTGACTGTAATTCATTGATTCAAATGGCGCGCATTGGTCGACTTTGACAGTGCAGCATCGATCAAAGCGGGTAGCAAACTGAAAATGGCTGATTTTCCGGATGCATTAATTGCTAATAAAGCATAAGTTGCATCTCCTGTGCATTGACTGGTAACGCCCAATAAGTCTGATAGCGCAGCGTGAGTTGAAGTTCTTATTTAATCTGAAATAAAAAACGTGGACGGTCCCTGATTTATGATTTACTGATGGATTAAGCCACTTAATCCCCAACGGATTCGCAACCGCTATGCTTGAGTCAAATTTTGTTAGAAATCGAGGTCACTGGATTTTCGATCTGGATGGCACCCTGACGGTCAGCGCACATGATTTCGATCATATGCGTCGTGAACTGGGCCTCGCGCCACAGGTCCCGATCCTGGAGGCGCTGCAGGCGATGCCGCAAGAGCAGTCTGCACCACTCTGGAAAACGCTCAACGAACTCGAGTTCTATTACGCCGGCAAAGCCTCGGTGATGGAAGGTGCCAACGCCCTGTTACAGCAGTTGCACTCCTCCGGTCGCCGCCTGGCCATCCTCACGCGCAATACCATGCCGGTGGTGCAACAGACCTTGCAGGCCTGTGCGATCGACCATTTTTTTCCACTCGATCATATACTCGACCGTGATTGCTGCCTGCCCAAGCCTGCGCCGGATGGTATTCTGCACCTGCTCAGTTTGTGGCAGGCTGACGCTGAGGATACGGTGATGGTCGGCGATTATCTCTATGACCTGGAAGCCGGTAAGCAGGCCGGCGTTGCGACCATCCACCTCGACACGCGTGGTGATGAGGACTGGTCTGCGCTGACCGACCTGCGCGTTGGAAGTCTGGGTGAGATTACCCGCTATTTACGATGAGTTGATGCAGTCATCAACTTCCAGATAAGGAATAAAGTCTGTAGTAAAAGGGGATTGATGTTGCTAGTCGTTCTACTGGATACCAGCATGCGCTGGTATGACGATAGAAAGGAGTGCTGCTTATATGGACTCCTCGGTATCAGCAACAAGTTTTTGTAAAAAGTTTTGATGCGTGCTTATATACGGGCTCAATAATGGGGAGCTACCCCGGCCACCTAGATGTATACGCACCTTCATGCCTAAGCTCCTGCACGACATTATTTCTATGTACTGAGCAGTTGACAGGCTCTTGAAGGTTGGTCTAACCACTTTACGCTTTCTTGTTGCTGCAAGTCTTTAATCTTTACGTTTCTTCTGTTTTCGAATTACAAAATGATTTCTTCTACATTGCTTGTCTTGTTTAATTCATAGCGATGGGAATGGGTTCATAATCTGTTCCATGCTTTAACAATGCATAAGCCGTTCGAACCGTTTTATTGGCTAATGCTATGGACGCACAATTGACCCCTCGACGTAGGATGAGGGTTTTCAACCAATGTTCTTTTTGTGTTTTTGCAGGGCGTTTTTTTAATTTGGTCACCACGGACCATGCGCCCATAAATAAAGCACTCCGCAATGATTGATCACAGGATATTTTGCTGATCGAGCCCAGCTTTGTTTTTCCACCACTACTATACTGTTTTGGGGTCAGACCAATGCAGGCCGACGCTTGACGACCATTTTGAAAATGCTCTTTATGTCCTAACTGCAATTTTAATCTCACCGCCGTTATCGGCCCGACACCTTCCAGTTTCATGAGACGTTGACAGCTGTCGTCCTGTTGAGCTAACTGTTTTAGCTGACGGTCAAACTGTTCAACATTTTCTTCTATTTGTGCATACAGTATCCACATCTGAGTAAGGGACTCCCGCAGTGGTATCGATAACTCATTCTCGGCATCTTCCAGGATTTCCGGTATCCGACTTATATGGACTCCTCGGTATCAGCAACAAGTTTTTGTAAAAAGTTTTGATGCGTGCTTATATACGGGCTCAATAATGGGGAGCTACCCCGGCCACCTAGATGTATACGCACCTTCATGCCTAAGCTCCTGCACGACATTATTTCTATGTACTGAGCAGTTGACAGGCTCTTGAAGGTTGGTCTAACCACTTTACGCTTTCTTGTTGCTGCAAGTCTTTAATCTTTACGTTTCTTCTGTTTTCGAATTACAAAATGATTTCTTCTACATTGCTTGTCTTGTTTAATTCATAGCGATGGGAATGGGTTCATAATCTGTTCCATGCTTTAACAATGCATAAGCCGTTCGAACCGTTTTATTGGCTAATGCTATGGACGCACAATTGACCCCTCGACGTAGGATGAGGGTTTTCAACCAATGTTCTTTTTGTGTTTTTGCAGGGCGTTTTTTTAATTTGGTCACCACGGACCATGCGCCCATAAATAAAGCACTCCGCAATGATTGATCACAGGATATTTTGCTGATCGAGCCCAGCTTTGTTTTTCCACCACTACTATACTGTTTTGGGGTCAGACCAATGCAGGCCGACGCTTGACGACCATTTTGAAAATGCTCTTTATGTCCTAACTGCAATTTTAATCTCACCGCCGTTATCGGCCCGACACCTTCCAGTTTCATGAGACGTTGACAGCTGTCGTCCTGTTGAGCTAACTGTTTTAGCTGACGGTCAAACTGTTCAACATTTTCTTCTATTTGTGCATACAGTATCCACATCTGAGTAAGGGACTCCCGCAGTGGTATCGATAACTCATTCTCGGCATCTTCCAGGATTTCCGGTATCCGACTTTTAAAGCTTGAGGCCGTTTTAGCGATCACAATGCCAAACTCCAGCAACAGACCTCGTATTTGGTTAGAGATTTGTAACTTTTGTTTGTCGAGCATTTCTCGCATCTTGTCGATGGATTGTAGACCTTGTTGTTCTACGTTCAAATATCGGGCCGGTTTGATATTGGCTGCCTGACTGGCGACGGCAATGGCGATCGCGTCATTCGAATCGGTTTTCTGACCCGTGCGAAAGGGTTTAACTTGCCGAGGTGGAATAACCATGACTTCATGGCCTAATGATAAAGCGAATCTGGCCCAATAGCTTGACCCGCCACAGCTCTCCATTGCCACCAATGAAACGGCTTGCTGGGGTAACCAGGTGATCAATTTTTTTCGAGTGAATTCCTGGTTGAAAATGATCTTGCCATGAGTATTCATGATACAGGCTTGAAATATATCTTTTGCTAAATCTATTGCTATTACGTTACATTCTTTCATTGTATGGACTCCTGGTAAAAGTTGGACGGTTAAGCTTCTTTCAGCTTTATACCGCAAATCTCCAGTTAAGGAGAGGAGTCCATACATCTCCTGCGTTGTTCGACTGCGCCACGTCCATGTGGCTATGCTTCGCTCTACCTCCTGAATTCCATCAGTCGTGCCCTGGTATGACGATATAGTCGGGAAGTGTGCATATAATTTTAGTGCCGCCAGCAGTAATTCTCTTTACCGATCGGGTAAAACGTTTCTTCAGTTCTGTTCAAGAGTGATAAAAATTGTTTATTGGATAGCAATCTATTACATTGCTGAAACAGTCCAAATTTCATGCATCAACACTACTGTCCGGTTTAAAAAAGAAATCCAGCTTAAGATGCCCAAGTTCACTGGTCTGCGGTAAAATTGCAGTTAACTAGACAGCAATTTACCCACCAGGAACTTAGGCATGAAACATCATAACATTGTACTGCATCAGCTTTTAAAATTTTTACCTCGCCAGAGATTTCAAGCCGTGGTTGACCGCCACAATGGAGATCATCGAACCCACTCATTAAGTTGCTGGGATCAACTGACTTCACTCCTTATTTTGCCAGCTCTCAGGACGGCTGTCATTACGTGATCTGGTGGGTAGTTTCAACAGTAAAAGTGCTCATCATTACCACCTGGGCACACGGCTCATCCGACGTTCATCCCTGTCAGATGCTAACCGTGATCGACCCCTGGCTATTTTCCAGGAGACCTTCTTTTATCTACTTGAAAAAGTTCGTGACAGCCTACCGAAAAAAGATGCAGCAGAGATGGTTAGGCTGATTGACGCAACGACCATCGACCTCAACTTAAAACAGTTTGAGTGGGCAAAATTCAGATCGACAAAATCAGGGATTAAACTTCATACCGTGTATGACCCACATGCAGAAGTGCCGGTCTATTTCGAAATGACTAATGCCAAAGTGAATGACCGGAAAGCTCTGTCTACACTACCGATGTTAAGCGGTATGACTTATGTTGTAGACCGCGCCTACAATGACTATGGCTGGTATTACAGCTTGACGCAACAGGGTTCCAAGTTTGTCGGTCGGATGAAAACGAATGCTGTTTACGACGTTGTTGAAATAAGAGATGCAGAGGGGGATGGTGTTCTGGCCGATGAGGTGATCAGGTTAACCTCAAGCAAAGCAAAAAAAGACTGTCCAATTCCTTTGAGGCGCATCACTTTTTGTCGTGCAGAAGATCAGAAATTATTGGTTTTCATCAGTAATGATCTGGATCGCTCTGCGGCTGAGATTGCCTCGCTTTATAAGCAACGCTGGCAGATTGAATTGTTATTTAAATGGATAAAACAGAATCTAAAGATCAAGCAATTCTTAGGCAGAAGCGAGAATGCGGTTCATATACAGGTGCTGACGGCGATGATTTCTTACTTGCTCATGAAGCTTGTGCAATTGGGTGGGTATTGTCATTTATCGCTGCAACAAATAAGCCGCCTGATGAGTGTTAATCTAACCAGTCGTCGCTCTATACACCAGGTGCTGAACCCTGAAAAGGAGCGGAAAAGAAAGACGCCACATGACACAGTCCTCAGCTAAAATTTGGACTCAGCTTTGTTTAACCGGACAGCAGTGATTTGTTATAAAAAAATCATGACCATTTGCATCATCGGCATCGACTGCACAACAGACGCCAGCAAAGTCGGGCTTGCCTTCGTTTCTGGATACCAGCCTGCGCTGGTATGACGATAAAAAGAAGTGGTTCTCTGGATACCAGCATGCGCTGGTATGACGAACGAGGGCTGCACCTTTTTTAGCCCTGAGACTGAAACCGGCTAACGGTCAAAATGCCTGAAATTGGGGGTCTGGATGTAGCGTTGAATATCCACTCTCGTCACAATTCGGTCACAGAATGGCCACAAACTAATGCATAAAGTAGGGTTATTGTCTGTAAGTCATTGAATCAAATGGCGCGCTTGGCGGGAGTCGAACCCACGACCTTTGGC
>JACKQG010004524.1_pt1 | contig 16050 bp, 12 predicted proteins | sample 8237621 | NCBI WGS metagenome assembly JACKQG01 (sample SAMN15677084, study PRJNA649215) | marine metagenome | biome: marine; feature: Black Sea; material: saline water; isolation source: suspended particulate matter (SPM) from the Black Sea western gyre | collected 2013-06-09/2013-06-10 | depth... | reverse complement strand
GCCACCCCCGGTCCGATCACTTCGCTCAAGCCATAAATATCTACGGCGGTTAAATGCAGCTTTCTTTCGATATCTTCACGCATGTTTTCCGACCAGGGTTCGGCCCCGAATATACCGAATTTAAATTTTAAATCTGCAAAAGATACACCCATTTCATCGGCAACTTCCGCCAGATGAAGTGCGTATGAGGGCGTTGCCGTCAGTATTGTAGGACCAAAATCTTTCATTATAACTATCTGTCTCTTGGTGTTGCCGCCTGAAACCGGGATCACGGAAGCGCCCAGTTTTTCTGCTCCATAATGGACACCCAGGCCTCCCGTAAAGAGTCCGTAGCCGTAAGCATTGTGAATGATGTCACCACGCGTGGCTCCACCGGCGGCAAGTGAGCGCGCCATAAGCTCAGCCCATGTATTCACGTCTCTGGCGGTATAACCGACTACGGTCGGTTGACCGGTAGTTCCGGACGAAGCATGAATACGAACAACGTTGTCCATGGGAACGGCAAACATTCCGTAAGGATAATTATCGCGCAAATCCTCTTTGGTTGTAAACGGAATCCGTTTTAAATCTTCAAGGGATCGGATGTCATTCGGCGTGATGCTGTTTTCTTCAAGTTTCCGGCGGTAAAAGGGTACATTCGAATATATGCGGTCAATAGTTGCTTTGAGCCTGCGCAAGACGATTGTCTCCAAATCTTCTCTTGGCATGGTCTCAAATCCTATGTCTAAAATCATTCCAACACTCCTTTGTGCCTTAGTGGCTGAAATGTTACAGTTGTGTTATTGCTTCTGAATCATATGACGCTAATTTTTTCAAGAAAAAGATTTAGCCTTTCAAACTCCCCTTGAAATCAGGCTTGCGTTTTTCCAGGAACGCTAAGGTGCCTTCCTTGGCGTCGGGACTTGCCATGCAGAGCGAAAAGGCATCAGTTTCAATGCTGCATCCGGTAGCAAGATCGACGTTCATACCGTTGTTAACGGCCTGTTTTGCCGCCCGCAGAGTGACTTTCCCTTTTGAGGCCATGGTTTGAGCGGTCCGGATAACTTCATCCATGAGCTGCTCCGGAGAACAGACTTTGTTGACCATCCCCATGGCATGGGCTTCTATCGCTGGAATCATCTTGCCGGTAAATATCATTTCTTTGGCCCTATTCTTGCCGATCAATCTCGGGAGTCTCTGGGTGCCGCCAAATCCGGGAATAATTCCGAGATTGATTTCCGGAAGGCCGAACATGGCATTCTCGGAGGCGTAGATAAAATCACACGCCAGGGCTATCTCGTTGCCGCCGCCGAGAGCAAAGCCGTTAACAGCAGCGATGACCGGTATCGGCAACGTCTGGAGTTTGTGCATCAACGCATGCCCCGCCTCGGAAAAATGTTTGGCTTCGAGGGCATTAAAGGCAGCAAGCTCTTTGATATCCGCCCCGGCTACAAATGCCTTCTCGCCGGCACCGGTAAGGATCAGGACCCTGACATTCTCGTCTCGTTCGATTTCATCCAGCGCTTGTGACAATTCTTTTAGAATATCACCATTTAGCGCATTCAAGGTTTCCGGCCGGTTGAACGTAATCGTGGCAATGCCGTCTTCGACTTGAAAAATTATGTTTTCGTATTTCATGGTTAACCCCCTAACCCGTATAACCGAAATAAAAAGCTTTGCCACAAAGGCACAAAGACACAAAGGATATATTTATTCTTCTTTCTTCGTGCCTTGGTGTCTTAGTGGCAATAAAAAAAGTTTTGGGAGAAAAAGCATAAATGACACAATTAAGGAACTAAAACAATGAAATCTTTATCCTTTAGAGCCTTTTTTGTGATTTGATTTGATAAATGCAGTTGGGCTGGTCTCTTTGATGTAACTGCGGATTCCTGCAACGATGGCCGCGCTCATGCGATCCTGATACTTGGCATTGACCAATCTTTTACATTCCCTGGAGTTGCTGATAAATGCGGTCTCTATCAATATGGACGGCATTTGAGCCCCCAGCAAGACATAAAACGGTGCCTGCTTAACGCCCTTATCCTTTATGCGGCTGTAGTTTTTTCGCAAGCTCTTATATAAAGATTCCTGGATATTAACAGCCAACCGGCTAGATTCGTTGATTTTGGCATTTTGCATAAGATCGCTTAAAATCGTCTGCAAGTCGCTGATGTTCTTGGTTGAAGTTGCATTTTCACGGGCGGCTACCATAATGGAAGCTTCATCCGTTGCCAGGTTTAAAAAAAAGGTCTCGATACCGTATGCCCTTCGATCCCGGGCTGCATTCGTATGGATTGATATAAAAAGATCTGCGTTTTTGGTATTGGCAATCGCTGTACGCTCTTCAAGAGTTAGGTGCCGGTCACTGTTGCGCGTCAGGAAAACTTCGCATTGCAGCTCTTTGCGGATCTTTTTGGCAAGCCGCCGGGCAACCTTGAGGACAATGTCTTTTTCATGAACGCCTTTTAAGTAACCGGGAGCCCCATAATCACGTCCCCCGTGTCCCGGATCGATAACGATGCGGCTCACGCCCAGGGCCAGCTGCTTTGCCAGGGCGCTGGGCGGAAGCTTGTTACCTTTTGGTACGGTCCCAGCCGTCGCCCGGGTCGGCTCCGGCTGCTTGCCCCAGACATCGATAACAATCCTGAAAGGATTCTTGAGGGAAAAAATTTTATAGGTTTTAAAAGACTTGATATCGACGACAACCCGGACCGTATCCACGGTGTACTGACCGGCACGCACATCGCTGAGCAGATTATCGTTAATGGGAATTGTTTTCTTGAGTTCTTCCACCAGCCTGCTGTTATTAAGCTCAACATACAAACGCTGGGGTTTATGAATGGAAGAATCTTTTTTAAGAAGCCTGTGTGCAAAATCTGTTTCGCTGTCCGCATCGATAACGATACGGGTGTAACTGGGATTGGACCAGAATCGTAGCCCCTGAACCAATGCGTTACGATTTTCAGAAAGTTTGTCATCCTTTACAACCGGAACTTGTGCCAAATAACTTCTCTCGATCTCCGCTGCGATCTTATCTACTTCAGGCTTTTCCTCGATCTTTTGCGGCGTAACTGTTTCTGATGCGACCTTGCGGGGATTTTCCCGGGAAAAAGAATCAATGCCGTCGGCCGCCTTTTGGCGGTATTGGCTGCGTGGAAAGTGCTTTACAATCCGCCCGTAGAGATCGAGAGCTTCTTGTTTATCAGATTTTTTATATGAGCGCTTGTAAAGTTCCTGGTAAAGCTCAGCGGACATATACAGCCCCGCGGCAGCCCAGGGGCCTTTCGGATCATGCCGGTAGACCGCCTGGAACTTGTCGATGCACTGCATCCACTGGTCCCGGTATTTCTGCTTTTTAGAGCTTTTTTGAAGCTTATTGTAACAGCTTTCAGCGGCAACATACTTATCTTTGGCCCGGTTTGGCCGCAAAGAACGCGTTTTGGTATCAACGGCTTGGGGGGGTTGCGCTTTGGAAAAAGCTTTGATGGCATCTTCCGCCTTTGGTCGATATTGACTTTGCGGAAAACGTTTTATAATCCGCTCGAAAATGTCGCGAGCCTCTTTTCCGTCAGAGTCCTGCAATGAAAGATTGTAAAGCTGCTGATAAAGCTTTCCGGACATGTACAAACCTGCGGGAGCCCAGGGGCCTGAAGGATCACGCCGGTAAACCTCTTCGAATGTGTCGATGCACTTCAGCCACTGATCTCTGTATTTCCGTTTTTGGGAATTGTTGCGCAGTTTTTTATAACAGGATTCAGCCTGGTAATATGCATCTCTTGCCGTAGCTGCCGCTGGTGTCCGCGGACACAGCACGGCAAGCAGGCAGCAGGCAAACAAACAGATAGTGTTTAGTTTTTTGATATTTTTTCCCACAGAATACATCAATTTAATTTGGCTTTTTCATGCAACTCGTTTAAGCAATTCAACGCTTCCAGGGGCGTCATTTTTGCGATGTCAAGTTTTTGCAGCTTCTCGATGACCAAATGCTCGGGCCTGCGAAAAAGATTGAGCTGCACCTGTGCCTTGGGGGCAACCCCTTCACCGAATGCCAAAACCGTAGAACCTGCAATCCCTTGTTCACTGTTTTCTATATGATAAAGTATTTTTTTGGCTCTTTGAATTACCTGGTCGGGAATCCCCGCCAACCGCGCAACCTGTATTCCATAACTTCGATTAGTGCCGCCTTCAACCAGTTTTCGTAGAAAAATGATCTCATCGTTCCATTCCTTGACCGCAATACTGTAATTTTTTACCCGGGGCTTTTTTTGAGCCAGTTCGGTCAATTCATGGTAGTGGGTTGCAAAAAGAGTTTTGACCCCAAAACCTTTGAAGTCATGCAGATACTCTGCCACAGCCCAGGCAATACTGAGACCGTCGAAAGTACTTGTACCCCTCCCGATTTCGTCCATTATAACCAGGCTTTTCCCGGTAGCATTGTGCAGTATATTGGCGGTTTCCTGCATCTCCACCATAAAAGTGCTCTGTCCCTGGGAGAGGTTGTCCAGAGCACCGACACGGGTAAATATTCTGTCGGTAACACATATCGAAGCCTTGACGGCAGGCACAAAGGATCCCATCTGAGCCATCAAAACCATAAGGGCTATCTGCCGCAGAACAGTTGATTTGCCGGCCATGTTGGGACCGGTTATAACGAGTATCTGGTTCTTATGATCGTCAACCTCGATGGAATTGGGCACAAACCGTTCGGCCGTAATCATCTTTTCCACCACCGGGTGACGCCCGTCTTCTATCAGAATATGGCCGTCAAGGTTCATTTCCGGCCGGCAATAGTTATTCTGGTCGGCAACTTCCGCCAAATTCACCAAACAGTCCAGGCGGGCCAGAAAAGAAGCCACCCGCTGGATATCGGCATTTGCGTTTACAATTTCTTGTCTGATTTGATTGAATATCTTGTATTCAAGAACCGCCCTCTGCTCTTCAGCACCCAAGACTTTAGATTCAAACGACTTTAACTCATCCGTAATGTAACGCTCAGCATTCACCAGGGTCTGCTTGCGAACATAATGGGAGGGAACGTCTCGGAAACGTGATTTTGGTATCTCAATGTAATAGCCAAAAACCTTATTGAACCTGACCTTGAGCGTGTTGATTCCGGTTGTCTGCTTTTCTGAGGCCTCCAACTTGGCAAGCCAGCCCTTACCGTCCCGGCTGACGGTGATTAACTCATCTAATTGCACGTTGTAGCCGGTCTTGATGATCCCCCCTTCTTGAATCGTCGGCGGTGCATCTTCACGAATCGCTTTTTCAATCAAATCTGCCAGAACATAAACATCATCAAGCTTTTCATCATATCGAAAAAGCGCCGAAGAAAGCTGCTGCAGCCTGGACCATATAGCGGGAAAACTGTTGGTGGAAAGCTTCAGGGCAATTAGATCTTTCGCATTTGAATGCCCCATTGATATTTTACTCCCTAAGCGCTGGAGGTCATACACCGATGTAAGGCTCTCGGTGATACTTTTGCGGATCTGGATGTGATCCTTCATCTCTTTAACAGCTTCATGCCGGGACGTAATCTCGGCGACTTCCAGCAGCGGATACCTTAACCACCTTTTCAGCAGCCGGCCTCCCATGGCGGTAACGGTCTTGTCGATGATACCAAGAAGTGTTCCCCTTTTGGAACCTGTGTGGACGTTTTGCAGGATTTCAAGGTTTCGGCAGCTTATATCGTCAATAATGAGATAATTATTAAATGCATAGGTCTCGATGCCTCTTAAATGTTCAATTTTCTGTTTCTGAGTTTCCCTTACATAAAAGATAAGCGCCCCGGCTGCCTGCACTCCGGCCTTGAGATGTTCACACCCGAATCCTTCCAGCGAAAGGGTTTGGAATTGATCAATGAGCCTTTCCCGGCATCGTTGGTGCTCAAAGGCTCTGTCTTCTAAAAAAGTTATTGATTTCTCCGACAACGCATCGATAATCACTGTAAAAAAGGGATCGGCTTTGGATGACTCCGGGAAAATGGCTTCACTGGGCGATACCCGCAACACTTCATCAACAACCGCACTTAAGTCTTCAGATTGGGATACCCGAAAAGTCCCCGTAGAAATATCCAGATAGCTGAATCCGATTGTATTGTTGTTGCGAGCTACGGCAAAAACATAATTGTCGGATTTTGCGTCTAAAAATTCATCGTCAACGATCATGCCGGGGGTAATGACCCGCACGACATCCCGTTTTACCAGCCCTTTGGCTGCGGCCGGATCTTCGATTTGGTCGCATATTGCAACTTTGTGTCCATGGTCTATGAGACGGGCGATATATCCTTTGACGGCGCGGTAGGGGATACCGCACATGGGAATCGGAAACTCGTCTTTTTTGTTCCTGGATGTCAGAGTAATCTCGAGTATCCGGGATGCAACCTCGGCATCCTCAAAAAACATTTCATAAAAATCTCCCATTCGATAAAAAAGGATGGCATCAGCGTACTGCTCCTTTATGGACAGATACTGCTTTATCATGGGAGTTGCTTTGGCAAGACTCATGGCTACAATCGTTTCGTTCTGTTGAATTCGTGACTTTTTACGAGATCATCAAGCCTAAAGCTTGAATTTTTTATGAAGGCTGACCCCATGTTCCTTCATTTTATTGACCCAATTTGATTCAGATAAGTACATTTTGCGCCACCTTAAGTCTATACTATATATAGATTGTTTTTTCAACAAGAATACTATATGTGGCAAATTAAAATCGTGTTACGATTTTATGAAACTCCCGTCCCGCTGAAAGCGGGACGGGATCAGATTGACGAAAGGCCATCAAGAGTGAGCAGTCATCAGTGTGAAGTTATCAGTAAGGAAAACTGATAACCGATCATTGACATTCGTGTCTTTGCCTGCCCCGTTAAATCTGAAAGCTATTTAAGGTGGGTGTCTAAGTGGCTACTATTTTTGGTTTAAGCATATTGGGGTTAGGTTGTTTGTTTCGTACCCTGTTCCTCACTCGCGGGGATGCCACCGGGTGATGCGCCCCGCAACAACTCCAGCTCTCTTTTAAGTGCTGTCAGCTCTTCCTGCTGGGCCGCAGAGGCGGCATTTAAGTTTTTAAGCATTTTTTTGGACTTAAAACGATCATAAAGACCGGAAAAATAGGCAATCAAAAAGCCTGTCAGGAAAAAAACAAGAAACAGAACGGCATGCGGCAATTCCGGTGTATGCAAAGTTTCAAGAAACGGCAACGTTAAGCTGAGACTCTGTTTTGCCATAAAATAAATTTTGTTCTGATAAGCAAATACACCCACAAACACCAATAGAATCAACCAGAAAGCAATTTTAACTTTTTTCATTTGTTTTCTCCCCAATATGGCCGCGTTATAGAACCAGTTGCTCAAAGCATGGCTTTAAATTGTTGTAGGTTACTTTTAGATGTTCGGGAATGACACGAACATCGGCAAAAACCGTCAAAGCATTTGTATCGCCGAACCAGCGAGGAACGATATGGAAATGGAGATGTTCTTCCACACCGGCACCTGCAACTTTACCCAAGTTGAGCCCCACATTGAATCCATCGGGATTCATCACTTTTTTTAATATTCCGACGGACTGTTCAACAGTTAAAAGCAGGTCCCCCATTTCGTCTTTTCTCAGCTGATCCAGAGTCGCAAGGTGGCGGATCGGAGCCACTAGAAGATGTCCGTTAATGTACGGGTATTTATTCATCATCACCATGGTTACCTTGCCCCTGAAAAGGGTCAGCTCATCCTGCTCTGAAAGCGCCTTGCAGAAGATACACCCTTCTTCCTTGTCATTCAGAATGTAATCCATGCGCCAAGGAGCCCACATCGTTTTCATTCCAGATCCTCTAAATCTCGCTTGTGGATTTTAGGTCACTATTAACCGGCTTCGGCATCCGGCCTTCATCCTGTATTATGCATCCAACTCTAAGTTTATCTACCTTTTTCGAGCCCAAAACTCAACCTTTTTCTCCATTTCAGCTTTTCATGAAAAATCAGGGTTAAGCGGCACAACCTCCAGCTCCCCCCATATGCCGATAGAGTCACCAATAATGACGACAACCCCTGTAACCCCTTCAAGCTGTTTCCCAAAATCTAAAGCCTGCTGAATGTCTGTTTTTGATTCAACTCGATTGCCGATTGAAGTTGCCGCGGCATCTGCCAGGGAACAGGAAGCGGAGACCACGCAGACGGCATCCGCTTTGCCCATGCTTATGGAATGTCCCACCGTACCGGAAGAGGTACACACAGCCAAGGGTTTGCTCCCTGGATCGATGCGCAAACCGATACGCAGGCTTAAAGGCGATGAACCGGCAAAAATACCGGTGGTAACAGGGCCGGCGGTCTTGAGAAAAACGTCGCCACCGTTTTCTACAATCACTTCTTTGCTATGTGCAAGCAGCTCACGTCCCACATGTTCGGCCACAGCACCGGCCACGGCCGCCATGGGACCGACACCGGCCTTCTCACCTGCTGCGGCCATATCCTTGACGATAAGCGGCGCCGGACCGCTGATGGGCCACGGTCTCAATGTTTTTGCAAATTCAGGATGCTGTTGAATGTAGGCCTCTATGTATCCTCTGTATTTTAGAATCAACTCTTTGGTTATGTCTTCAAGCGGTCTGGTTGCATGGATCAAAACATCGGTCTCTTTAACCGTCACCCTGAATGATACCAGTTGGTCCCTGTATGCCAAGCGTCTATACGTGCGTTCTTGATGCTTCATGTTGTTAAGGAACTATTTTTGTTTTCGGCACCATATCCTGAGGACACAGCCTCAAAAAATACTGATCCGTCATCCCGGCGATAAAATCCCTCACAATCTCGCCACTGTTATGATTTGCAATATAGTCTTGAGACATATCCTCTAAAAAGCTTGTGAATATCACCGAAGTTCGATTCTCTTTTTCAATATCGTCAAGAAACCTTTCAAAAAGAATCCCAAAAAGTTTTTTGATGGTGTCGGTCTGGCTTTTGATCTTCGGATTCATATATATGTGTTCAAGATTGAATTTCTTCAGCCGCTCCAGGGCCGCCGACACTTCCGGGCTGAAGGCGGTATAGATATTCTGGAAGCTGCTGTTAATGATGTCGGTTACAAGATTATATACAATGGTTCCGTTTGTATCCCCCAGACGTTCGACGCATTCGGCGGGCAGATCCGATCGCTCGATCATATTCAGCCGGATGGCATCCTCGATATCGCGACCGATGTAACCGATGGTATCGGCCATGCGGACAACACACCCTTCCTGGGTCATAGGGATGAGTTTTATTTCAGGATCCGTTTTTTTGGCGGCCATCTCTTGGTCTATGGTTTCAAATGTCTTGTCCCTGGCGGGCTTAAGCTTCTGGTTGTGAATCTCGCCATCATGGCACAGGATGCCGTCAAGAGTTTGCAGACACAAATTCCATCCTTTACCTTTGCGCTCGACTCTTTCCAAAAACTGAACACTTTGAACATTGTGTTGAAAGTAACCGATACCGCTCGCTCTGCAGAGCTCGGATAAAAACTTTTCGCCGTCATGGCCGAAAGGCGTATGTCCGATATCGTGTCCCAGGGCAATGGCTTCAATCAGATCTTCGTTAAACCCCAAAAATCGTCCGATGGATCTGGCGATCTTGGATACCAGCTGAACATGTAGCACCCGATGGGTGATATGATCATGTTTGATCAGATAAAACACCTGGGTTTTATCGATATAGCGTGTGTAGGCGCTGGAATGCAGGATGCGGTCCACATCCGCTGAAAAGGGCTGGCGATAATCTTCTTCAAAACGCGTATCCTCAAAGCGACGGACTCCGGCCGCACTCTGTGTGGCGATGGGAGAAAGAGTTTCGCGCTCCCGTTGCTCCAGCGCCGATTGAATCATTGTAAGGCGGTCATTTTTATATATTCCCATTTTCGATCATGCCCTCCATGAGTTTAATGTAATCGATGCCGGCCGCCCGAAAGCCTTCCTTGCCGTATTTCATGTTGGCTTCAAGAACATAAAGCTTGCCCCTATGTTCGATAATATCGATCCCCACATCGTCCCAGCGACACCTGCGGGCGGTATGCAGAGCAAGGTCAAGGATGTTTTGGGGGACAGTGTCGAGGCTGATAGTCGCGCCCACGGCAACATTACTTCTGAACTCACCGGCAGGTGCAATACGCCAGTAGGCATGCACCACCTGGCTGCCGATAACCACTACCCGCACATCACGATCGCTTGGAAGGTATTCCTGAATATAGGCTGCCGTGGTCAAGCTGCAGTATGCATGCAGGTCATCAGGATTACGGATCAGGAAAACCCCCCTCCCCATGGCCGAGCCTCTGGGAATCTTGGCGATGAACGGAAGTTCAAAATGATCGCAAATTTTATTCTTCTGGCGCTTGCCGTAAAAAACCCGGGTCCTGGGATGCGGTATTTCGAGCAGATCAAACAGAGCGGTTTGCTTGATTTTATCCTGAACGCATTTATAGGTATGATAGCTGGGGAAGGTTTTTTTACCAATAGTATCAAAGAGTTCGGCGTAGAATGTGGTTGGATAATAAATTTTAACTGCTTTGCGGATCAGATCAGCGTCCTTGCGGCTGTAATCGCAAAAGTTCGGCCGCACCCCCAGGGTCAGTACATTTTTGCATTGTCTGAGCCGCGCCTCAAGAGCGATAACTTTGTCATTGGCTGTCATGTTTTCCTGCTTGTTTTTACTGGTTATCTGAAACTCTGACTGAACGAAAACTTCCAATTGGGTGTCCGGTGTCCTTTGTCCGTCGTCCGTTGTTCTTTGTCTGTTGTCCGTAGCTAATTTAGAGAAAATAAAGTCTTGATTGATAAATCTTCGGCCAAAGCGTTATCATAACGCCGGATAAACCGAGTTAGGTTTACAACTGACAACGGGCAACAAACAACTGACACATTGAGTTTTAACTTGAGAGTTAAACATTTCCCGTTTCAAAAAATTGTTTAATTATATCATAACTGCGTTGAATATGACTTCCCGGCCAGTATATACGCCGGCATCGGCTGCATATCTGAAAGGTTAGGTTGGTTTCCCAGACATAATCGGGAACACGGCTGCGTACAGTATCTTTGTCCACCGGTCGGGTCAGGATGTTGCAGCGGGTGCATCGCGAAAACGGCCGGGTGTCGGCAGCTCCGACACCAAGGGCCTGAAGCACTTCTCTGACCTGTTCCAACGGATCATTTGATTTTATAAAGACAAGTTTACGGCCTTTGCCCCGACCTTGAACCTTTTTGGTGCGTGTGAGCAAGATCCGATTTTCCCCAGTGGAATTAATAAACCTCTCGCCGGAAACACCGGCCTGGCAAACCGTATCAAATCCCAAAATGCGCAACCATCTTGCCAGCTTGCCCAGTGTCGATTCGGCTGTAAAACGTATGTCACCGTACTCGTTCAGCATCAAGTATCCAGTATCCTGTATCCAGTATCCAGTATCCAGCAACCGGTTACTCCGGTGGTGTCAGCACAAAGGCTGACGGAGAAACCTCAACATCGGCCCAATATCTGTCGATGTCGAGTCGAAACCCCCTGCCCTCTGCATCCGAAAAGATCAGACAAGCAGGAACCTGATATCTTTTTATTGTCTGTATCCCGCAAAATTCAATGCTATACAAAAGCGTTCCGCTCGTGCCAAACATCTCCACCTTGCGTACCTGGCTCTTATTTTTATTGAAATAGATTTTCTGGAGTACGTTTCCCCATCTTTTTTTTAATATCAGAACATATTTATCTTCAGATTCTTTTTGTTCTACAACTGCTTGGTTGTGTTGCATCAAGGGCATACTACCGCCTAAAATACTGACAATATCGCCGGAATTGATCGGAATTGAAAAAAACCTTTTGAGGGTGGCGTTTTGGGTGCGTTGTTTATAAAACTTACTATCGGCATGGGAAAAAAGGTAGAACCACCGGCCGTCGCTGGCAAAACTTACCACAGGCTGACCGGAAAAGCTGCGCACAGCAATACGAAGTTTTCCAGGTACAGCCGCGATCCAGACGATACTGGAGGTCAGGTTTTTTTTCTTATTTCCCCGAAATGTTACCCTACCGGTGCCTTTGAACGTTTTGAGAGTGCGGTTTTGATTCTCCAGCAGCGTCAGAAGCTCCCGGGCTTCGGCTGAAACTTCAAAATCTTTTGGTTTTTGCGAAATTCTATCAACAAGGCTGCTGCAGGCCGGCAGAAAAAAAGCGGCAATCAAAAGCATTATAAAAATATGCCTGTTGCGTCTTACCTGCATTAACTTTCTGCCACCGGTTTAATAGAACCTCAGTTGAGCGAAAAGAGCTCAATTGAAAGTTATCAGGGGTCGGGGGTCAGGAAACAAATTACATCTGAATTTTATAACGCCAGTCTAAATGAGATGTAACTCATAAAGCAAACCTCATTTTCTGCCCCTGATCCCTGATCCCTGGCCTCTCCCTAATTGTGTTTTGGCACAATTAGGGTATTACTCTTTGCCTTTCAAGGCCTCAATTTTCTTTTCAAGGGCTGCCTTATCATTATCATCCCCTTTGTTCTTCAGGGATCGCTTGTAAAACTTAAGCGCTTTTTTATTTTGATTAACCTTGAGGTAGGCATCTCCAAGATGTTCCAGTATAATCGGATCTTCGGGTTCCAAGCTGACGGCCTTTTCCAGAAGTGTCACCGCTTTACTGAAAAGGCCTTTTTTATAATACACCCAACCCAGGCTGTCTGTTATATAGCCGTCATCCGGCTTATGCTTTAAGGCCTCTTTAATCAGACGCTCGGCCTCATCAAGGTCCTGCCCCAGGTCTGCATAGGTATAGCCAAGATAATTCAATGCATTTGCATTTTTAGGATCAAGACTTATAACTTTTTTCATTGTTGCGATAGAATCGTCTTTGCGGCCCCATTTGTCATAAACAACGCCCAGCCTGAAATAAAGTTTGGTGTTTTCAGAATCTACTTCAAGTCCTTTTTTCAGAACAGCTTCAGCCTTTTCGAACTCCTCGGTCTCTTCATAAAATGAGCCCATGTAGAGCATTAATTCAGCATCGCTGGGTATCTCTTTAATAACATTATTTAAATAATTTATCGCCTCCCGGGTTTTTCCCTGTTGTTGATATAGAAAGGCGACATGAACCGCTGACTCTTTGTAAAAACGGGAATTCGGCATCACCTTTTTAAAATGCATAATGGCCATCTTGAAATTTTTTTTGCCGTCAAAGACGATTCCGGTAACATAGTGCAGACCTGAACTGTCGGGGGCACCTTTTAACATCCCCTTAAGGACAGTGATGGCAGCATCGTATTTTTTTGGTTCCAAATAAATCTGAGCAACCGTTCTGACAACTTTATTATCTGTCAGGCTCTTTTCCCCAAGGTTTTTGAAGATTTCTGCTGCATCCTTTTCCATACCCTTTTTGTGATAATAATAACCCAGCTCCATAGCAGCTGCCATGTTGTGGGGGTTATTTCCCAAGATTTCTTTGTATAGTTTCAAAACCTTTTGGTCTTTACCCTGAGTTTTATAAAGTTTTAACAGCTCAAAACGCGGTTCGTCTAAACCCGGCTTAATTTCCAAAGTCTTGAGAAACATTTTTTCTGCCTCAAGCACCTTACCCTGTGTAGCATAAATCTTACCGATAAAAAAATGGCCGGCATACGATCCGGGAAAGGTTTGAACCAGCTGTTCATATATCTTTAAAGCCCTATTCAGATCGCTTTCTTCCATATAAATTCTGCCCAGAACCAGATAAATATTTTGCTGCCGAGGGTCAATAGCGATAACTTTTTCATACGCCTTTTTGGCATCATCAATGTGCTTCAAGCTCTGATTTATTCTACCGGACATGATCAGTGCGGGGATATAGCCCGGATCTTTTTTCAATATCTGCTCAATAATACTCAAAGCTTTTAAGTTGTTCTTCTCATGCAAATAAAGTAACGCAAGCTCTTTTTTCAAATATGAAGACTCAGGATCTTTATCAACGGCTTTCTGCATATAGTAAATAGCTTTATCCAGGTTGCCCTTTTTTCGGTAAAACTGCGCCTCAGTAAAGTAGTAATACTGGTTTTCAAATTCATAACTATCGTCTGTGATACCATCCTGCTTTTCTGTCGCCGTCGGCACAGGGGGGCGATGAGCACCACACCCGTAAAAAAAGAAAATGACCATAAAACCAGTGGTCAGTTTTAATAAAATATTTTTCATAGTTTATTATCCCATATCGTGACTCTAATTTTTTCTCCAGGTCGGGTTAATCAGATATACCTACGCCTTCATACATATCAAAATCCGGTATTTCGCGCTTGAAAAATTCTCTCATCTTTTTGATGATATTTTTTTCCACCTGACGGACACGCTCCCGTGAAATACCGTAACGGTCACCAATTTCCTGTAAGGTTGCCGGGCTATCCGAAAAAATACGCTGCTCGAATATATCAAGTTCTCTGGGCGTCATCATTTTTTTGAATTCGGAAATTTTGTTGTGTAAAAGCGCCTCCATCTCTTTTTTGGCGACCTGGTCTTCCGTGGATTCCACATCAGTTCCTAAAAACTCGATCCTTTCAGTATCGGAATCATCTTTCAAGGGCGCATCCAAGGAAACATCCCACCCGTCAAGTCGCTGGTCCATATCCACGATTTCGCGTTCGGAAACACCTAATCGCTCGGAGAGCAGCTTGGGTTTGGGATCAAAACCCTCGTCAATCAGCTTTTGCTTTTCCTTTTTCAGTTTAAAAAAGAGTTTTCGCTGTCCCTGGGTGGTTCCGATTTTCACAAGACGCCAGTTGTCCATAATGAATTTAAGGATATAGGCCTTTATCCAGAAGGAGGCGTAGTACGAAAATTTAACGTTTTTATATGGATCAAATTTGTTAACGGCCTGCATAAGCCCAATATTGCCTTCCTGAATCAGATCTAAAAGATTCTGCATCCAAACTCGCTGGAATTCCAGTGCAATCTTTACTACAAGCCTGAGATTGGCCGTAACCAAGACATAGGCTGCTTCGGAGTCACCTTCCTCTTGAACTTTTTTGCCAAGTTCTATTTCTTGCTCCCTGGTAAGAAGTTTGTACTTGCTTATTTCCACAAGGTACCGCTGAAGCGGGTCAAACTTAACAAGGGCGCTATCTGACGAAGAAGAGCGCGGCGGTGCTGAAATATTATCTACATTTTTAGCAGCGCTTTTCGTTTTCAGACTTTTGGATTTATTTTTTGGCTTTTTTTTGCTTTTGCTCATCTTGATATTTAATAAAAGTTGCTTCCTGCATCTTGCATAGGCAATCTTGAAGAAATAAAATCGTTCTACGATTTTATATAACGCGGCTGCGCCGCTCAATTTTTGTAAAACATATCTTATTTATCAACCAGCGTCAAATAATTCTATTTTATATCCGACATACTCTTCAATCTATTGAATTTGTGTTATTTTTAGGGGTCGTTTGTTTGTAAAACCGCATGGAATTTAGGAATTTTCATTCATCATATCGGCATACAGCCCAAAAACTTAAATGGAGCCTTAATTTAGAGAAATCAAAATGGTAATATATAGGAATACCTCCACTCGGGACAGCTACAGGTAATTCTGCAAAAAGCCGGCCTGAAAGGCAAGCCGGGTGTTGACAAATTAAGGCTGTATGATTTAAGACATATCGAATTCATAGCTTTTTATGCTTTAATATGCCCAAGGCTTAGCTCTAGGGTCTAACTTTAAAATTTGTTGCTGATACTTCAAACCTGACCCTAAAACGTTCACAACCTATGCGCCTGTAGCTCAGCTGGATAGAGCAACGGACTTCTAATCCGTAGGTCGCAGGTTCGAATCCTGCCAGGCGTACCAGTGATATCAAGGTGTTATGTTTCATTCCAACAAAAAAACCGACGTCCAATGACTGTAAACCGGGTTTTCTGTCTTTAGTGCGGGTGAAAATTTAGCACCCTAATCAATGCCCTGCAGGGGATGGTCTGGGTCCACGATGGAAGGCAGGCTGGTACCAGCTATCAACAGATTCAGCAGGGTTATGGAACTCCAATATATGGGATTTTAATATAAAAAGCAGGGCCATCGCTGACGAGCCGATCGCTTAACGTGTTGAAGAAAAATAAAAAAGGACTGCTGATTGAGTA
>JACKQG010004523.1_pt1 | contig 16053 bp, 6 predicted proteins | sample 8237621 | NCBI WGS metagenome assembly JACKQG01 (sample SAMN15677084, study PRJNA649215) | marine metagenome | biome: marine; feature: Black Sea; material: saline water; isolation source: suspended particulate matter (SPM) from the Black Sea western gyre | collected 2013-06-09/2013-06-10 | depth... | reverse complement strand
CCTTGTCGCTTAACAAGTGGTCGGGGGAGCCTGGATCTGTCCTTGACAAAATCATGGGCAAAACGACCTTTGACACAAAGTGCTCCGTAATTTGGTGCAATCTCAGGGTCAGAAGATGTTTCTATTATGGTATTTCCCTTAACATGATGAACTATCTGGCAACCTGCACCGCAGTAAGGACATGTGGTTTGAACCTTACGAATCTCTTCATTGATGATGGGGACAATGGCAGGTTTTTTGGTAAGTGCACCAGTGGAACAATTCTCGGCACATTTTCCGCAATAAACGCAGTTATCATTGAAAGAAAGATTAAGACCGTGATACAGGCCACTTTTATCAATTTCAGAAGCAGTGACTTCTATAGCTCCATATTCACATGAATTAACACAACGCTGGCAGTATATACATTTATTGAGATCAACGCTGAGAACAGAATGAGAATCATCCTTGGCATAAGCAGGTTTAGATCCCATGCCCGTCTTGTTAATGTTTACATCATACTCAATATCAAGGCGCTTCAGGTCACATCTGTCAAAAGCATTACAGCCGCAGGACAGACATCGGTCTGCTTCCTTCCTGGCCATTTCTTCGGTATACCCGAGCCTGACTTCATCACATTTTTCGATGCTGGACTCAGCAGCCTGCTCAGGCATAGGTTCTCTTGATTGAGCAGGTATACCGGTGAAATTACTTTGATCGACATCATCAAAAACACGACCTCGATGGAAGTTAAACCGGCTTTCGGCAGCCGCTTTGGGAACACCAGTAATATAAGCATCTATATTTTCTGCCGCTCTTCTGGCTGAAACAACAGCCTGAATAACTGTCCTGGTGCCGCTTGCAGCATCACCTGCGGCGAAAATACCAGGAATATTAGTCATCGTATCCCTTGGAGACGCATTGAAAACATTGTTTGCTTTCAGTTCAAGCTGCTCTTCAATTTCACCACCAGTAAGTTTTCCATCACAGGCCATTTGTCCCACGGAAGAAATTACTGTATCGACTTCGATAATACGTGATGAACCAGGAATGATTTCTGGTTGTTGCTTTCCTTTCTTATCCGGCTCTCCAAGCTGCATATTTGCAAGTTCAACCTGGAGTGTTCCCTTGTCTGAATCTTTAATAGCTACGGGAGAAGCCATTGCAAGAAACTGTACACCTTCTTTTTCGGCCTCTTTAACAACCTTCTCATTTGCCGGCAGGTCTTCAAGCATCCTGGGGAAAATGACCGTAACTTCTTTCACCTTGTTTCTCAGCAGGGTTCTTGCAACTTCTATGGCGATATTGTTGCCGCCTATGACAGCTGCACGATTTCCATATTTCGCTGAATCACATGTGGTATCTTCACTCACACCTTTCAGGAAATGAGCGGCAGGAATAACCTTGGAATTTTTACTTCCTGGAATATCAAGCGGCTTGTCAACACAAGCACCAATAGCAATAAGTGTTGCATCAAAACCCTTGTCTTTCAGCCCCTGAAGTGTAAAATCACGTCCCCACTTCTGATTAAAAGCTACTGATATTCCCATCTTTAAAATCGCATCCGTCTCATAATCGAGCACTTTGCGCGGGATCTTATATTCCTGGAATCCATATCGAAGCATTCCGCCAAGTTTGGGATTTGCTTCAAATACAGTAACGTCATGACCTTTTCGGGAGAGATAATAAGCGCAAGTCAGGCCCGCTGGCCCGCCGCCGATAACGGCAACTTTCTTACCTGTTGATTCTTCTTTGGATATATTCAGATCAACATTGTTGGCCATACACCAGTCAGCGACAAAGCGTTTCAGATGGTTGATTGCAACAGGTTCATCAACGAGAACACGTCGACATTTTGTTTCGCAGAAACGAGGACATACCCTGCCAACCGAAAAGGGAAAGGGATTACGCTCCATAACCAGGCGAAGTGCTTCTTCGTATTCACCTTTCTGAACATGAGCAATATACCCCTGGACATTAATCTGCCCTGGACATGTAAGATTGCAAGGAGCCTTGCAGTCTCCAAAATGAGTTGAAGAAATAACAGCAAGTTTTTCCTGACGCTTTGCTTTCAGAGCATCGGAATCGGTAATTACTTTCATGCCATTTTGAGCAATGGCGTCACAGGAACGAACAGGCTCATCTGCCCCATCAACTTCAACAATGCACAAACCGCAGGGAGACTGACTGTTTTTATCTTTTACCGAGCAGAGAGTAGGAATGGCAATTTCTGCCCTCCTGGCAACCTCAAGAATGGTTAAACCTTCTTCTGCAACAATTTCAGATCCATTTATAACTATATTGATTGTCGACATTACTTAACCAGGCGTAAAAATTATATTTGACAAAGAAAACATGCTCAAAAGCTGGTGTTACCAATGAAACACCAGCTTAGAGCTGGCTGTTATTTGGCCGCGGGTTTCCATTCCTTAAGAAAAGCCGGCAGATGACCAGCCTCACGAGGACCCATTGTTATAGTCCAGTCAGGGAGTTCTTCCTCAAGTTCACCTTTAATGCTTGCAAGGTAACCGGGGATGATGAGGTCCCTATGCTTCACTTTATCTTCTATTCCGGATTTCTTAATAAACTGGGCAATAAGGTCTGCACCAAATTTACCAGCAGCCCAGGCAGTAAGGACTGAAAGACCTTCTGTATCTTTGATGAGGAGCCAGGATGGGACATTGCTGCCCTCGATCTCACCGGAAACAATGAAATAAGTGAGAGAGAAGTTACATGTGATCAATACAGGCGCATTTTCATCAGGACCATTGATATTATAAATATCTTCCTTAACAACCATTGGACGCTGAGGATCAGTAAAAAGATTGAGCTGCTCAAGAAGCAGAGGGAAGAGCAGATCACCCTGAAGGTCAGAAAGGACAACGATTCCTGCATATTTTGCAATAAGAACGGAAGCGATCATAGCTTCCATCATTGGATCATCGGTCATCTCACAAGGAAATGCGATGGTCGGGAAACCAAGCGGTTTGAATTTTGATTTTACAGCAGCTCTTCTGGCAACGATATTATCATCCAGAGCAGCTCGCATGGTACGGGCACCGGTATCGATAACGATATCTTTTATGCCGTCACCAATGAGTTTTTCGGACAATTCAACTGTATTATCGAGATTGCTTCCCTTTACACCAAGAGGGCAACCCGTCTCTTTAGCAAGTGATGCCATATCAGTGATGTTGTCAGCATTAACACCAAACAGAAGGGGTTTTCTTTCCCCGCAGAGTTTGGTGCCTTCAGCAAGAGAAGCAGCATTATCACTCATAAGAATGAGATTGGCATCCTCAGCTCCATCCAGGACTTTTTTAACGAGAGCAGTAAATTTACCCTGATCACCGTCAGCATCCTTAACAGCAATGAGATCAGCCTTGAGATTCACACCGACACGTTCATAACGAAGAGACTTGAAACGGTCAATCCGACCATCTACATCAGCATCAGACATATCAGTGCCGATAAGCACAGCAAGACCCGTTGCATTCTCGAATCTCTTTTCATGACGATACAGGCAGGTCTCACCACCACCTGTGAAAGCCGAATCTCCGCTTCCTATTTTAATGGTCCTGATTGGCGGTGCTGATGCTTCGCCAATGGTAGCTTTTGCCTCTTCAGAGACATCAGGGCATAAGTCAATTTCAACCTGTCCAGCAGCTACCTTCATAGCGAAGGCAAGACATGTAGGAATACCACACTCCCCACAATTAGTCTTAGGCAGCATTTTTAAGATTTGTATACCGGTTAAGGCCATGGTCTTTCTCCTATGGGCACAATTTTATATGTATAGCAAATGAATCAAACAGCAAGCATCCTTTACATTGCTGTTTCCATCTCCAAGGCAGGATGCCCTACTTTTTTCAGGAAAGCCAATACCTCTTCCTCTGTGGTTCCAACAGTTTCATCAGCAATCATATCGTAGAACTCAGGCATTCCCATCTCTTCACATCGTTGAATGAGTTTCTCTTTGATTTCTTCTTTGAGTATTTTCGGCAGCCAGACAATTCTTTTTAATCCACCCTCAGCCTTAAACACTTTTTTACTGGTCATAAAATGCTTACTGACTCCCATGAAACCAGGTGTCTGCGCACCACCACCAGCCATACCTGCCAAAGAAGTGAACTTCATTCCCGCAGGAGTTTCACCCATGTAATCACGGTTAACAACCATAATACCATTACACTGTGGAAGCATGGCAGCAATTGCCTCGAAGCAGCCGCAGGCAGTCATGGGGTTGTTCATAAGCGAATAGCAGCTCACCTCGGGAACAGCACCTCGGGAGGCCTGATTTACGAAATCGTTAATACCTGCAAAATCGCCAAGAACTGGATCAAGACATGTGCCTTTAGCTATTGGCTGATTCGGTCCGGTAGGATTGATCTGGTAGGAAGCCTTGCCATCAAGCCAGTTATAGGCTCCACACATACCGACACGCTCAGGAGTGATAACACAGACATGGCTCGGAGCAAATGACTGGCAGAGAGTACAGGAGTAGAAATCTTCCTCTGTCTCATCAGTCATGTTGCCGAGCCGCAGATCACGTTTTTCATATACTTCACGAGCAAGCTCTTGAACTTCCTCAACTTTTTCCTGGATAGTATATATCTTCACCTGGACTTTATCGAGAATGGCGCCAAATTCCTGATGAAGTTTACCATGAAGCATTTTACCGATATGCTTAAAGGAGAAGCCTTTCTCAACAGCAGCCTTGCCAATGCGGATCCACATAATATTACGCTGTCCGATATGCATGATGCCCTGAATATAGTTGATCAGATGATGAAACTGACGCTCAAGGATCGGCTCAAAATCAGACTGCATTTCACGTCCTGCAACTTCAACCAGAATTGCTATTGGCAGATTCTCACCCTGGCTGATATCACAAATATCCTTTCCTTCAAGAATGACTTCACCATCAGTAACTTCTGTCATCTCTTTAGAAACAAGAACCTCAACACCGCTGGTACGTCCACCACCGCACTCCATATACAGATCATCTTTACGAATCCTTTCACCTTCAAAAGCAGGGCCAAAGGACATTGGGATATCAATCTTAGAAATATTAACTTTAAGACCACGTACCTCAATTGCCTTTTGAACAAATTCTTCATGAGGGACGTTGCTGACAACATGCTCGTAGGTACAGACACCTGTGGGCAGTACCTCAGGAATATCATAATCAGAAATCGTTGGGAAGCCCCAGTTAATACAGCCAGCTGCATTTGCATACCACTCATCACTGACAGCACCGAAAGCCATAACAAACGCAAAAGTTCGATCTTTGTTATAGATAAGATTCCCTCTGTAATCGCCTGGCTTTATGCCACCAAAAGCCATGGCAACGCGACAGGCAAAACCGACGGCAAATACGGCTGCGGTATAGGTTGGACCAAAAGGGACCAATCGTGTATTCCAACCAACCTGAACTTTCTGTTTTACCAGCTGCTCAGCCATAAGGAGACCGTTGGTTCCTTTGTCAGCCATGAAAATATACAGATTTTTTTCCTGCAGTTCCAAGGCAATCTTTGCAGCCGTTTCCGGATTATCAGGGGCGCCAACGATAGCAGCAAACCCTGGCGCAGTTCCATCAACAAACTCTACACCCCTTTTTCGGAAAATAAGGTCATCAGCGGCACCGAGCCAGATATTCTCTGATGTCGGGTCCTCAGTTTTAGTGTAGAAATCAGGAGCTTCCAGGTAACGGATAGCCTCGTACATCTCCTCAGCAAAGAAAGTAGCCATGCCGGCATCCAGAGTGGGGCCTAAATACGGTATCCAGATGTTATCTGTAACGAGTTCAGGAAGAAGATTTCTAGTTTCCTTGAAAATATCTTTCATATCTCCAAGATTTTCGACTTTGGCTCCCAGCATACTATAGATGACAGGTAGAAAATAGGCAGTGTTCGGATAGGAAATTTCCTGCTCCGCACCATACTTTTTAAGGGCTGCCTCGTACTTTTCCTCAGCCATGTCAACAATTTTGTGAGCGCCTCGAATAGCAGCTGAACAGATTATTTTTGACATTGCATTGCTCCTCTAAATTTATCTCTAAATATCTTCAACTTTAGCTCATCAAACTGTTGATCAGCGATTTAGTAAGGTTTATTGCCTTTGGATGTCTCATGATAAGAAGTTCACCTCCGGCAACAAGCATACACGTTGCAGTTATAGCTTCCATCATGACACCGCGCCGTTCCTGATCACCAATCACATTATCAGATGGGAGACGAGTTTCCTTTGCTTTCCAGACTTCACGGCCAAGATTACAAATAATGGGTACCTGCAGTTTTTCATCCTGCTGGGTAAGAGCTGCAAGCCTGATACGCTCCATAACCGAGTATGTATATTCAATTCCGTAACCGAGGGCACCGACAGAAGGATCCATCATAACTGTCTCAAGATTTACACCTAGATTTTCCAGAAGAATATTAAGCTGTTTGGCGAGGTTTACATCAATAGGAGATGCAGCAACAATGGGATACTGGAAAGCCATGGCTGTGGCTCCCAGTGAACGGTAATTACTGTCTTCCAACGGAGCAAGGCAGACTTTTTTATTGCCGATAAGAGAAGTAACTTCTCTCAAGGTCTCAGTATCTTTTTCACCATTTCCGCAACCCCAGACAATTGTGGGGACATCAATGCTGTTAATGACTTCAGCGGCAACTTTTGCGGCTTCAGCTGAGCTTCGGTTCATACCATTGGGATCGGTACTTACCAGTGAGATACAAATAGCATCGGCGTTATATTCATTAATACATTTTTGGGCCCAGGCAACCGGGTTATCCAGAACGTCCGCAAAATGCCGTGACAGGCTTTCCGGCCATTCTTGAGGTCTGGAATCCAACACATCCATGGCAATAAGAGGATTGTGAGGATTGGCACCTTCAAAGAGATGGAACGGCATAGATTGAGCGCCGCCAACAGTGATGGTTTTATCTCCATTACCCAAAACGGTTTCTTTTATACTGCCAGAATATTTTACAGTATAGGAATCAGCCGGAACTTTTGTAGCTCTGTCTGCTAAAAGAGTTTTCTCTTTGGCAAGATCAGCTACAGCGAGATCACCAGAAGGAGCGGCAGCCGGTTTTGCAGCGGCTTCTGCTTTTTGGGCCTCTGCTGCAGCCTTTTCTTCAGAGGCCTTAGCTTCTGCTGCAGCTTTTTGAGCATCATCCGCCGCTTTTACATCTGCTGCCTTGGCAAGCTCGGCTTTTTTTGCATCATCAGCGGCCGTGGCTTCTGCTGCAGCTTTCGCTTCAGCTGATTTTTTTGCCTCTTCAGCTGCTTTGGCTTCAGCTGCTTTCTTTGCTGAATCGTCCTCTTTTACAGGAGGGGCGGCTGGAGCAGCAGGTACGGCTGGGGCTGCGGCTGGGGCCGGTGTCACCGCTGGTTTTGCTGAAGGTTCTTTTTTCAACACAGCTTCTGCACCAGCGAAGCTAGAAAGGGCCTCAAACTGATCTTCTGTCAGATTGAACGCCTTTTTCAGGGCATCAAGCCCGTGCTGAATTGATTTTAACGCCATTTGACGTTCATTTTCATTCATCTCATGCTCTCCTGCGTCATCATATTCAATGGCTGACTCAACCACCGTTGCCGGTGCAGTTCCAGTACTTAATTTTTGGGCTTCAGCCTTTGCTGCAGCAATGATTTTTTCTGCTTCTGTTTTTGCATCTGCAAGAACTTTATCACTGTCAGCTGAAACAGCTGTTGCAGATCCTGCAACAACGATTGTTTCGTCTAAGACTTTGGCTGCTTTAACCGGCTCGTCTTCGAAAACCGGCCTACTGTCAAGATTTGCTCGTTTAATAATCTCCGGGACAGCTTCTTCCCATTCAATAGCCATGACATGAACACCAGCAACACCTTTTATTTCGCGGCACTGGTTAATTATGTCAACGGCAATGTTGATGCCCTCTTCCTGTTTATCTTTGGCTCCCTGCATCCTCTTGATGATATCCTTGGTTACTTCAATGCCTGGCACGAAATTCTGCATATACCTGGCCATTCCAACTGATTTTGGAGGAGTAACACCTGCAAGGATATAGGTTTTATCTGTGATACCCAAATCCCGGCACATTTCCATAAACCGGGTAAACTTATCCATATTATAGATTAGCTGGGTTTGAACGAAGTCGGCACCATTGGCAACTTTTTTGGCAAGTCGCGGCGCTCTGTATTCAAATGGATTGGCAAAGGGATTGGCGGCACAGCCAAAAAACATCTTGGGGCCTTCCGGTTTGATCTCTTCTCCACATTGAAACATGTTCTTGTCACGCATATCACGAGCCATGCCAAGAAGCTGTATGGAGTCCATATCAAATACCCCTTTCGAACCGGGGTGATTCCCAAATTTTTGATGATCACCAGTCAAACAAAGCAGATTTTTCAATCCGAGGGCTGCGGCACCAAGAATATCACTCTGCATCATGATCCTGTTGCGGTCCCTGCAAGTCATCTGAATTACCGGTTCGACACCTTCCTGAAGGGCTAATAAGCCGGCACTTATACTTGACATCCGGACTATGGCAGTCTGACAGTCGGTAATATTGACTGCATCCACATGTCCTTTTAGGATCCGCGCCTTCTTTCTGACTACCTCAGGATCGCTGTTTTTGGGTGGGCCAAGTTCGCCGGTCACCGCAAATTCGCCTGAGTTCAGAACTCTTTCTAAACGACTTCCCGATTTCATTCGGTTGTATCCTTTCTCGAAGAATTAATATTGAGGCAATTTATTTTTCAGGACCATGACAACCGGCATCTTTTAATCCACTGCCAGTACCAAGATCACGACGCATTTCCATATCAAAGAGTACCCTTTCACGCTGTTTATCAATCCCAAGCGCTGCACGTCTCTCATCAATCCTGGCTATCATTTTATGAGCTAATTTGACAGGATCTTCCTCGATATCCCACCTGCCGCCATATATTTCATCCATTCCATCAAACATGAATTTCTGAAACTTTTTCGATCCGGTTAATGGAAGGTTTTGGAAAATGACGTATGTCCCACTTGCGACAAAATATTGACCAATGGCAACAGCCTTTTCACTCATCCAGGCTGGAGCTGTTCCAACTACCGGCAGATCACTGATGTCATCACCAAGTCCGCCTTCTGCAACCATTGCGCTGGTGGCAACAAGGAGACGGCTATTATCAACACAGGAACCACAATGAAGAACAGGAGGCATACCCACTGTTTCACAAACCTCACGAAGCCCAGGTCCAGCTTCGCTGGCTGCTTCAGGTGTGAGAAGACCAACTCGGCCAAGTCCTGTTGCTGCACAGCCTGTGGCAAGAACAAGTACATCATTTTTGATGAGTTCCCTGGCAATAATCTCATGATGATTATCAGGCATCTTGTAATTGTCACAACCTACTATTGCAGCAACACCTCTTATGCGACCATTGATAATGTTATCATTTAATGGCCGATAACTGCTACGAAACGTGCCGCCGAGCATGTTGTTTATAGTCTCATGGCTGAAACCAACAACAACATCCTGTTTTGTTTCATCAGGAATGAAACAATCACCGCGTTTTTTGAAATTACCAATGGCCTTTTTAAGGATCTCCTTGGCACTTTCAATAGGAGTCTCTTCCTCAAATTGAATATGGGTAGCACCATCTATCTTGGCGCGATAGTTAGTGGTGATGATATCTGTGTGAAAATTATCAGCTACTTCTTGCACCGACTGCATAATACACTGAACATCAACAACCATGGCTTCTACTGCACCGGTGGCAAGTGCCATTTCCTGCTGTATAAAGCCAGCGGCAACAGGAATACCGCGACGCATAAGAATCTCATTACCAGTACAGCAGACACCGACAAGATTAACACCTTTGGCTCCCACCTTATTGGCTGCTTTAATAATCTCCTCATCATTGGCAGCGAGACAGAGTGCCTCAGCAAGAAGAGGTTCATGGCCATGTACAGCAACATTCACACTGTCTTTTCTAAGACAGGCAAGATCCACAATGGCTCGAATTGGCTTAGGGGTACCGAACATGATATCGGTAAGTTCTGTGGAAAGCATTGAAGAACCCCAACCATCGCCAAGTGCACAGCGAGAGGCCTGGAGCATGATGTTTTTATAGTCCTGATCAACACCCATATGGGTTCGATGCATCATCTCTACAACTTCACGGTCAACACCGCGTGGTTCAACACCGAGCCTTTTCCAGAGTTCCTGCCGTTTTTTCGGGGCCCTGGAAAGCATGGTAACAGGATTGTCATCCTGGCTTCCAAAATCAGCTAAAGCTTTTTCACCAATTTCAAGAGCGATCTGATTTTTATCTTTGCCTTCAGTATCAATTTTAAAGACCTCTGCCATAGTCATAAGCTTGGCTACGTCTTTAATTTCATGTGGGCCATGACCTTTAGCTGTTTCAATAAAGCCTTTGACCATTTCACGGGCATGGTCAGTATGTGCTGCCGTTCCAGCAGCAATTGTCCGGGCATAATTCCTGGCGGCAACTGTCTCTGCGGTGGCACCACAAATGCCTATCATTTCATCTACGCCATCAATGATCTGGCAGGGGCCCATATTACAATTCCGGCAACAGGTACCTGTCGAACCAAACATACAGGCTTCCATTCCACGCATTTTGACCCTGTCGTACGCGGTGATAACATTTTTGGCGATATCTTGTTGTAAAACTTCTTTAGTGGAAGGAATAGTGATACCGTCACACCCTTCGCATCCTTTTCTTGAGATTGCCATTTTAAATACCCCCTAATAGTTATATCAATCCAGCGGCCTGCTTGGCTGCCTGTACAGTGTTTTTCATCAACATAGTAATTGTCATTGGCCCTACCCCGCCTGGCACAGGGGTGATGGCTGCAGCTTTTTCCTTAACGCCGTCAAAATCAACATCACCGGCAAGAATTGCCTTGCCTGATTCTGTTTTACCGATACGATTGACACCAACATCAATTACGACGACACCATCCTTCACCATATCAGCGGTAATCATCTTAGGAACACCGGCGGCAGCAATGATGATATCGGCCCTCTTGGTATGGAAGGCCATGTCCTTGGTTCGGGTATGACACACAGTAACGGTGCTGTTACCTGCCGGACGCTTCTGAAGCATAAGGTTGACCATTGGCTTGCCGACAATATTGCTGCGGCCAACGACAACTACTTCGGCCCCACTAGTTTCAACACCTGATCGCGTCAGAAGCTCGAGAACACCATGGGGCGTACAAGGCAGAAAGCATTTTTCGCCAACTACCATTCTTCCGACGTTTACAGGATGAAAACCATCGACATCCTTATCAGGATTAATAGCATTCAGAATTTTCGGTTCATCAATATGTTTTGGCAGAGGCAGCTGTACGAGAATTCCGTTGATTTTATCGTCATTGTTATATTTTTCTACAAGTGCGAGGAGATCCTCATTGCTGGTATCTGCAGCAAGGGTCACCTGCTCTGAATGAATACCAAGAGCTTTAGCTGTTTTGTTTTTTGCAGACACATATGATTGAGAGGCAGGATCTTCGCCAACGAGAATCGTCACCAGGCCGGGAACGATATTATGCTTATCTTTTAATTCAGCAACTTCAACTGTTAATTCTTCCCGGATAGCTTTAGCTGTTTCTGTTCCGCTGATAATTTTGGCACTCATAAGTACTCCTTAGGGTTTAAGTCTTATAGTGAGATAAATATATAGAGATCTGTTTTTAATATGTTTTCGTAAGCTATAGTAAGAGTTCGGCATTAGCCTGATTAGATGGATTGCTGCTGGAATTCACATAACCAGCATGAAACGCAACGATAAAAAAGGTAAATAATTAACAGTATCAATCGAATGTATCTGGACAAATAAAACCCAAAAAATATAGTATTCACCTATGTTTTGCAACAGTTTTTTATAAGAATTTAACAACTTAGTGCGCATTTATTTCTTCAATGTGGACGAAGAAAACCCAAACAAAGTCGTAATCGCCCCAAATCAATAACTTGGCACTATCTGGAAAGTGGGAAGAGAGGCTGTGAAGTGCAGATTAAAAGAGTTCCGCGCTCCAATTCCTGAAAAATAAAAACATGAAAAGCGATGAAATTCACCAGGAACTGGTGAACATGATCACGAGAAAGCGACCAAAAAAAAGAAGAATGTAGACTACATTTTACAAAAAAGCTATCTGTTTTCAGCCAACCTTACAATGATATCATTTGCCTGACCAAGACGTCCCACGAGTGTTGTGAAAAGATGCTTGGCAACATGCGGATGTTTTTCAATAATTTCCATGAGCTTGTCGCCTGGATATCGCTTAATTTTCGATCGCCCCTTCGACAGGATTGATGCAGAACGAGCCTCACCGGAAATAGCCGACATTTCACCAAAATAATCATTCGGCTCTGCAATTTCGGCTATCTTCTTGCCGTCTTTGACGACCATAACCGATCCTTGAATGAGCTGAAAAAAATCAATATCGGTATTTCCTTGCCGTATAATAGTGTCACCATCTTCATAATGCTCAATATCAGGATTCACCAGATATGCTGGCAGACTTTCTTCCGTCACGACAGTGCGGCGCAAAACTTCATCGAGACTGGTTACGCCATTAATAGCTTTTTTAATAGCGGCATCCCGCAGGGGCACCATACCTTCCTGTATGGCCACCTTGCGAAGCTGATCTTCTGGAACTTCGGCACTGATTGCCTTGGCAACCTCATCAGTGACTTCCATCAGCTCGAAGAAACCAACACGCCCCTTATATCCGCCGCCACGGCAGAGAGAACAGCCTTTAGGCTCATGCAAAACCAGCCCTTCGAGTGAATCCTCGGAAAAACCATGGGCCAACAGATCTCTCTGGTCTGGTAGTGTCATGGGCGTTTTACATTCCGGACATAACCGCCTGCCCAGTCGCTGTGACTGCACCATGGTGAGCGCTGCGGCAAGCATGTAGGAAGGAATACCAATGTCAATCATACGACCAATTGTTGCAGCACAGTCATTGGTATGCAGGGTAGAGAAAACAAGATGACCGGTCATAGCTGCCTTAATAGCGATTTCAGCTGTTTCCATGTCACGAATCTCACCAACCATTATGATATCGGGATCCTGGCGCAAAAAGGCCTTAAGGGCTGCGGCAAATGTCATGCCTACTTCCTGATGGACATTAACCTGGTTGATACCTTTAAAGTTAAACTCAACCGGATCCTCAGCGGTAAGAATTTTTGTATCCTCCTTGTTCAGTGAGTTAAGTGCCGAGTACAGGGTAACTGTCTTACCGCTACCTGTAGGTCCGGTAACCAGCAGAAGCCCCTGGGGCCTTTCGAGGCATCTTTTTAAAGTCGTATATGCTTCAGGTTCAAATCCGAGCTTGGTCAAGTCGACATTAAGCGACGATTTGTCAAGGATACGAAGAACGATGCTTTCTCCGTACAGCGTTGGCAGAGTAGAGACACGAAAATCGACAACCTTATTGCGGCCGATACGCATTTTTATCCTACCGTCCTGGGGGACACGACGCTCTGTGATATCGAGATTAGCGAGAATTTTAACCCTTGAATTGAGCGCATTCTTGATAGTGAGCGGCAGATTCATCGACTTGAACAGTGAACCGTCAAGACGATACCGAACCTGCAGGTTTTTCTCATACGGCTCTATATGAACGTCACTGACTCCATCCTTTACCGCTTTTATCAGAATACCGTTCACAAGCTTGATAATCGGCGCGTCCGAAGCCGAGAACTGTTCTGCGCCCTCATCGTACCCATCGGTCTCAATGGCCATATCCTCGGCAGCTTCAGACGCAAGGGATCCGAAATCGGATATATTTGTTACCTCTTCATCTTCATCATCAATCTCTTCCTCAGCACCAACTAACTCTTTATATTCGTCATCAGATATCTGGTAGTACTTTTTATAGGCATTAAGAATATCTTTTTCTGTTGAGACGCAGACAGACAGCGCCATTTTCACCTCTGTCTGCAGTTGCTCCACTGCAGCTGTATCTGTCGGCTCAGCCATGGTAACCTGCAGGGTTTTACCAGTGATACGCAGAGGAAGAGCACCATATTTTTTTACAATATCAAAAGGGATAGATTTAAAAACCTGCAGGTTAGGTGGCTCTTGTACTAGATCTACAACCGGATAGTTATGAATCCTGGTAAGAACCTTTACGATGGTGTCATCTTCTATATATCCAAGCCTGTTCAATATTGTGCCAAGGCGTTGCCCTGTTTTTTTCTGAATAGATATTGCTTCTTCAAGCTGACTTGTCAGAATCTGACCTTCCTTCCGCAGAATATCACCAATTTTGGTTTTTCCTGCCCCGGACTGATCCTTTACAGTGCTACGCAATGCTGTTTGCTTTTGCGGCGGTTTTGTTGCTGAAAATGCCATAATGTATTGCTCTTAATAAAAGATTGATGACAATGAGTTTCTTTTTAAGGCCGCATAATGCAGTCGTTAAAAAAAATGATACAATATATTGTAGTGGTATTGGTAATTTTTTTCAAATGGATACAATAAAAAAAGCGATGGAGAGTAAAAATACTCTCCATCGCTTTATAACTACAAAACGAACAACTGATTTCAGAAGATATGGATTGTTTTTAGAACAATCCTGTTACCTTGCCGGTATCTGTTTCAACATCAATTCGGCGGAAGGCCGGATTTGAGCTGGTGCCAGGCATCAAGCTGATAGTTCCTGCACATGGGCACAAGAACTTGGCTCCGGAATAGATCAAGATGTCCCGAATAGGCAGGCGCCATCCTTTGGGCACACCTTTTTTGGTCGGATCATGACTCAGGCTCAGGTGACTCTTAACCATCATGGTGGCATAGTCAGCGTACTGGGGATCTTTCTCCAGCATCTCAGCCTTGGCATTGGCTTCTGGCGACCAGTCAACACCATCACCGCCATATACTTCCTTGGTGATCATTTCAACACGGTCGCGGAGTTTCATCTCCAGCGGATAGAGGAATTTGAAATCATTCTCTTCGTTACAGGCTTCGATGACAGTATCTGCGAATTCCAGAGCACCCTCACCACCCAATTCCCAATGTTTGGATTCGGCACAGCGGGCACCGGCAGCTTCGGCAATCCGGCGGACAACCTTGCACTCTGCGTCTGTATCAGTATAGAAACGGTTGATGCAGACAACCGGGTTGATACCGGCTTTGCGGATCACGCCAATCAGGTGGACCATGTTCTCACAGCCCTTTTCGACCAGTTCCAGATTTTCCCTGGTATACGCATCATCCAGAGGTTTACCAGCAACAACTTTGGGGCCACCACCGTGCATCTTCAGGGCGCGGATGGTTGCGGTAAGAACCGAAACGTGAGGTTTCAGGCCGGAATAGCGGCACTTGACGTTCCAGAATTTTTCGAAACCGATATCTGCTGCAAAGCCAGATTCGGTGATATTGTAGTCAAAGAGTTTCAAGGCGACTCGATCAGCGATGATCGAAGACTGGCCGACAGCGATGTTGGCAAAAGGACCTGCATGCACCAGGCACGGGTTATACTCTGCAGTACACATCAGGGTCGGGTTAATAGTGTTACGCATAAATGCAGTCATTGCGTTACCTACTTCCAAGTCACGGCAAGTTACCGGTTTACCGCTCTTGTCAAAGGCCACGGTGATGTTGTTGATCCTTTCTTTTAGGTCAGCAAGATCGGTGGCAATGGACAGGATAGCCATCAGCTCGGAACCAACAGCAATACCGAATTTTGACTGCATGGTAAAACCGTCGTAGCGGCCACCAAGACCAATTGTGATATTCCTGAGAGCCTGGGCACAGAAATCGATGATCCAGCCAAATTCAACTCGGGTGGGATCAATATCAAGCCGACGCATACCGGTCAGTCGGGCCAGCTGCTCATCATTATAGTTCCGCTCATGCTGCATACGGGAAGTCATGGCCACCATGCCCAGGTTATGAGCATTCATGATATCATTGATATCACCGGTGAGTCCAAGAGAGAACTCGGTCATCGGAATCAGGAGTGAATTACCACCACCGGCAGCAGTACCTTTGACGTTCATGGTAGGACCGCCGGAAGGCTGACGAAGGGCACCACCGACATTCACGCCTCGCAGACCCATA
>JACKQG010004522.1_pt1 | contig 16053 bp, 12 predicted proteins | sample 8237621 | NCBI WGS metagenome assembly JACKQG01 (sample SAMN15677084, study PRJNA649215) | marine metagenome | biome: marine; feature: Black Sea; material: saline water; isolation source: suspended particulate matter (SPM) from the Black Sea western gyre | collected 2013-06-09/2013-06-10 | depth... | reverse complement strand
GAATTCGGGCGATTCTACCCCTTATTGCCCTGTCCAGTTATTGGGGTCCACTTCATACTATGTAAAACGCCTCCGGCGTAAACGGGGATACGTCCGGCTGCCAAACATCAGGCGATCGTTCATGCTTGGTGACACGTTTCCCCGATCGCGCAATCTCATTTGCCTTTAAGCTTCGCAATCAAGTACTCAGTCGTCGTCGCGTGCTCTACGTTTGGTGCGTCAGGATAGACCAGCTCGCACGCGACTCCGGCGGCTTTGCAATGCTCTTGGAGTTTCACGCCGAAGTTTGATGTGTGTGTTGGGTCTTTTTGCGGTTTGCCAAGTGCTGGTGGAGCTGAATAGAAAAGATGCACTTGCGGATCGTCTTCGGTGACAAGTGCGTAAGGCGAGTATTCGGCGATCCATGGCAGAATCGCGTCTCGCTTGGCGAGGAACTCGTCGAACTGAGATAGCTTTTGCGTCGTGTCGCCGGTGAAGCCAAAGGCGTGGCCACCGTAGCGGCTGTTCGGTGTCCACTCTTTCATTTGTCGTGGGTCGAGCGTTGTTTGCGCTCCTCGAACGGCGGCGCACCACAGTCGCGTCGATTCGCGTGCTATCGGATCATCGCTGTTAGGGTCGGCCATATCGGGATGAAACGCCAACCACAGACTTGAACAAGCTCCGGCTGATCCGCCTGATGCACCAATCCGCGTCTTGTCGATGTTCCACTCGGCGGCTTTGCTGCGAACGAATTGCAGCGCCCGAGCCGCATCGTGTAACGGGCCTCTTACTGGCGGAACGACTCCGTCAGCGGTTGCTTCAGGAATAAATCGATACTCGACCGAGACGACTGAAATACCAGCGTCCAGTATTTCTGGCAGCATCGACGCGAGTCCACTCATTCGTGCGCCACCCATCCAGCCTCCACCGTGAATGAAGAACAGCAGCGGCGTCAGCTTGTCGGATTCGGCTTTCCAAAAATGCAGCAGTTGTTTCGGATGCGAACCGTATGCCACATCGTATTCAGTTGGGGTCGGAACGAGCGGACTGGCTGCCAGAATCCGTTCCGACTCTTTTTTGGCGATCTCATGAACAAAAATGTTCCGCCAACGGATTTCGCCGCCATGTGTTTGCAGCATGATGGGGCCCGTCGCTGGCAACGGCAGCGAGCGGTTCCAGAAGTTCTCCATAACCGCGCCTTCAACGACTGCCCGATTGTTCAACCATACCCAAGTTCGAGCACCGAGCTGACGAATGCGGAACTGATTCCATTGACCGAATGGCTTGTCAGCCCGAATGATCGGGTCGCGCCCGAGCGTCGAAGGAGTGTTGTTGAACAAGCCACCCGATCCAAGATGTGGACGCCGAGTTGGTCTCGCCGGATTGAAGACTTGATGCCAATCCCAGATCTGAACCTGTGGAGTGCCTCGCAAGTAAATGCCGCTATCGGCTTTCGGCACTGTCTTGTATTCCAAGTGTAACTCGATGTCGCCGTACTCGGCATCTGTTGTCGCGTAGGGACCGTGACCATCGTTGACGAGTTCCCCGTTTTCGACTCGCCAGTGATTCGGGAACGCGGCACGCTGCGCTGCAAGGTTCGCTTCCTTCTTTTCGCCCTCCAGTTTGGCAGCAGAGTGCGGATTCAGGCCATGCCAGCCCGCAAGATCTTCTCCATTGAAGATGGCCTGAAAGCCTTTGGGCGGAGTCGGCTCGTCGGCGAAGCACCTGCCGGTCGGTGCGACAACGATAGAGCTGGATAAGACGAGAAGAATGTATTTCATCGATTGAATCATGGGGACTTACTCCGACGTTTTGTTCCGGCATGGTTAATGACCATGAATCGTAACTCAGTCGCATTCGGTATGCGACCGCCAAAGCGTCTGGCCGTGATCCTGTTCGGGCGATGCTTCCACTGCACGCGTTGCACTATATCATCGTCTTGCTTCGCTAAGCACGAACGTGATGCTGTGTGCAACCTCTTTGCCAATGACCGCTTCACCACGTTTGGACAAGTGAATCCCGTCGGATTCGCGGAGGATTTCGTGCTTGCCTGCTGCGATCGCGGCGCCGTAGATATCGTTAACGCGAATGCCGGCTGCTGTTGCGATTTCAGTTGCTCGCAGGTTGTACTCGATGACATCAAGATTGCGGCGGACCACGCGTTTGTACGTTTTCGACGCGGCTTGCCAACTTTCATCGACTGGCGTTGTCAGCGCGAAGATTACTTCCGCGTCGGTTAACTCCTTGAGTCGGGCAAATATTTTTCGCAGGTTCGTCGAATATACCGCCAGGCTATGTCGCGGTTGATCGGTTTTTGAATTCAGAAACAGATCGTGCAATCCCACGTTGATATGGACGACAGAAGCGTTGCGGCCGGCGACCCACTTTTCTAGCTGTTCCAGTGTGTATGCCGTGTGTCGACAATTCTCCTCCGGCGACCACACGGTGGCTTTGTCCTGCAACTCGGCGGCGACTGTCTTCTGATAGTTGATTCGAATCGAATCACCCAACAGAATGACGACCGGCAGTTCAGCGGTCGCGTCATGCGTTGATGTTTCCTGTTTTGACACTCCATATAGGGGGCCGTTGCTCATCATCCAGGCGAACAGATCGCTGATTTGTATGTCGGTTAGCTTGTCGAGCAAGCCGTCAGGCATGATCGACTTTGGCGACATCTTAATCTCGTCGATGTCATCCAACTTGATCTGAACCTCTTCGGTCGGCGTCTGGAGCGCGAGTGTTGAATCGGTTTTTCGCAAGATCGCGCCGGTGATTACTCGACCATCTTTGGTCGCCACGATGGCCAACCGGAAATCGACGGGGACGGCGGCGCTGGGGTCGATGATGTTAGACACGAGATAGTGCAAGTTGCGGCGATTTGCGCCCGTCAGTTCGGGGCCGACAGTGCGACCTTCACCAAACAGCTTGTGGCACGAGGCGCATGTCTCCTTGAAGATGCGGCGACCGTTTGCCAAGTCAGCCTTTGCGATTCGAGAAGGGTCGAGTTTGTGTTCCCAGGCTTTAATCTGACGCAGTCGCTCGGCAGATGACGGTCGGACAGTTCCCCAAACTCGTTCAAGTCGTTCCAGGAGGTTCGCGTCGTTCAACGCGGCGATTTGCCGGGCTTGGGCCGCTGTAATGTCACTGACGGGGATCTCGTTTCGTTCGGTCGCATGAACGAGCAAGCCGGCGTTGGTCCGGCGTGCGGCCAGCAAGTCAATTGCGGCGTTTCGATCAGCCTTGGAAAAACCGTCGTACCGGTTTAGAACGGTCCGAGCCAACTCGGGTTCGTTGACCGCCGTAGCTGCCTGTAGCGCCGAAGCCGTTAATCGTCCCCCGACGATCAGCTGTTGCAAGTCATCAGCCAGATGCGAGGGATTGCGCCGAACCAACCCCGCGAGAGCGGCTTGGCGAGTCTCGGCGTCCGTTCCCGCATCGTGCAGCAGTCCGCGAATATGTTGTATCGTCGAATCGTCGCCAACCATGGCAGCAGCGCTCACGGCTGCGATGCGCACACGAGAATCGTGGTGTTCGATCAACTTTCTTACGATGCGGTTAGCAGCGATGGGCGGACTGTCGAACTGGTTCGTGGCTTCGTTAAATCCGCTCAGCAGGTCCGCTAATACATCGGGCTGATTGGATTGGTCCAACGCGTCGAACAAAAACGCGCGGGATTGCGCCGAGTGTTCGCTCATGCGACGTGCCATCCATCTTCGAAGACGAGCCGATACAGCTTCCACCGCGCGTATCGCACGTTCCGGGTGGGTGGCGATCTCTGGTTCGATCGCATACCAAATCATTCGCACCAGGTTCAAGTCCTTGTTGCTGGCTGCTGAGCCTGCCAAATGAGCTGCAATCGGCCAGCGTTTCCCAACCGGCACGCGTTGCAATGCCGATGCCAGTGTCATGCGAACCAACCACGATCGCTCTGCTCGAGCCAACTCGGTGAACTCGTCGATGATGTCCTCGGGTGGCGGTGTCTGATCGACGAGCAATCGCACGGCCCACGAACGAACATGCTCGCTCTCGTGATGCGTCTGGGTGATCAACCAATCGTCGTCTGCTCCGTCACTTGAATGCAGAGCCCACATCGCCCGGAGCTTTCGAGTGATATCTGGATTGCTCGCAAACATCTGTTTCAGTTCTGCGTGTGCCTGCGACATGTCTTGCCCCGCCGCAGCACGCTCCTGCAGGATGCGTCGCGCATGCCGAACAAACCAGTCATTGTCGTGCAACTGATGTTTGACGAGCTGTTCGGTCGGGGCGTTCGCCAGTTCAACCGGTACGCGGATCGGTTTACCCCATGTGATCTTATAGATGCGCCCACTGGTGCGATGGACTCCGTCACGATCGTGGCACTCTCCGTTGTCAGACCAGTCGGTCACATAGACGTCGCCGTCCGGCCCGTATTTCATCGAGACAGCTCGAAACCACGGATCGTCGGCGACAAGGAAGTCGTCAGCATGTTCCGCGCGATACGGTCCCGTTGATCGAACAATCTTGTCGTGATTGATACGTCGCCCGTGGATATTGCTCATGAAGACCGAGCCGCGAAACTCAGCAGGCCAGCGGTCTCCCAGGTAGATCATGGCGTCGCAGTGTGAATGACCGCCGCCGAAGTCTAGTTTAGTCTGCGTGTCGTGATCGTCGTGGATCGCTCCGAGGTCCGACTTTCTGATGGCGGACTCATCAGCGACAAACCAGTGACGGTGATCACTGGTTGCAGTCATCGCTTCATAGACGTACGGGTTGGGATGGACTCCGCGATTCTTCCAACGTTCATAGTGCGCACCCGGCACGAGATGCCAGAGATGTTCCACGACGCTGGTTGTCAGAAAGCCTTGTCCGTAGTCGTCGAAGTCGAGTCCCCACGGATTGATTGTTCCGTCAGCGACCACTTCGAACCGGTGCCGCGTCGGATGGTATCGCCAAATGGAACAGCTCAGCTCGATACATTGGTCCGCAGCATCACCGGGCCGCCCGACATGCGAGGGTTGTTTGATCCCATGTCGTCCATAGAGCCAGCCGTCTGGGCCCCACGTGAGCCCATTGACACTGTTGTGTTCTGCCTTCAGCGACCAGCCTTCGAGATGAATGATCGAGTCGCCATCGGGGACGTCATTTCGATCCCGATCAGGAATGAAAGCTAGATGCGGCGGGGCAGTAATCCACACGCCACCGAATCCGATCTCCAATCCGGTCAAGTGAGTCAGTCCGTCGCAAAAGACACGACGTTGATCGAGTACACCATCGCCGGTCGTGTCCTCGAAGATCAAGATGCGATCGTGAGGCTCGTCCGTGAACGTGCTGCCGTCGTACGAGTAACTCTCCGCCACCCACAACCGTCCTCGATCATCGAATGTGATCGCGATCGGTTGTCGTACGTCCGGTTCCGCTGCCGCCAGCGTTACTTGGAAACCATCGGGCACATGCAACTGCTTGATTGCTTCATACGGCGCGAGCGGCTCTTGCCCGGCTGCCTGAGTGTTGCGAGGATTGATGTCATCAGCGAGCAGCCGTGCTTCGCTCGCAGATGTTAGAATCGAACATGCGACCATGACGAAGGCCGAGAATCGAGCGACCCATTGATAGCAGTTGGCGGGGTTTTGCATGGTGAGGACGGTGTCGAATGAGGTTGTGTGTTTCCAAGGCACTGCAAGACCGTAGCTGAAGTTGCAAAACTTCAGAGAACGACTGAATTCTTGCGAATCCAGCTACGAGAGTTGTCGCGTCGTTCCCACATTCCAGCACTTGATAATCTTCTCACTTTACCAACCCGTGGCTAACTGCACCATGAAGACGACTCGAATCCTATTCTCCTTTGTGCTGATTAGTGGCTTGCCTTACGTTGCGAGAACACAGCCAGCACCGACCGGCGCGAGCGAACGCGACGACGCGATAACACTGTTCGACATGCCAGCGATCCGAGATCCCTCGACGCTTGATGTGGAGGTAGTTCAGGACTGGCATCGTGTCGATGACCGAGTGCCAACTCGGCGGAAGCTGGTGACGATCAATGTCGGAGAGATGTGGCCTAGGCAGGATTACCGAGATAAAAACTATCCGACGTACATCTCCTGCCCCTACACCCGTGTTGAGCTATGACGTACCGATTGGAGCGTGATTTGATATTGGTCGTAGCGAGTCGATTGAGCCTCGGAGTTCCAACTACGTTGTCGCGATGCAGGAGCCCGATACTGGCGGGCTGTTGATTTAGTCGGTTCTTGTCGTAGTGGTGGCATCCTGCGGCCACAAGACCGGCATGCGTCGAGTCCCAGGCGGCGGCAGGATGCCACCATTACATTAAATCAACAATCCGCTATCGCGATCGGCCTACATTTCGATGCACGATTCGAGGATCAGCACGGATACAAATCGATACGAAAAAGCGATGAAGCGGCCTTGTTAACCGCCGAACAGATACGTAAGCATAGTTGGGTGCGGTGTCGCATTGCGATTTGACGATTTGTGGTGTCCGCGAATTCAACGGCAGTCCACTAGAGAAGAAATGGCGAACAGTATCTCTCATACCGCTCCAGCTTCAATCGCTCGACGTCATGATCTGGACGCGCTTCGCGCCGTCGCCATGTTGCTCGGGATCGCCTTGCACGGCGCGATGTCGTTTATTCCCGGTATGGGAGCGTTTTGGGGAGTTCAAGATACGCAGAACCATCAGGCCTTTGGAGTCTTGTTGGCCGCCGTACATGGTTTCCGAATGCCGCTGTTCTTTTTGGTGAGCGGCTTCTTTACCGCGATGCTGTGGCGCAAGAGAGGCCTCGAATCACTAATACGCCATCGCTTCAAACGCATCTTCCTGCCGATGGTCATCGCGTTGTTCACGATCATTCCCGCAACATGGATCGTGTCGGCCTACGTGAAAGCGGAGGCTGGCAAAGATCGATCCAGCCGTGTCGTGAGCAAAGAATCCAGCGCCATCGCAACGGCAAAGAAGACAGACATTGTTACAGCCGCAACAATTGGCGACGTTGAGTCCGTGAAGTTGCGGATTGAAGAAGGTGCCGATGTCGAGATGAAAGGACCGGATGGATCTACCGCTCTGCACGGTGCCATCTTTTTTGGTCATGCGGAAGCGACGGAACGACTTCTCGATGCAGGAGCCGACGCACGAGCTGTCAATAACAACGGCGATCGTGCCTGTGACGGAGTTTATGCGCCGTGGGGGATTACCAAATTCATTGCTGACATGCTGAGTATCGAAGTTGACCAACAGGAAGTCGAGCTTGGTCGAAAGCAAATCGTCGAAATGCTCGATGAACGGGGAATCTCGGTGGGCGAAGGTCCAAGTGATGGTGAAAAACTCGCCGGACTCGCTCAGTTGTTCCTGTTCTTTCCGTTGTTCGGCCACCTTTGGTTTTTGTGGTTCCTGTGCTGGTTGGTCGGTGGATTCGCTGTGTGTGTCGCGATCGGAAAGGCGATGGGTGTATCCGGAGTTCCGGCGTGGATGACGCTCTCCGTTTGGAGATACGCTTGGCTGATTCCGCTTACTACGATCCCGCAGTTTTTTATGGGACAAGCTGGAAACAGCTTTGGGCCCGATACTTCGATTGGCTTGTTCCCAATGCCAACCGTGTTGGGATACTACGCGATCTTCTTTGCGTACGGGGTGTTTTATTTCGACGCGGACGACCAATCCGGACGCGTTGGTCGTTGGTGGTGGCTTGCTCTTCCAGTCGCGTTTTTCGTGATCTTTCCAGTAGGACTTTCTACTGGGATTCAGGGCGAGAACCCTAGTCGCGTGGTGTCCGTCCTTTGCCAAGTCGCCTATGTGTGGCTCGTTACGTTCGGAATGATGGGATTGTTCCGCAGTTTGTGGTCTCGCGAAAGCACGACGATGCGTTACATTTCAGACTCGTCCTACTGGTTGTATCTTGCGCACATCCCGCTGATCATTTTTGTGCAATACATCGTTTACGACTGGTCGTTGCCAGCGATCGTGAAGTTTTCGATTGTCTGTGTCGTCACCAGTGGCTTGCTTCTGATCAGCTATCAGCTTTTTATTCGCTATACACCAATCGGCACACTGCTTAATGGGCCCCGTCGCCGAAGTGGCGAACGCGACGAAGCTGTCGACGCGATCGTTTTGGATGCTGAAAAGGTTGGCATGACATCTTCGGTTTGAGAACAACGAATGTTTATGTAGCTGAAGCCGCCAAGACTTCAGCTACCACAATTCAAAGTACGAGAGTGTTCGGCGACTGTCATCGAACACGACACAATCAGGAAAGCATCACATGAAACCACTCGTAACGATCGCGATACTGTTGTGCGCGGCGACTGCCGCGGCCGAGGACAATTGGCCGCGTTTCCGGGGACCGAACGCGGACGGAGTCGCGAAAGACAATGCGGGCCTGCCGTCGACGTGGACAAATACTGACAATGTAAAGTGGATAGCCGATGTGCCGGGATGGGGTTGGGCTTGTCCAATCGTTTGGGGCGATCGCGTGTTTTTATCGACCGTCGTCGGCGACGAAGATAATCTGACGCCGAGCAAAGGACTGTATCTCGGAGAAGGCGTCCGCGAACCGTCGAAAGGGATTCACCATTGGATGGTCTATTGCTACGACTTGAACTCTGGGACGGAAGTCTGGAAGCACGAAGCGTCTACGGGCAAGCCAAAGGTTCCGCGCCATCCCAAAAGTACTTATGCCGCGGAAACAGCGACGACTGACGGCGAGCGGTTGTATGTTCTATTTGGTGATCTGGGGCTGTACTGCTATGACCTCAGCGGCAAGCCACTTTGGTCACAGAAGATCGAACCGATGAAAACCGCATCAGATTATGGCGCTGCGGCTTCGCCGGTTGTGCATGACGGGCAAGTGATCGTCGTCTATGACAATCGTGAGTCTTCATGGATCGCATCATTCGACGCGAAGACAGGTGAGCAACGATGGCGCGAGCGACGCGACGAAACACACTCGTGGGCTACTCCGTTGATTTGGCAGAATGACATCCGAACTGAGATTGTTGTTCCTGGCAGAAAACGTAACCGAAGCTACTCGCTGGACGGCGAATTACTCTGGGAGTTCGACGGAAGAATGTCGAACCTAGTGATTCCCTCACCTTTTGCGGCTCACGGCATGTGCTTCATCGCATCGGGGTATGTGGGCGATGCTCATCGACCGACGTTCGCCATCAAGCCAGGAGCCAAGGGAGATATAACTCCCGAGGGTGATTTCACGGACAGCGAGTTCATCGCTTGGTATCAAGGCACGTCGTCGTCATACAATCCTTCACAGATCGTTTACGGCGATTATCTCTACACGCTGTACGATCGTGGGTTTCTGACCTGTCACGATGCGAAGACGGGAGAAGAGATTTATGGCAAGCAGCGTTTTAATCCTCGCGGTTCATTCACCTCGTCACCGCTGGCGTATAACGGGCGTTTGTTCTTATTGAGTGAAGACGGTTTGACTTACGTGGTTAAAGCTGGCCCGAAGTTTGAGATTATTGGCACCAACGATCTCGGCGAACTCTGTATCGCTAGCCCCGCCGCTGTCGACGACAATCTGCTGATTCGCACGGCTTCCAAGTTGTATTGCCTGACCGATGGAGCCAAGTTGGACCCGGCCATCGCCGCACGCATGCAGCCCCGTCGAAAGGCTTCGTCCGCTACAGACATTTGGTCCGCAGTCATCGCAGGAAATCGCAAAGAGATGATTCGCCTCCTTGATGCGGGCACCTCGGTCAACGCGAAGCAACCGGGCAGTGGTTCGACACCGCTGAACACAGCTGCTCTGTATGGGAAATCGGAGCTTGCGAAGCTGCTGATCGAAAAGGGAGCGAGTGTTTCGATCGCGAATAAGGATGGCAACACCGCACTGCTGCTTGCATCGTTCTTCGCGCATCAGGAGCTTGTCGAGCTATTGCTTCAGAAAGAGGCCTCGACCAGTGTAAAAAACGGTCGAGGTAAAACGCCACTCGATGTGATTTCGGCCGAATGGAGCCCACAACTAGAAGGCATCTACAAGTCCATTGGCCGCTCGATTGGTGTCGAACTCGACCTGAAGCGAATCGAGCAGACGCGACCGATACTAGCGAAGTTGCTCCGAGACCACTCCGAACCGGAGGCTCGCTGAGTCCGCTCCGTGCGATGTACACTTTCATCGCGAAATATCATGTTGCTCCCACTGCAAGCCGCTGTCGAAGTTAAGAAGGCATTGAAAGAATGATAGAATTCGTTTTGAAGACGTCGAGCGTGATTGTGCCAGCGGCAATGATCTCTCTGGCCGCTACGGCGTACTGTGTAGCAAGCGAGAAAACGGCACATCCTCATCCGGACGCGTTACCCAATCCCCACAAGCCAGGCGAAGTGGATAATCCGATGCTGGTTCCGTTTATCGTAAAAACTCCCGGCGAGCTTCCTGGGATCGTGGTCGATGAAACCGAAGCGGAGTTGGCTGGCCAGTGGCGGTACTCGACACATACGCCGCCCTACGTTGGTTTGGGTTACCTGCACGATCAAAAGGAGAATAAAGGGAAGAGCTCGGTCACGTACACGCCTGACTTGCCACGAGCGGGGATCTACGAAGTGCGGTTGTCGCACTGTTACAACGTCCGCCGCTCGACCAACACGCCGGTGACTATCCATCATGCCGATGGCGAAACGACTCTGCGAATCGATCAGCAACGAATCCCAGAGTTCAAACGACTCTTTCGCTCACTTGGAAAATATCGCTTCGATGACGGCAAGCGAGGTTGGGTGCGTATCGCCACTGATGGGACCGATGGCAAATATGTGATCGCTGACGCCATGCAGTTCATTCCCGTGGCCGAAAACGGCGAGGCGAGAATCGGGAAACCCCGGCAGTAGCAACCAGCCGTCGAGTGGCGAAATGAATCAACAGGGCTTAGTTGCCGGGCCGACCAGCTGGGAAGAATTCGTAAATCGTGTCGATGATTCGCTGATGGTGCTTCGTGCGATTTACGGTGTTGCTTTGCATCAGCAGGACGCCGGCGAGATCTCGCTCAAAGTCGAACCAAGCGACCGGGCCGGAATAGCCTGGGTGTGAGAGCCACCGAGACTTGCCATTGATCTCGCTGTCGTGGATTTGAAATGCGAGTCCATAGCGTCCGTTGGTGCCGGGTTGAGGCTCGTAGAGCTGACTGAGAGTTTCAGCGCGGATCAGTTCCTTGCCTTCGTGGATGCCTCGGTTCAAATGAAGCTGCATCAGCACGCCAAGATCGTCCAGCGTCGTGTAGACCCCTCCGCCGGCTGTTGAGAGTCGCTCGTTCTGTCGTTCGGCGACTTCCAGTCCGAACGAGTCCGGTTCGAAGACGCCCGGTTTGTTTGACTGGTAAAGCGGCGCGAGGCGTTTCAGCTCATCTGCGGTCGGCCGGATCGTGGAGTTGCGAAGGCCGAGTGGTTGGAAGACTCGATCTTCCATCAGCGTAACGAAACTCTTGCCGGTCTGTATTTCAGCAACGCAGGCAAACAGATCAATCGGGCGTCCGTACATCATCTTCGTGCCCGGCTCGGCGACGAGTCCCAGCGTCATGCACGCATTGACGAAATCTTGCGGAGTCTTTGGGAAGAAGTAGTCTGCGTATTTGGGATCGCTGTCGATAACTCCGTTCTCAGCCATCCAGTTATTACTGGGCACGCCCGACGTGTGGCTGAGCGCGTGCCTCAACAGGACCGGCTGCTTCGGTGTTGATCCGTCGCGCAACAGGATGCCGTCGAATTCGGGAAACGTCTTGGCAATAGGATCGTCGAACGCAACGACGCCGTCATCAACAAGGCTGGCCATGAGCGTCGCCGTGAAGATCTTTCCGGTTGAAGCCAGCCAGCAGAGTTCATCAACGGTGAATGGCGCCTTCGTTTCGAGATTCACCACGCCGTGGGCTTCCCGCATGACGACTTGATCACCATGAATCAACAGGATCGAGATGCCTGGGTAGTAACCCTCGTCGATAACAGTTTTGATCTCCGAGTGGATCACCGACCTAGCCTCGTCCGACAGTGTTGACGCGGACGCGAGTCGATCTTCGCCAAGCGAAGGGGAAGCTGTGACGACAACCGCAATTAGCATGCAAACGATGTGTTTCATTGGAATGACTCTACTCTCCAAAGTCTCATGTTACCGGGCAATATCATGCTACAGGACAGGGTGCAGTCGTACTCTGTATACGAAGCGCCCATTTTATTGGAAGCCCACGACGGGTGACTTCAATTTGGTTAGAATCAACTTTACTTCGGCCTCACACTTAACTCAAAAACGGAACTCAACCATGGTCACATCACCGAATCGTCGTTCGTTCATTAAGTCGACCGCACTAGCTGGTACAGCCATTGTTCTACCAGCTATTCAGTATTCGCGAGTCCATGGAGCCAACAGTCGTTTGGGCATCGCCAGTATCGGAACGGGCGGTAAAGGTTGGAGCGACTTAAACGGCGTCGCGGCAAGTCCTGAGGTTCAAGTGATCGGGCTGTGCAATATCGATAGCTCGGCCAATCATCTTGGACGAGCGGCCGAGAAGTATAGTGCGGCAAGACAATACGACGACTGGCGGAAGCTGTTAGATGAGTCGAACGACATCCAGGGCGTGTTAGTATCGACCCCGGACTTCATGCATGCGCCGATTTCATTAGCGGCAATGCATTTGGGCAAACATGTATTCTGTCAAAAGCCGCTCACGCACTCGGTCCACGAAGCGCGGCAAATGAAGCTGGCTGCTTCGAAGTACAAAGCCGTGACTCAAATGTGCAATCAGATTCAATCACACTCTGCGTATCGCACGACAGTACACATGGTCCACGCGGGCATGATCGGCAAAGTTAAAGAAGTCCATTCGTGGCAAGGCGGCAAACCATCTTGGCCAAGACACTTGCCGAGACCTAACGGCAATGATCCCGTGCCGGCAAACGTACGTTGGGATCTTTGGCAAGGCGTCGCGCCGGACCGCCCCTACAAAATTGGCATGTACCATCCCTTCAACTGGCGCGGCTGGCAAGCCTACGGCACCGGGCAACTCGGAGATTTCGGGTGCCACATTCTGGACCCGGTTTTCAAATCTCTAAAACTCGGCTCGCCAACCACGTTCAAGGCCGAAGCACCCACGTTGTTTCCAGAGTCCTGGACCGATCAAGCGACCGTGCAATACGAGTTCCCGGGCACTGAGTATACGCTTGGCCCGACCCTTCCCGTCACTTGGTATGACGCGGTAGGTGCGTTGCCGCCACGAGAGAAACTGGATGACATTCCGACTAGTTACAAACTGCCCAGCGCAGGCTCGGTCCTCGTCGGTGAAGAGGGTTCCTTGGTCATTCCGCACGTCGCGATGCCCAAGATATTCCCAGAAGAGAAATTCGCGGCGAAGGAATTGCCCGTGATTGAAGGAGTCGATCACTACACCCAATGGGCTGACGCTTGTCGAGGAGTTGGCGAAACCACTTCGCACTTCGATTACGCCGGCCCGCTGACCGAGACCGTCCTTCTAGGAACCATCGGCATTCGCTTTCCTGGACAAGAGCTCGCTTGGAACGCCAAGGCTCTCAAGATTACAAACAACGCGAAGGCTCAGGAGTGGGTAACAAAGCCTTATCGAAAGGGTTGGGAACCAACTTGGATTTAGGCCCGGTGTTCGCCAAAATGTGAGCGACTCAGCTGGCGCGCAGCGTGGTAGGTGGGCGCGAGATACTCATGTACCGTCGCGAACGGGAATTAACTTGCCATCGGGTCTGAATCTGGATGGCGCGGATCTGGATGGCGTGGATCTGGATGGCGCGGATCTGGATGGCGCGGATCTGTTGCCTTACCTCAAGGGAGGTGATGCGACGACTCCGCATGACAAACTCTTTTGGAGTAATGGTTCTAATAGAGCTGTGCGATCGGTTCAAGCCCTTACAAACACGTTCTTAGGAGCTAACCAACAGTGATTCAACGGCTACTAGCTGCGAGCTTAATTGCCCTCTCGATTTCTTTTTGCGTTTGCGCCGATGAATCGGACCTAGGAACTCACGGCTTTGCCAAATCCGGCGACGTTAAGATCCACTACGTCACTCAAGGACAAGGACCTCTCGTCGTGCTGATCCACGGCTTCCCGGACTACTGGTATACGTGGAGGAAGCAGATACCGGCGCTTGCGAAGTACTTTCAAGTCGTCGCAATCGACCAGCGTGGATACAACAAGAGCGACCAGCCCGACGGCGTCGAGAACTACGCGATGCGAGAGCTGGTTGGAGATGTCAAAGCCGTGATCGAACACTTCAAACGTGAGCAGGCTGTGATCGTAGGTCATGATTGGGGCGGTGCCGTGGCTTGGTCATTCGCAATGGCCCATCCGGCGATGACGGACCGTCTGGTGATCTTGAATCTGCCGCACTTGAACGGACTCCGACGCGAGTTGGCGAACAACCCGGATCAGCAGAAAGCCTCGGCGTACGCTCGGCACTTCCAAAAGACGGAAGCCGCTTCTCAATTGACTGCCGAAGGCCTGACGTTTTGGGTGAAGAATGCAGAAGCAAAGGCTAAATACGTCGAAGCCTTTAAGCGTTCTTCCTTTGAGAGCATGCTGAATTATTACAAAGCCAACTATCCCCGCGAGCCTTACGACCGATCAGCCAACGAGCTCCCTAAAGTAAAATGTTCCGTCTTGATGATCCACGGATTAAAGGACACAGCGCTGTTGCCGGGGGCGTTGAACGATACGTGGGAATGGCTCGAGAAGGACTTGACGCTTGTCACGCTTCCAGACGCGGGGCACTTCGTCCAGCAAGACGCGTCTGAGACGGTCACTCAAACGATGGTGAATTGGCTGACAAAATAGGCCGGAGGGTCCATGAGACTTCGGTCCGCTCTCAAATTTCCCTGAAAACTTGTGACTCATGACAAATGTATCAACCCCAGTTTCGCGTCGAAGGGGAGTTGAGTCCGCTACACGTTGATACAAAGAAACATTGATCTTTCTAGAGGGAGGAGTAGGGGGACATTGTGGAATGGCATTAACTTATTGGTAAGTGCTTACTGTGCAAGTTCATTTTGAAGCTGGCATCGTGTTTTTTTCATGACGGGGTATTCTTTGGGACGGCGCTTGCGTACACGTGGTTCTTGGCGGTGGCGACGGAGTGGGTTGACGACAAGATCAGGGATCGCGTCGCCTGGTGCTGCAGTTTGCAACCAACGTAGGGCGTCGATGAAACTGATGCGACGAAAGTCGACTTGTTGTTGCTTGGCGGCAATCAAGATCACTTGTCGGACGAGATTGTAGATCAAAGCGAAAACGTTGTTCGGCGACGATTAGTTCTCCGCTTTAGCGACAATTGGAATTCCCGGTCACGAATTCTATTTGGTACGCTTCGGTTGCTGTGGTGTCGTTTTCTTTGCGGTCTCCACTCGGTAGCTCGGCACGTTCAATTCGATGATCACGCTGTGGTGCATCAGACGATCGATGGCGGCGGCAGTCGTCATGGCGTCCTTGAAGATCTGGTCCCATTTGCTGAAGGCTAGGTTGCTCGTCAGGAGAACACTTCCGCGCTCGTAACGTTCCGCAAGCAACGTGAACAACACTTCCATCTCTTCCCGGCTCTGCTGTACGTAGCCCAGGTCGTCGATGATCAAGCCCTCGAAACTCGAGAACTGTTTGATCAATTTCGGCAGACGCAAGTCCCGTTTGGCGATCAGCAACTGTTGAACCAACTGAAGTGGACCCCAATGTCGCTCGGGTCATTGCACAGACTCTCCATGTCGGGGTGCTGAAGTAAAGAATCGTAATCGGTCAGGTTAGGCAGTTCGACTTCCATGTCGGTCGCCGCAGGAAGGGTCGTCCCGGCGAGAACCGAGGACCGAATCGACTCGACGTCGATCGGCGTGTCGGCAGCGATCATCACGCGCAGTGCATCGGCCACGGCGTCTTGGCTTTCGCGGGCGGCAAGTTCCAGGAGCTGCACGTATTGCTTATCGGCGACCTTCTCGCTGTGAGCCGCTATCCGGATAGACTCTTAGAACCGCTGCGATGCTCCTGGTGTTGTCGTAGCCATTGCTACAAAGGGTCGACGGCTGGAACGAAGTCCCAGCCGAGAGCCAGCAGCACGTCAATGTTGTTCCAGTTGCGGTC
>JACKQG010004521.1_pt1 | contig 16056 bp, 9 predicted proteins | sample 8237621 | NCBI WGS metagenome assembly JACKQG01 (sample SAMN15677084, study PRJNA649215) | marine metagenome | biome: marine; feature: Black Sea; material: saline water; isolation source: suspended particulate matter (SPM) from the Black Sea western gyre | collected 2013-06-09/2013-06-10 | depth... | reverse complement strand
TAATCGGCAAGAAGATTGATTGATATAATCTGCGAAGCGTCTTCTTCGAGAGATTTTAATTGTACGATTAAATCGGTGCTGTATTAGGTTGGACGTGTTTGACTTTTAGATGTTTTCGAACGCCTGTTTGGTTCCGGCATAGCGATTTTTATATGCAAATAAGAATATAGACGGCGTTGAAAGAGTGTTTCTATCTATTACGTATGTTCTCTCCGGCTTGTTTTAGAATCCAATCTGCTACGGTTTTCATTGCAGAAGGAGCAAATGTCTCTTTTATTTGGGCGTATTCTGATTCGGCACCGGTTATGGCGGTCTGAAAGTTATGGTTAAGGCCGGGAAGTTTTTTAACGATGTAGTGTCGATTTCCTCCAGCTTTTAACGCCTGCTCGATACCACTTAGATTCTCATCGGGTTCGACCTGCAAATCCTTCTGGCCGTTTATGGCAAGTACGGGACACTTTGCTTTAATCAGAAATGCTTTGGGATCGAACGCCAGCAGATAACGGTACCAGGGCGAGAGTACGCGCTTGATTTCGTCATTCAATTTTGCCTCAGACCAATCCAGCATTTTTTTCTGTTCATCGGTAAGATCGGAGTATATTTTGCGTATCTTCTTTTCGGCGAGAGCATTATCTTTTTCATTGATTGCAATTTCATAATAACGTTCGTACCAGTCATGTAGAAGGGCGATTTTTTGTTTGCTGGCTCCATCGGCTTCGGCATAGAGGCAATTCTGAGTGACCAGGAGCTTATCAAGCGGCATGCCTGCTCCCGCCATCAGGACAATGAATGCAATATCAGGGTATTGGGTTGCCAGCATGGTCGCAATCATAGCGCCCTCGCTGTGGCCGATAATGCCGATTTGAGCGGGATTGATTTCTTTGCGGGTCTTAAGGTAGGTGATGCCGGCGAGTGCATCCCTTGCGAAATCCTCGGTCGTTGCAGTGAAAAAGTTACCGGTCGATTTCCAGACGCCACGTTTATCTGCGCGAAGGGTGGCGATACCTCGACGCGTCAGGTAATCGGCAAGGACGAGGAAGGTCCGATGTGAAAAACCGTTATCGCGGTCATCGGTTCCGGAACCTCCTATTAGCAATACCGCCGGGAGCGGTCCTTTGGTTCGCGGCAGGGTCAACGTGCCGACAAGCTTTACAGCGGCTTGTCTGTTCTCATAGACGACTTCTTCATCATCGTAAGGATATGGCCGCTTCGGTTCCTGCGGGCGGTTCGGCCTGGGCAGCTCGTCGGTGCGCTTGAGCATGAGAGGAAACAAACGGCCGGCCTGGCTCCAGTTGCCCTTGATGGTCATACTATCAGATTCGATCTGTCCATCATATGCTCCTTTTATGGATTTCGCATCGATGTGCAGATGGCCGTTCTCAAATGTGACTTTATTCATCAGCGTCCTGTGCAACTGGTCGGGGCTTTCCATGAAGGCCTTTGGTGTACCATCGGCGTCTATTGCAATCCGAAATACAACGGGTGGTGCGGGGGCACCCGGCTTTTCAGCGGCAGCTGTCCAAATGCCTTCGATGTTTCTGTTCGGCATATTGTCGGAATTGGAACCAGTCGCTGCTGAAGTTACCAGTGTGATAATGAAGATTATACCTATTGAGACAAACGGATAAGTACGATGCGTGTTCATTTTCTCAACCTTCCATTTTATTTTTAATCGTTCGTTTTTTTTCACAGAATACAGTCTCTTGTTATGTTCTTTTCGGTAAGTTACCATTCAATTGTTACCGTCTTGTTACGGTTATGTATTTTATTTATTATTTTTTGTTCCGCTTTTATTTTTGAGCAAGGCTCCTGTCAAAAACATGTTCCCTTTCATAATCAAGGGAGTTCCCTTGCAGGAAGGCAGATAATTTTATATAGATAACATTAGTATAGCTTGTGCCTCAGCAGTGGGTAGCTATGTTTTATGGCAGACTTAATATAAAGCTAAATGCACATTCATAGTGGTCTTATCCATATATTTCGGAAGCGTACGGGATTGTTGTGGGCCGAGAGACTGAGCGGCAGTTTTTTGGAGATGGGCTTTTCATATCGAGCCAATATTCTATGGCCGGTCGGGCCGTAGATTTTCTGGTTGTGGTGGACGAGGACGCCGTTATGCAGAACGGTAACATAAGCGGGCTTTTCGAGTTTTCCGGATTTGAAAATGGGCGCGAAAAAGATAATATCGAACGATTGCCACTGGCCGGGTTGGCGACAGGCGTTTACCATCGGCGGGGTTTGGCCGTAAACCGAGGCCGCCTGGCCGTCGGGATAGAGCTTTTCGGTGTATGAATCGTAAATCTGAATTTCGAACAGGCCCATCAGCATCACGCCGTTATTGCCGCGGTCCCAGATGCCGCCCTGGGGTGGGTCCGGGGCCATCCACTCGATGTGCAACTGGCAGTCGCCAAAGGATTGTTTTGTTGTGAGATTCCCTGTCATGGCGATAAGCTCACCATTTTCGATTTTCCAGTCGGAGGTTTGCCATTGCCGGAGATTTGTGCCGTTGAAGAGGACGATTGCATCTGTTGGAGCTTTGCCGGTTTTTCCTGTTACGTCCGGCTCGGCGGGGGTGACTTTTTTAGGCGCAGGCCTGTCGGGATCGTGCACGTGATAGCCGCACCAGGGAAGGATGGGTGTATCTTTATAACCTATTATACCGGAGCCGTCTTTGGCCTTTACGAGTTTCGGATTGTTCTGGCCTATCGAAGTATTTGCCGGGACAAAAAGCAGAATTACAACCGTCAATATTGCTACCAAAACGATAATCGCAGAACGGCGTTTCATAATAGATTCCTTATAAAATTTTACCCTCTCCAGGGGCGCTGTCTGTTTGCTTTTGAGAGCACGTCTTTTGCGATAATTACGTCCTCTGTAACCTGAAAGTCGAACATGCCCGCACAAACAAAATCCGCCCCGTTGTCAAAGGCATATTTGAAACCCTCACTCGGATGGATGGCACCTGCGGCTAAAGTCTTAAAAGCTATCCATGGCTTGTCCACTGTTTTCATAAATTCAATGGTTCGTTCCGGGTCGAGTGCCCATATATTATCATAGTCATCCGGACCGAAGCTATCGACATTCCATTCGATCCGCTCTTCTTTCGGTGTAACGGACCAGTAATTGCCGTGGTGGAGCGTTTTCATATAAAAGTCAGCTTCTACACCGGCCTTTTCACATGCAATCGGCACTTCAATCGAATGTGCGCCGATACCGGCGGGAATCCCGTTTTGCTTGATAAATTCGATAGTTTTCGCAAGGAGGTCAACACGGCCGTTTTTGACCCATTTATCTCCGATTCCACCCTGTACGTAAGCGGCCACAGCTCCATTATCAATTGCCCTTTTTATATTAGTTGTCAGGTCGTCTGCTTTCGGGTGTGTTTGAGCAATCCATTGAATCTTTCCGCCTCTTTCGTTCCAGTATTTATCGAGCACCCTGACGCCGCCCGCGAGGATTGTATTTATTCCGTTCTCTTCGTACATTTGAAGTGTCTGAAAAATCTTTTCATCGGTGCTGTAGGCCTTGAATAATTCGGAGATATATTTTAGGTCTCTGCTGTGCGACCAGCCGCTGAAGGGATTGCCCCCGGCGATTAGCCTGCTGAATTTAACATTACCAATCCTGCCCATTGGCAAAGTGTTTTTGGAGACATCCAAAGCCGGCACAACTGATTCGTTTGCTGATACGGTTTTTTCATTAAGACTTAAACCGATTGACGCACCAGCCGACGCGATAACGGATTTCTTGAGAAAACCCCGGCGGTCTATACTTTCTGACATAGTTTACCTCTCTCTGCTTATTGTGTCATAGATATACTCACAAACATATTGAAGACACAGCCCCGCTGCTGCTGATAAGATTCAGAGTAAATTCCAATACTGTGTCCCGGCCTTTTGCCGTGTCTTCCGGCTTCTGCCTGACCTCATAATCAGGTTTGACACCACCACTATCTTCCATGCCACCAACCGTTAAAAAGTGAGCAGTAGAAACTTGACCCTTCAGTCCGGAATTAGGCAATTGAATCGGCACAACCTGGCCGTAATGGTCTTTTTTGCCACTTGTCTCTTGACCTATCAAAATTCCGGTTTTAAAAAATTTCACCGAAGCCGCAAAATTCGAAGCCGCTGAAAACGTTGGTCTTGCTATAAGTAAGTAGATTGACCCTTTGAATCTATCTGAGGATTTATGTGGGTTCTTAAACGGTACTTGTCCGGTAACTGTTATCCCAGGTTTGTAATCTCTCTTGGATTTCAGGTTTTCTACATCGATTCCATACTCATCTGCCATGACTTGGTTAATGTTTAGACCATATTGTTCACATAGTTCAAAAAAAGCAGGAAAAATCCTCTGTTCAACTTTTTCAATTTGCCTGAAAGGCTTATTAACCAAATATTTTAGAAGCTCGTCGCCAGCCAATCCACAACCACCACTGTTCTCCCTCACGTCAATCACTAAATGGGTTACTCCTTTTTCTCTGATTTCTTTAAGGGTTTCTTGAAACATTTTGGCGTATTGTCCGATCTGATCCGGCATCCCAAACCAATTGATAACAATTAAACAGGTATCATATTCCGGAAAGAAATGGTACGAATACGGTCCCGTGTATTCTTTCTTACGAGGAGCCGGAACGTATTGAGCATCGGTCCAGGAGCTTCCGTCATCTTCTACAAGTCTTTTTAATCTCTCGCCCAATGCCCGCATGGATTCGGTAATTGGGGGCATTATGAAGTTAGAAGGCCGTTCGGCCCTGGTATGACTGTCCTTAAGACAAGAAACTGCCGTGTGAACATAAAGGTAAAATTCAGAGACATTCATTGCATGATCGAAATGCTTGTAAAGCTCATGTCTAATCGTGGCGTATTTTTCTTCACTTATATAGGCATATATATTCGGATGCACTTCTTCGATTGTTTTAAAGAGGAAGTCCAGGTCTTCTTTGAGCTTGTCCGGAGCAATGGGTTTAAGGTAGGCGGATTGATTAGGTTTTTCCTTGACGACTTTAGATTTTGCAAAACAATTTACAATACAGAGTTCACAACAGAGTATTATTAAGACTGTTGTGATTTTTCTTCTCATTTTTTGCCTTTAGCATTTAATTCATTGAGTGAGTTCTGCAATTGCCTCTTCGACGGTTGCGTTGTTGTGTACCATTTTGCTCAGTGCCTGTACCATCTTGGTCGGGTTTTTATGCTGGAAGGCGTTTCGGCCTATCGAGAGGCCCGAAGCACCGGCCGCCAGAGCGCCTTCAGCCATTTTGAAAATATCCTCATCGCTGCTCATTTTGGGCCCCCCTGCTATTACCACCGGAACGGGACAGCCATTGACTACATCTTTGAAACTTTCCACACTGCCGGTATAGACCACCTTAACTATATCGGCGCCGAGTTCGGCCCCGACCCGAGCGGCGTGCTTTACATTGTTTACGTCGTATTCGTCTTTGATTTTTGGCCCGCGTGCGTACATCATTGCGACCAGTGGCATCTGCCAAAACGCACACCGTTCGCTGATGTGTCCCAACTGGCGCAGCATTTCTTTGTCGGTCTCGGCGCCAAGATTTATATGAACGGAGACGGCATCGGCGCCAAGCTTGATTGACTCTTCTACGCTGCAAACCAGCTCCTTTGCATTCGGGTCCGGACTAAGCGACGTTCCGCCGGAAAGATGAATAATCAGCCCGACGTCTTGGCCTGTGCCTCTGTGACCTGCCTGAACAACTCCTTTGTGCATTAGGATGGCGTTGGCGCCGCCGGCTACAACGTTGCTGATAGCCGTCCGCATGTCCGCAAGACCATCAATTGGCCCTACCGTAACTCCGTGATCCATCGGTATAATTACCGTCCTGTTCGAATTGCGGTCGATGATTCTTTCGAGTCTTATCTTTTTGCCTATCATTCTAATAATCTCCAAATTATTGACTTGCTGTAATATTTACCTCAAGTGTATAAAAAGGCAAGAAAAAAAAGGACACCGATTTTATTTAATGGTGTTTTAGAAGGAGGTTTATTCAATAGATTTACCTTGACTGGAATACCGGTGATTTGGTATAAAATGATTACCGAAGATGGTTTTCATCGATATGAAGTTGAGCGGCTTTGAAGTCATCTGAGGTGTGGTTCTTTTATGGATTTTCAAAGACGGGAGGAGTTAGGGTATGAGGTATAAGGCTGTTTGTCATCGTGGCAATATGTTCTGCCCTTGAATTTAAACATTTCAGTTTACGATTCATTATTTTCATGAGTATCCCGGGAGGTTGGCATTTTTGCATGTTGCCAAGTTATTGATACCTATCATCATAGAAGGAGAAGTATTATGTTTGGAAAATTAATGTATTTTATTTCTTTTATTTTAGTTTTCGGCTTATGTACCGGTACTGTGGTTGCTGAGCTGGTTGCCTACTATCCTCTCAATGAGGGAAGCGGCAGCACTACGGTAGATGCCTCCGGAAACGGTCACGAAGGCACGATAAACGGTGGTCCGGAGTGGATAACCGGCAAATTCGGCAAGGCGCTGGAGTTCTCAGGTGCCTCCGGCGGCCACGTTAACCTTGGTACATGGGACCCTTCAGAGGGAACCAACCAGCTAAGCTTTGGTCTGTGGGTGAAATGGAACGGGCTTTCCGGTGAATGGCAGGGCTTAATAAGCAAAAGAGATGCTTGGGATCCAGCCCCCATCGGCGAGATGATGTGGTTTCTCGAAGCCAACCAAACTACCGGCATTATGTGGTTTGGCAGACGCGAGGGTGGAGGAGTTGGTGGTACCAGTGAGACTCTGCCGGTAGGAGAGTGGCAGCATATAGCTGTCACCTGTGATGGTACCACAGCGACGTTTTACAGGGATGGCGTGCAAGTAAATAGCGGCGGTTTCACCCTTGGCTCGAAGACCGATGCAGGACTTCAGATCGGATCTGGCTATAGAGGCGGAGTTGGCCCATTCAATGGTGCTGTGGACGATGTTCGTATCTACAACCATGCGCTGTCTGCCGAAGAAATTCAGGATGCTATGATGGGAGCGATGCTCCGGGCCTATGGTCCCATACCCGCCGACGGTTCCATACATGAGGATACATGGGTGAGTATGTCATGGACACAGGGAACCAGTGCCGCCTCACATGATGTTTACTTCGGTGATAATTTTGACGATGTTAACAACTCAGCCGAGAGCACTTTTCAGGGGAACCAGGCTACGACTTTTTTGGTTGTTGGTTTTCCCGGCTTTGCATTTCCCGACGGCCTTGTTAACGGCACGACGTACTACTGGCGTATCGATGAGGTCGAAGCCAACGGTGCTACTGTACACAAAGGCGATGTCTGGAGTTTTACCGTTCCCCCTAAGATTGCCTATACGCCAAATCCTCCCAATGGCGCCAAATTTGTTGATCCTAACACCAACCTTAGCTGGGATGCCGGTTTCGGGACGAAAGTACATTACGTGTATTTCGGAGACAATTATGACGATGTGAACAATGCCGCCGGTGGGCTCCCGGGAGGAACAAAGACCTTTACTCCCGGCACTTTAGAATTGGATAAGATTTACTACTGGCGGGTTGATGAATTCGATGGTCTACAAACATATAAAGGTGATATCTGGAGTTTTAGGGTTGCCAAAGTCGGCGGGGGCGTGCGGGCAGACTACTATAAAGGTATGAATTTCGAGGAGCTGGTTTTGAACCGTGTTGATCCTCAAATCGACTTTAACTGGAGCAGTGGTGCTCCGGATGAGTCGGTCGGCGAGGACGGCTTCTCGGTCAGATGGAGCGGTCAGGTAGAAGCAGCTTTTACCGAGACATATACGTTCTATACCAGAACTGACGAAGGTGTGCGTTTTTGGGTTGAAGGCCGGCAGCTTGTGGATAATTGGGTGGACCGTTCTCCCACAGAGGACAAGGCCGCGATAAACCTTATCGCAGGGCAGATATACGGCATTGTAATGGAATATTATGAAAACGAAGGCGGTGCCGTCGCAGAGCTGCGCTGGTCAAGTCAACGAACTCCAAAGCAAATCATTCCACAGGCGGCACTTTCTTTGCCGGTAATGGCCAGTGGTGCAAATCCAATGAGCGGTTCTTCCGATTTAAAACAAGATACTGTTCTCACCTGGGGAGCTGGAGATTTTGCCGAATCGCATGAGGTCTATTTCGGAACGGATGAAGAAGCTGTACGCAACGCCGATCCAAGCTCACCCGAATATAAAGGCAAAAGGGCCCTTGGTTCTGAAAGCTATGACCCCGGCGTGCTTCAGTGGGATACTACTTACTACTGGCGCGTTGATGAAATCAATAACAACAATCCGGGCAGTCCCTGGGTAGGAGGCGTCTGGAGCTTCACTACGGCCAACTTCCTTATTGTTGACGATATTGAGGCTTACAATGACATCGACCCGGCAGAACCTGATAGTAACAGGATATATCTTGCCTGGGTGGATGGATTCGACAATCCGGCCGCAAACGGTTCCATCGTTGGTTATGCAAATGCTCCATTCGCTGAGAAAACTATCGTTCACGGCGGTTCTCAGTCGATGCCATTCTCCTACGACAACAGTGTCGGTAAATCCGAGGCGACTTTGGCTTTGACATACCCGCGTGACTGGACAGCGAATAATATAAACACATTAACGATTTGGTTCAGAGGTAATCCTGCAGGTTTGCTGGAGGAGCCGGCAGGCACTTTCACTATGACCGCCTCCGGCGCGGATATCTGGAATCAGGCCGATGAGTTCCGCTATGCCTATAAGCAACTGGCCGGGGCCGGTTCGATTTCGGCCCGCGTGCTGAGCGTCCAGAATACCGATAACTGGGCCAAGATCGGTGTAATGATTCGCGAGTCATTGAATCCGAGCTCGAAGTTCGCTGCGGTGTATTTAACTCCCGGGAATGGATGCAGATTCCAGGGACGTTTGGGGGCCGGTGCTGATGCGGTGAGTGACACCGATGTTGAGACAAGTGAGCAAACGGCTATAACTGCCCCATACTGGGTAAAAATAGATCGTGACGCCGCCGGAAACTTTAACGGTTATTACTCCGCTGATGGTATCAACTGGCGGGCCATGTCATGGAATCCACAGAGAATAACAATGGCTCCGAACGTCTATATAGGTTTAGCACTGACAAGTCATAACTCCGGCGTGGTATGTGAAGCTCAAATCTCGGATATTCAAACAAACGGTGTGGTCAGTCCGCTGGTTTGGACTCATGAAGCAATAGGAGCAGCTATGGCCAGCAATGAGCCGGAGCCTATGTATGTTGCGCTAAACGATAACGCTGTAGTCACTCATGATAATCCGAATGCGGCATTGATAAATAACTGGACGCAATGGAATATCGACCTGACGCGCTTTGCCGACCAGGGCGTGAACCTCGCCAATGTAAATACGATTACTCTTGGTTTTGGTGACAGGAATAATCCGCAGCCCGGCGGTTCAGGTATGATGTACTTTGATGATATTCGTCTCTATGCACCGTAACGGCCGGTAATGTGAAAAAGTTTGGAATTGGATTTACGCTCGTAATTTCAGTCAAGACCTTCGAGCCAGTGTTGAGTAAAGATTTCCAAGTCCCAAAAATCAACGATACCGGATTGATTGATATCTGCTCCCAGGCAATTACCATTTGAAGGGCTGCAGTTGTCCCTGCCCCATTGGCTGGCGAAAAGTGCATAATCGATAAAATTAACGCCATCCGGGCAGTCGAGGTCCCCAGCGGGAATCAGTGACAGCAAGGCTGGATAGCCAATATCCTCACAGATTGTCCACATGGCCCAGAAGTCCCAGCCATCGGATAAAAATGTGTTCATCTTTTTCATCTGGACGGTCGTTTTACCTGTCCCGCCGGCACTGGTTTGCTGGCCGCTTGTTTGGGTGTCCCAGTAAGAACGTGACACATTTCCCAATACCCGGATGAATCCCGTAAGCCCCCCTACGTCCTGCCTGCCTAAAACGCTGCCTGATGAGTAACACTTATAAACCCTGCCTTGTTCAACCTGCCCTACGAGCCCGCCCACATATCTATCAGCATCAACAGCACCGGCTGCATAGCAGTTCATAACTTCGCTGGCCTCGTCGGTTGTCTTGCCCACCAGCCCGCCGACATTTCTATTTCCGATTACGTTGGCCCTTGAGTAGCATTGTTTGACGGTTCCGTCGTCGGTTAATCCGGTTAATCCTCCGATGTATGAATCGCCCGAGACGCTGCCGGATGACCAGCATAAAGTGACTCTGCCTGTGTTTAAGCCGATCAGGCCCCCAATATTATTGCTGCCTGACACCACGACTCCTCTGGCATAGCAGTTTGTGATAATACCATGTTCCAGGAAGCCTATCAGTGCGCCGACATTTCTTCCCTGTGATATGATATTGGGCTTGATTAATCCTAAGTTACTGATTTCACCACCGACTGTACCGAAAAGCCCGGTATTTTCTGCTAATGCTGAAGAGATGCTGAGGTTGGAAATTGTACAGTTGTTGCCGTCGAAAATGCCGTTGAACGTCTCAATCATATTGAAATCCGTTCCGCCTAAATCGTCCATATTTACATTGGCCATAAGCTTAAACTGCTTATTCCAGTCGCCGGAGTTGGCGCCAATCTCATTCATCTGTTCGGCTGTATAAATCAAATATGGGTCACTGGCACTTCCCGTACCCCCCTCATATTTTGCCTGTACCGGTAGAACAAACAGGCAGACAGCAAGATATAAAAGAAGCAATTTTGTCATTTTGATGCTTTTATGGGATGCTGACTGTAAAAAGCCTGTACTTAAACTGCCCATTTTTGCCCTCCTTCGAAAAAGCAAAGGATTATTCCGTATAATTTCACCTCGTTAGAGAATCGAATAGGCGCAGACTCTAATGGGGTTCACTACATAAGGATACCATTTATACCCCCTCCGGTCAAGCTTTTTTCCGTTGGCCACGCGAGAGAATCCTCGGGAGATGAGCTTGCCATGGATTTTCAAGGTTGCTTCCTTCCGAATATCCCTATAGAATTAATCCTTACAGTGAACTATATATTCTTTTTCTGTGAGGAGATATCTAATGTTAAGAATGTCTAAGAGACTATTTCTTTTTGGTCTTGCCGGATTAATTGTTGGATATATTTTGACTGCGCCATTAACTGCGAGTCCTTCTGAAACCAACGGCCTCAGCGAAGTGCGAATAGCCCGGCTTGCGAAAGGGATAAACATGCCGAGTTGGTTTTGGCTCAATCGAGGCTCAGTTGATGAACTGGAAAAACGCTACCCTGATGCTGATTTCCAGTTAATCAAAAAACTTGGCTTTACGAATGTTCGCGTGCCAATCGATATGGCAAATATTTATGACAAGACTCAGCCGGACTTCCTAAACAAAACAAATTTGAAATATTTGGACCGTGGGATAAGGAAAATCCTCTCTTACGATTTAGCTATTATCATCGACCTGCATAGTATCTCTCAAAAAGAAGGCGGTAGCGATTATTCTGGACCATTGGGGCGGGATAAAACCTTTACCGACACCTTCTGTCGTTTCTGGACCTCGTTTGCGAGGCATTTAAGTCAATTCGATCCCGATTGGGTGATATTGGAACCTATGAACGAGCCTGTCCTCAGCGGCAAAGAAGAGAATTGGCCTCCCGTCCAAAAGAAAGTAATCGCCGCGATACACAAAGGTGCTCCCAGGCATTCGATTCTCGCAACAGGCGCGCAATGGTCGAACCTCGATACTCTGCTCGAGCTCGAACCGTTAAAAGACCAAAACATCATTTACAACTTCCACTTTTACGAACCGCACATATTCACCCATCAAGGCGCATCCTGGAGCTCCGATTGGGTAAAGCCGTTGCGTGATATCCCCTATCCCTCCTCTCCTGAAGCAGTAAAGGACCTGATAGTAAAATACCCGGATGAAAGGACCGCCAATAATATAAAAAGTTATGGCCGGCAGCGCTGGAACGCCGAAAAGATTGAAGGCAGGATGAGGCTTGCATCTGAATGGGCAAACAAACACGACGTAAAAATTATCTGCAACGAGTGGGGAACATACAAACGTTACTGCCCCCCGAATTATAGAACTGCATGGCTGCGGGATGTCAGAGAATCTTGTGAAAAATTTGGCATCGGCTGGTGCATGTGGACTTTTGATGGCAGTTTTGGCGTTGTAAATCGCCAAAACCAAAAAGTCACAGTCGATAAAGACGTCGCCAAAGCATTGGGATTAAATGTCGAATGAGCTGGTTCAGATGAACATTAAACTCACTGGCCAGCTCAGTTATTGTTTTGTCGCCTTTAATGGCTGCCAAGGCGACTTTTGCTTTAAACTGAGCACTGAGCACTGTGATTACGTCTTTTGTTTTCCTGTTCTTACTCTATAGTAATCGCAATCAAAAACGGGGCGGAGTTCATCATAGCCGACTCATAATCGATGTGGTCTATTTCTATATTTGGTAATGGATTAACCCATGTCGTCTTGCACACACCGATGGGAGGTCCATCCGGTGCAGAGTGGTTTTTCCCCCTCCACACAACATTAAGTTTAGAATCTGATGTGACTTCTTCATTCATCCACCAATCTTGTACGTCAACGCCATAAACGATGGGAACCGAACGGCTTTCCCCATTGCGGTAGTGAATGACAAAGGTACCAATAGAGGTTCCCTTTGGTGATGGCCAACCACAACAATGTAGAAAATGGACCTTCTGCCCTTTCTGCCCCACGGTAATGTGGGCTACTTCTTCAGGAAATATTACACTAAGTTCTCGCTCGGCCTGCTGTCCAGACAATTGGACAATCCCCCGGATATCAAAGGATGTACCATCAAGTGTTTCTATCCCCCTGGGCAGGTCTTTCAAGGTGTTGTTCGACATACCGCCCTTATGCCACGTCTCGTTTAACGCCGCATTGTAGTACTTGGAGAGATCGACCATGTGTTTGCCTGTTCCCTTTGGCCGAGATGGAATTTTCTTGCTTGGCTCTGCTGGCACCTTGGGTTGGGGCTGGGGGATGAAGGCCCACTGTGGATTGCGTATGATCACTTCATCAAAGGCTGTGGCATCTCCATCACGCTGAGTGCTTATTTGACGCTGGAGTTGTTCACGCTGCTCCTGGGTGGCGAGATAGTTCTCGAATAGGGCGTTACCAACCGTTCGCGTAAGAGTTGTAAGTGCTGCCGTGCTCTGCAGCATAGCGAACTGACAGGATTCATCGCTGACCTTGGTATAGATCAAACTGCCCCCTACGCTATCGGCCTGGGCCGCATAGTCCTCGAACAGCTTCTCTACCAAGGGAACGACCTTGGGCCGCGGAAGCATCAAAGGCATATTACCCGCTGGTAATAGGGCGTAAACCTGCTTGGTCTCCGGTTGAATGTTCACACTGCCGATGATCATGGGCATCTTCATACCACGAATCGTGTGTTTTGCAGTTTCCAGATTGCTGCTGCTATCAACAGCGGCCTGTGCCTTTTCTAAGTATTTATGGGCGTCCGCATGCAAATGTGACTCCAGGTCGCTGATCCAGCCCACCCAACGCGGCAGATGCTGGAGTACACGCTGGACGGAAACATAGTTGGCCCCTTCGGGCACCCGATCCAGCAGGTCTATTACTCCCGGGGCGATCCGATGGGATTGAATGGCTTCTAATCCGGCCAACCACGATGATCCTTGGGCGCCTCGATGATAAACCAGGTAATCGCCTACACGTCGGGCATTCACTACCTTGCGGTTCACTAGTTCATGCTGATCGTAACCAAATATGCCGCTGCGCGAAGTCCAGACACTCTCCCGGGTATAGCGGGTGACGCCTCCATCCAGCGGTGCCACATCAAAGCGATTTTGATGCAGAAACCAGGGTTTCTGTTTTTGGAAGCTATTGGCAAAATCCTGGTTCAACTCACGATTCCTATTCAATACCTCTGTTTCTTCCCGAAAACAGGTCTCCAGGAAATCTCGCCCTTGATCAGGAGTAATCTTCACAGAGCGATAGACAGGTAGTTCAAGCGATACAAAGTAGTCCTTCAGGCTGGCCGCATCCTTAAGCGAGGGTGCAGGATGGAGAGGGGCCCGGGTGCTTATAATCCAGGGCGTTTGGCTCTCCACCGTCGGCACCGGCCTTAGCTCGTCTAACATCTCAACGAAACGGACCAAACCGGGCCAGGCAACCCTTTTCGTCTCACACTGCTTTTGAACACGTTTGGCCCAGGCCGAGAGGATCGGCGATGCCTTTGGTTGAAGTTTCTTCCCAGTCACCGTAAAGGACTGATAATCCGGTCCCAGCCAGGCCAAAGCTCGTTTCACCTGATCCATCGGCAGGGACTTGGTACAGGTTTCCGTCTGGAAGCGGCTAGAGTGCAGGCTGGCATTAAACTCCACAAAGCCATCCTGAAGATTGGTGGCCATAGTGAATCCCTCGAAGGCCAGCATTCGCCCGGAAATGAAATCAATCAGTTGCTCCAGGGTCGCGATGACCATGCACTCGGCATAATCAGCCAATTGCTCCAGGTCGCGCACACCCAGTTGCATGCGCATCTGCATTTCGATTTGCTCCTTTGCCTCCTGTGGTATTTTTTCCAGAAGGGAAGCACGCTGTTGGGGAATCATCTTTTTGGCTATCATGCCAATCCCCTGTAACTGTAGTATAAGAGGTTTGGCCATAGCCGGATTCAGAACCATGCGTACCTGCTTTGTTTCTATTGCCGGCAGGGCGCGACTCATAAAGGGATCCTGACCAAAACGTTGCGCTGTGGGAGTAAGGTGCAGGGCCTGCACTAAAGAACGATCGCCGCACAGGTATAGAGTATCACTGGATGAAACGAGGTATAACTCAGGCACAAATTTGATTCGCTGTGAAATCACATGTATCGCCTTTTGGTCGCCGACACTCACCTCCTCAATATCCGAGGGTTGCAGAGCAGCATTGAGTAAGGGGACCAGGGGTCCACGCGTTCGCGTGGGCAGACTCAATATAAACATACGTCGCGGATCGCCCAGATAGAGTGTTAGGCCTATGGTTCCGCGCGCATTGATGCCCGTCGACTGTTCCAGAACCTCAAGTGTCAGAGGCTGCTGCAAGGTTTTCATTCCCAATAATGTCAGCAGGGGATGTTCGGTTTGCAGGAGTTGCTGGACGTCGGGTGGTGCAGCCTTATCCGGTATGCCCGCAACCACGATCTCTTCAATGCCTTCGAGCACACTCAGTAGATCATGGAATTGTAGGTGAATCAAGGCCCCCGGGCCGGGTAGCACATCACGGGCGGGTCCTGCGGGCAGCCCATGGTCGGCGAGTTGCTGGGCGTTAAGCCCCTTTGCCTTTACGGTATCGCTGTGCCCCAGCGTAACTAAACAAACCAATGTTATTAAGAATAATCTCGCTTTCATTTTGGCAGACCTCCTATGTAATTAATAGTTAGTACGAGCAGTATAACCAACCGATAAGTCGTTTCGGCCCCAGAGGACCAACACATTATCCTACTGTCTGGAACCTCTATTTCCACCATCAGAGGTGAGCATAACACATCGGGTGGCGTGGTTCCATGGAAATTAGGATGGATTCTTTTCCAGAGCTAAAGCATCCTCCTTATTTGGAATTTCCCATATACAATTCACTGAACCACTCCTGTAAACTTCAAGTCCGATAATATCATAGTTCCATCTCAGTTTCAAGAATATTCAGGCAGTTTGTCTGAAAAAAACCAAAAAAGCCAAGCACTTAGGTCAATGACAGCCGCCTGAGAAAATTCTCGAGGTTGTAAGCCTGAGCAAATACCCTAAAAAAACCTTGAAATTCATGTAATCCAGGGCCAATTTCGATAAAAAACGCGCACTTTAAAAAACAAAAATAAAATATTTCCAAAATTTTTATCTCTTTACATAAAAACGACTTACAACCATCAGGAACATAGCGTCAAGTCTTGGAGTTTATTTTCGATTTCCATTGATTTTTCGCTAAAAATATGGTATAATACGCATATATTAGCCAGAAGGCTAACGAAACACGCGAGAAAGCGAAGTTACCGGCCAGAAAGCCAAGTCAAACTGGTCCCCGAATGTCGTAATCGGGGATTAGCAAACCATCAATCGTAAATAGTCAATA
>JACKQG010004520.1_pt1 | contig 16058 bp, 11 predicted proteins | sample 8237621 | NCBI WGS metagenome assembly JACKQG01 (sample SAMN15677084, study PRJNA649215) | marine metagenome | biome: marine; feature: Black Sea; material: saline water; isolation source: suspended particulate matter (SPM) from the Black Sea western gyre | collected 2013-06-09/2013-06-10 | depth... | reverse complement strand
AACCAATTGTTGAAGTCAAAACCACATAGGAGATTCCTTGGGGAAAAGAAACCATATTATTTGTGGATGAAGAAAAGGCGAAAGAATTGGGGTTGGCAGCCTATGTCATGAAACCAATCAACATGTCAGAAGTTGCCCAGACCATTCGGAAGGTACTGGATAAAAAGTAATCCCTTTTAAGGTTAATGGCGACAGGCCTTGCAGCTCCAGTCTTTTAAAATTACAGAATAGCAGGGGTATTCTTCTAATTTTTTGAATCATGGAATGATCCCATATCTTGTGCTTGGGAAGAACATTATTTTGACACCTGGCATTAAATTATATAAACTAAAACCGGTGTCATAAGCCATTTTTACCCATTATCTTTTATAATATATTCATCCCATTTTGAAAATTTTTTCCGGGGTACGAACAAAATGATACAAAAAATTTTAGGGAGCCCTGAAACTCAATCTCCAATAAACGTTATAGCAACCTTTTGAAATTCAGATTAAGGCTATCCCATATAATGGAATTTTGAATCAGAAACTGAAAAATTTATCTATACCAGATGTAGTATTTTGAAAATATTCAAAAAGCCTTACTGGTGAAAGAAGCACTCGGTAATTTTTACCGACAACAGAGAAAAAGGAGAAAGATGAACAAAGAAACCGGATTAACCTCAAGGGAACGTGTAATCAAGGCCTTAAATCATCAGGAGCCTGACAGGGTTCCAATTGATTTCGGGGGTACTGACGCCACAAGCATTCATCTGGGGCCGCATAAAAAATTGGCAGCCCTCCTGGGGTGTCCCATTGAAAAACCCATATTTCTGCATGATCTCATGCAGCAGCAAACCGAAGTATCCATGGAAATGGCAGGCAGACTGTATTCGGATGCACGGTTCATCTACATTGGGTATCCAAAGGAATGGAGAGATGACCTTGCCTACGACGGCACATCGGTTAAAGTGCCCCGGGGGTTTGTTCCGCAGATACAGGAGAATGGGGATCTCCTGGTGATGGATGCATCCGGATATCCTTCCATGAAAATGCCCAAGGATGGATTTTTCTTTGACTTTCCCTTTCATAAGTTATCCGAATGCCGGAGCATCGCTGATATTGAAGGTTACCGGGCAGACATCGAATCCTTTGACCTTTCGTCCTGGCACGATTGTAGCTATAAAGAGATGGGGCAAAAGGCAAAGAAGATCAGGCAGGGCACGGATAAATACATAACCGGTCTCTTTTACGGCCACGTTTTTCAGGCAGGCCAGGTCCTGCGCGGCTGGTCGCAGTTCCCCCTTGATTTGGCCGAAAATCCGGGGCTGGCCCAGGCCCTGATGGAGATACTCGTGGACGGCCATATTAAAAATTTTGACCAATGGTATGCCCACGTCGGTCCATTTGTGGATGCAATTGAGATGACAGATGACATGGGCATGCAGTTGTCAACCTGGACCAGCCCTTCCATGTACCGAACCCAGATAAAGCCACATCACCAACGCCTCTTTGGCCATATCCGGGAAACAGCACCGGACTTGACACTTTTTTTTCATTCCTGTGGTTCCATCTATGACATTATTCCGGATTTCATCGAAATGGGGGTACAGGTGCTTAATCCGGTTCAATACACGGCCAATAAGATGGAACTGGTCCGCCTGAAGAAAGAATTCGGCAAAGATCTTTCCTTCTGGGGCGGTGGATGTGACTCCCAAAATATCCTGGTTTACGGTAGCCCTGAGCAAGTGGAGGAAGAGGTGAAAAAAAATCTTTCGATTATGGCGTCCGGCGGCGGATATGTCTTTGCCTCCATTCATAATATTACCGAAGGAGTACCGGCCCATAACATCCGGGCCATGTTCGAGACTGCCCGCCAATTTGGTGCTTATTAATAATTTGAGAATAAATTGAATAGTCCCTGCTGAAAAAGGTTCAATTATGTTCAGGATCAAGGCGAATGAAAATTTTGAGGGTTACAATTTTCATCCAACGCAGAAATTGGGCAAAAGGGATCATTTTTCAGCAGGGAATAAAGGGCTTATAGTGCAACAATTTGTATAGATAAAAAAATCGTGATGCAAGATGAGTCTTGTGTCTATATGGGGTTTATGGTGTGAACAACATATGTTCACTGGTGTTTTAAAATTCAGTCCAAGCAAAATTTGGTAACCCCAATATGTAGTGTATGACACTTTCTCAGTTTTGAATTTTTATTCAATTTTATGACCCAATGGCGGTGCCACAGCCTATTTTACCACTGTAATTTTTTATACCAAAAACATTTTAACCGAGCTTAAAAATTATTATCCAGGGAAGTTGAACAACAATCAAGTTGGTCTCCAATAAGCGTTATAGCAACCTTTTGAAATTCAGATTAAGGCTATCCCATATATTGTAATTTCAAATCTGAAATTGAAAATTCTGTTCATACTACATCTTGTATCGCGATAAATATTTAAAAATTTGGGCTGGTAGATGAAGCGCCCGGTAATTTGTCTAATTTGACTCCTGACAGATAATACCATAGTAGTCGTGAGTAAAAAAATACGCGATGAAAATTTATTATTGCCGGGAAGTTGATGTATCTAACTGAATAATTTTTGTTCAAGCTCTTTCTTTCAATACATCATGAAGGTGTAAAAAAGTATTGACATTAAATTTTATTTTATATATTGAATTTTGTATACAAAATTCAATATTATTTCAAGAATGGTCTCTATAAAAAGGAAATATGGTATGAAAAATTTAGGCGCGGAGTATGAAAATCTGGATCAAAAAGTATACCAAGTTATAAAAGACCTGATTGAAGACCGAACTCTATTGCCGGGCCAAAAGATCCCCCAGGAAAAACTCGCCAAGGATTTGGGAATCAGTCGAACGCCATTAATAAGCGCTTTAAAATTTCTGGAACATGAAAAACTGATTGAAGTCCAACCCAGACGAGGGTTTTTTGTAAGGTTGTTTACGACTAAAGAGATGATCGGTATTTTTGAAATCCGTGAAGTCTTAGAAGGTCTCGCTGCACGGCGGGCAGCCCAGTGTATCACTGATGAAAACTGTAAGATTTTAAGCCAAATTTTTTCAGAGTTTAAAGATCAGAAACACATTACGGATATTTCAGCCTATGCCAAAGCAGACAGAAAATTTCACACCATGATTACAAAAACAGCTTCGAGAGAATTTTTAACCACCATGCTTCAAACATTCAATATTATCAGTCTTGCCTATCAGAATGTACCTAGAGAAGGGCTGATAATGCACCCTGATGATACCATGAAAGATCACACACAAATCATTGAGGCCATCTGCAACAGGGATCCAGAAAAAGCAGAAAACCTTATGAAATTACATTTTAAGAAATCCATCGATATTTTAGAGCAACAGATCGATGGTTAATCCATACATTTCATATTAAAGGAGGTGGTTTTTAAAAAAACATGGCAGTTAATGCAGATAAAGGGTCTGCAAGCAACCCAGTGGACTGGGGATCATCAATAATTAGCTTTTTGGAGACGTATAAACATGAAAAAAATTTTACTCATTAGTTTGGCTATGGTGTTTGCATTGGCACCAGGTGTCTGGGCCGGGAAAGCATTTCCCAGCAGAAACATTACAGCAGCAGTTGTCTGGGGTGCCGGTGGCGGAACCGATACCTGTGTCAGGATAATTACAGCTGAAATGCAACAATTTCTGGGTGTTAATATCAATGTCATCAATAAAACGGGTGGGGTGGCAGGCTCTATCGGAATGAGCCATGCATTTGGTCAGAAACATGACGGCTATACCCTTTGCGGGCTGTCTGAGTCAAATGTTACAGCCGGCGTTCAAGGCGGCTGGGATAAAAAATTTGATGTCTGGGATACCTTTATCGTTGGCGGATCTCCAGATGTCCTCTCTGTTACTGCAGATTCCCCCTATAAAACCATTCAGGATCTCATCGAGGCTGCCAAAAAAGATCCAAAATCTATCAAAGCCGCTGCAAGTGGTGCAGGTTCCATTCATCATTTAAACCTTCTGGCCGTTGAAAACGGTTCCGGTGCAAAGTTTAATTTTATCCCCTATAAAGGCTCTGCCCCTGCCCAGAATGCTGCCATGACCGGAGAAGTCAATGTTGTTATCACTTCACTGGCTGAGCAGCAGCAACTGCTCCGGGGGGGGAAACTTCGTGCCCTTGGCATGCTGATACCAAATAGTTTTGATGTTGCCGATCTGGGAACCATTCCATCTGCATTTGATGCCTATCCCGGACTTTCAAAATACCTGCCCATCTCCCAGGCCATTGGATTTGCCGTACCAGCGGATGTTCCGGCAGATGTCAAGGCTGTTCTCGTGGATGCATTTAAAAAAGGGATGGCCACAGAAAAAGTGAAAACATGGGCCAAGGAAAACTACTATCAGCTTTCCGGAAAAACAGGGGCAGAATCAAAAGCCGTGTTTGATGCCCTGGAATCCAATTTTGCCTGGACCTTATGGGATCTTGGTGCAGCCACAATTGATCCTGCAAGCCTTGGAATTCCAAAACCATGATCAAAAAAAAAGTGTGTGAAAGAGGGGCTGGTGTCAAATGACACCAGCCAGGGACCGGACTTATTAGTCCACACCAATGAACGATAAGTCCGGCTCTTAACATAAGCTTATAAACAAAAATTAAGGATTATTCAACCATGATGGACAAAGACAAACTCAGGAAAGCAGATATATTTTCAGGCAGCCTGATCTTTCTGACCGGCCTATTTATCGTCAGCCAGTCATTGAAAATGCCCATGAAAGACTCCTGGGGTGGCGTACAGAACGTCTGGTTTGTATCTCCTGCCATATTCCCTTTGTTTGTCGGTGCCATTATCATGCTCCTGGGCGGAATGCTGATCAGAACGGCTGTAAAGGAAGTCGGAATAAAAGCATTGAAAACTTTAAGTTCTTTTATTCTCTCTCGTGATTTTCTTCAATTTTTAAAGCTTGAAAAAAATTTAAGGTTTTATGCTGTTGTCTTTATTCTTTTTAGTTTTGTCTTTTTATTCATTCCGCGGGTTGATTTCTTTCTGGCTGCCATTGAATTTTTACTGGTATTTATCACCATGTTTTATCTAAATGACCGGACCATGTTGGTTAAACTGTTCCTGTTTTATGCAGCCCAGGTTCTCATATTCATCCTTTTTTTAATAACCGGATTAAACACATTTTTTTCCGTTTATGCCAATTACCCTGGGGACTGGCTGGTTCTTTCTTATATTCTAAGTTTTGCCGTGTATGTTTACCAACTGACAAAGGACAATCCTGAATTCAAGAAAAAATATAGAATCAGCCTTATCATTGCTGTCATTTCACCGCTGCTTGTGGGGATGATCTTTAAATATCTTTTGTTGGTTCCCATGCCTTTTGAAGGTATGTTGGTCGAACTTTTGGACCTTGTCTGGTACATGTAATTTTAAGACTTTAAGAGGTGTGTTTTGGTACTGTTATTCGAACGACTTGGGTCATTTTTTGATATTGTTCTGGGTCTTGCAACCCATCCTGAATCCTTGGCCATACTGTTTGGTTCAGTGTTGCTGGGCATCATTTTCGGCGCCATGCCGGGATTGACATCCACTCTTGGTGTTGCCCTTTTAACGGCACTCACCTACAGCATGGATACCAACCTTGCCATGGTCTGTCTTTTGTCCATCTATGTCGGTGGAACCTATGGCGGATCCTATGCCTCTATTTTGATCAATATCCCGGGTACGGCTGCTTCGGCGGCAACCGCACTGGACGGTTATCCTCTGGCCTGCAAAGGGGAAGGTGGCCGGGCCATCGGTCTTACCACTACGGCATCCGCCATCGGCACAATCATCAGCATGCTCTTTGTGGTCAGCATTTCACCGATCATCTCCAGGTTTGCCCTGCAGTTTACCTCTTTTGAATTCTTTTTACTGGCCTTTTTCGGTATCCTGATCAGCGGAACCCTCACAAGTCCCGATCTTGTTATCAAGGGATGGATTGCCGGATTTTTAGGTCTGTTTCTTGCCTGTATCGGAAGGGATCAACTCCAGTTTTACCCCAGATTTACATACGGGTTTGCAGAGCTTGAATCCGGCATAGAGGTTGTTCCCGTGCTGATCGGTGCCTTTGGCATCCCACAGATTATCGGAGTGCTCAAAGATAAAGTCCATATTGGGAAAGCCAAGGAACTCCAGCGGATTCTCCCTGAATTTGGTACTGTTTTGAAAAATATTCCGGCCATTGTTCGGTCTGCTCTTATCGGGGTCGGTATCGGTTCAGTCCCAGGGATCGGGGAAGACATTGCCGGATGGGTCTCCTATGGAACAGCTAAGAATACTTCCAAGCACCCTGAAACCTTTGGGAAAGGAGAACTCCAGGGGGTGATTGCCAGTGAAACCGCCAATAATGCATGTGTCGGCGGTGCCATGATTCCTTTGCTGAACCTGGGTATCCCGGGAAGTCCGCCGGCAGCAATGCTTTTGGGAGCTCTTATGCTCCATGGTGTCACACCGGGTCCCATGATAACTTTTGAACATCCCACATTTATTCTGGAAGTAGCTGCTATTCTCCTTCTGGCATCCGTTGCCATGTGGATTACCGGAATGGTTCTGGCAAAACAGGTTGTCAAAGTGCTTAAAATTCCAACGCAGATTTTCATGCCGATAATCGGCATGCTCTGCATTATCGGCTCATATTCTCTCGGGTTAAACATCTTTAATCTATATTTGATGCTGCCTGTAGGGATTATCTGTTATTTTTTAACTGAAATGGGATATCCTATTGCACCCCTTGTCATAGGAGTGATCTTAGGGCCCATGGCCGATGAAAATATCAGAAGAGCGCTCATGGTTTCTCAAGGCAGTTTTATGCCGGTTTTCACACGTCCGGTTTCTTTGATCCTGTTTTTAATCATCGTCTGGACCATTGCAAGTCAGCTGCCCTGGTATAAAAGGAAAATAGCCCAGTTAAAACAATCTTTTTTTAAAAAAAAATAACGCATTTGAAAACTATATATTCGGAGACATTTTATGCTTAAAATGGCAATTATTACAGGGTTCCTGTCTCAAACAAAAGATCGCTTTCATGAATATAACACCCAGATAAGTCTGGATGAAAAATTCAAACTCATGAACACTATTGAGGGATATAACGGGGTTGAGATTGTCTTTCCTTATGAGGTCAAAGATGCAACACCCACCAAAGCGGCTTTGGCCAAGTACAATCTCAATGTGGCAGCAGTCAATGTCAATGTCAAAGCAGAGCCGGAATTTCGAAACGGCGGGCTTACATCAACCCTGGCAGACGTCCGCGCAAAAGCAGTCACCTTTATTAAACAGGCCAAAGATTTCGCATATGACATCGGTGCAGACAAGGTCACCTGCTGCCCTTTGGGAGACGGATATGAATTTTCATTCCAGTATGACTATGCCGCAGCCTGGAAGAACATGGTTAATAGCTTTGGTGAAGCGGCTTCCTATAAAAATGAAATCCCCTTGTTCATCGAATATAAACCCAGTGAAACCCGGGGGAAATGTTTTGTTGATACGGCGGCCAAAGCCATATGTCTTCTCAATGATATTAAAGTTGCCAATATGGGCGTCACCCTTGATTTCGGTCATTCCATCTATGGGAATGAAAACCCGGCAGAAGCTGTGGCCATGCTGGCTGAAAGTCAGTATAAATACTATGTCCACGTGAATGACAATGACGGCAAATGGGACTGGGATTATTTTTGCGGTACCAAGCATTTTCTTGAATATGTGGAATTTCTCTATTATCTGAAAAAATATAAGTACAATGACTATTTTACATCAGACACCTCTCCCACACGATGGGATATCAAAGGCACTTTTGAAGCCAACAGCCGACTGACCCATAAAATCTGGAACCTGTTGGATTCAATTGATTTAGTCTCTCTTGAAAGTTTGATGGAAAAAGGGGATTACCTTGAAACATGGAAATTTATTGAGCAGAACATTTTCTCAATGAAATAAAGGTACAGTATGATTATTAATAAAGACGATACGTTTAAAGCGTTGCCGCGGGAATGGCCAGAGGATCTTCTGCCGTCCATCCGCAATCAGATTGAGAAAAGCAGGACCAAAATTGTGATCCTGGATGACGACCCTACCGGCACCCAGACAATCCACGATCTGCCGGTGCTTACCACTTGGGATTTGGATAGTCTAAAAAGGGAGCTGATCAATAAAGAAACGGCCTTTTTTATTCTGACCAATTCACGTGGATTGACAAAAGATGAGGCCTGCGGCATGGGTTCACAAATCGGTCTGAGCCTGAAATCAGCATCCAAAGCCACGGGCATTCATATCAGTGTTATCTCCCGGAGTGATTCGACCCTGAGGGGACATTTTCCCCATGAAGTGGATGAAATGGCAGCTGCCATGGGGGACAGTGATCTTCCATATCTTATCTGCCCTTTTTTCCTGGAAGGCGGGCGATATACGCTCAATAATATCCATTATGTGGCAGAAGAAGACCTTCTTGTGCCTGCGGCCCAGACCTCCTATGCTCAGGATGCAACATTTGGATTCAGTCATTCAAATCTCTGTCGCTGGATAGAAGAAAAAACAGGTGGTCGAATCCAGGCAGACAAGGTTATTGCTGTTTCTCTTGATGACATACGAAAAGGAGGACCCGCGCGAGTCGCCGAAATTCTTATGATGGTTTCCGATAAAAGCGCCTGTATTGTTAATGCAGTTTCCTATAAAGATATAGAGGTCGTTGTGGCAGGCCTTTTAACTGCCGGGGCAAACGGCAAACGATTCCTGTATCGGACAGCTGCCTCTTTTGTCCGGGTCAGGGCCGGTGTTATCCCTCAACCCGGTTTTTTATCCAGAAAAGACCTGGTCTCTGATGCACCCGCGGGAGGATTGTTCATTGTGGGCTCACATGTGCCCAAGACAACGGCCCAGGTCAAAGCATTGCTCGAACAAACCGATATCTGCCCCATAGAAATCACTGTTGAAAAGGTCTTGGAAGAGCAGTCGCGGCACAAAGAAATTGAGATGGCAACAACAAAGCTCAATAAAGCATTAAAAAATGGCAGGGATACCTTGATTTTTACAAGCCGGAATCTTGTAGTTGGAAATAACCCGGACAAAAGTCTTAAAATCAGTCAGATCGTGTCTTTAAGCCTGATCGAAATTATCAAAGGCCTGGAGTGTCAGCCAAGATACCTGATTGCCAAAGGCGGGATTACTTCCAGTGATGTTGCCACAAAAGGGCTGGCGGTTAAAAGAGCCCGGGTTTTAGGCCAGGTGTTGCCGGGTGTGCCCGTGTGGAAGCTGGGGCAAGAATCAGCATACCCTGGGATGTCATATATTATTTTTCCGGGCAATGTTGGAAATGATGATGCCCTTGTTGCGATACAACAAAAATTAAGCTGACCTTTTAAAAGGACAATATGCCATGAAGCACTCCATAAAAGAGAAAATCAAGCTTTTTGGCTCGGCCCATAAAGCGTTTTAATCATAAACAATAATTTTTTAACAACCCCAATAATTCAGGAGAACACCATGTCAAAACACACTGTTAAAACCATCCAGGCAATGAAAGATAATAAGGAAATCATCACCATGTTAACGGCATATGATTTTCCCACAGCCAAAAAAGTCAATGATGCCGGCATTGATATGATCCTTGTGGGGGATTCATGCGCCATGGTTGTCCATGGACATCCCAACACCCTGACCGCTACCATGGATATGATGGTCCTGCACTGCGCCGCAGTTGCAAGAGCCTGCGACAGGACTATGGTCGTAGCAGACATGCCCTTTGGATCTTTTCAATACAGTGTTGAAGATACCATGAAAAATGCAGCAAGATTTGTCACAGAGGCAGCCGTGGATGCGGTTAAGTTTGAAGCCACCCCTAATCATATTGCCAAAACAAAGGCTGTTGTGGAAATGGGTATTGCCTGTGTCGGACATGTCGGGCTACACCCTCAGGCGATTGGTGCCCTTGGGGGACTCAAGGCTCAGGGAAGAGACATGACCTCTGCCCGCAAAGTGGTTTCCGAGGCCCTTGCGCTTCAGGAAGCCGGCTGCTTTGCCATTATTTTTGAAGCCGTACCGACAAAACTGTCTGATTATGTAACCCGAAAACTTTCCATTCCCACTATCAGCATCGGCGGTGGACCCAAATGTTCCGGTCAGTTGCTGGTAACGCCGGATGTTTTAGGCCTTTATGATAAATTTACACCCTCATTTGCCAAACAATATGTTAATATCGGACAGATCATGATCGATACCTTCAGGCTGTATAAAAAAGAAGTAAAAGAGGGTGTCTTTCCGGGAAAAGAAAACTCCTATGGTATGTCAGACGAGATTTTGGAATCCATTATCAAAGAATTCGGAGAAGTATAATCACCCATGGGCAGGTTTGTTTTTTCCATCAGCATTGTAATATTGGGCATTGGTGTCGGATATATGATACAGGTGCTTACAAAGAGAAAAAACCTGACCCTGTCCATTGATACGCTCAAAAGAAAACTTCAAAGATCAGCGCTGCTTTTTTTTAATCCTGTGGCCATTCTGGGAGCAACCTGGGTGGCCAATATCCATGATATCAAAATTGCAGCGCTGCCCTTTATGGGAATGACGGCTCTTTTCTTCGGTGGAGGGATTGCATTTTTAGCATCCAGAATAATGAAATTTAGCCGGAAACAAACCGGCAGCTATATTGTCTGCGGCGGATTTACCAATATTGGTTCTCTTGGCGCTTTGTTCTGTTTTATGCTTCTTGGGGAAAAAGGCTTTGCTCTTGTGCCCTTTTACAAATTGTTTGAAGAGCTGATTTATTACGCCATTGGATTTCCCATTGCCAAATCATACAGTGATGATCTAACTCAAAATCTCTCTTTTGTTCAACGTCTTAAAACATCCGCTACCGACATCTTTGTTGTGATGGCTGTTTTAAGTATTACCATCGGATTGGTACTGAATGCTTCCGCCATCCCCCGGCCGGATGTCTATGCCCTGGTCAACTCTGTCTTCATTCCTTTGGCCGCTTTTCTTTTATTAATATCCATTGGTCTGTCCATGCAATTTTCCAGTGTCAAAACATATCTTAAACCCGGCCTGATAATTGCGATGATCAAATTTGCTTTAGTTCCTGTCATGATTTTGGGTTTGGGGTATTTACTTGGATTGAATCAAATTGACAACGGGTTACCTCTGAAGGTTTTACTGATTCTGTCTTCCATGCCAGTAGGGTTTATTGCCATGGTACCGCCGACAATTTACCACCTTGATATTGACCTGGCCAATGCCTGCTGGTTGATTACCAATGCAGCCCTATTGTTTGAAATTCCCCTGTTATTATTTTTTTTGAGATTTATATGATTACCGATGGTCATCAGGTATTTTGCCCTGATCATTATCTGTACGAGTTTCTGTGATAATGGAAAGGGTCTACTTCCCTACCAAAGGTAAGGGGATTTCTTTTTAGAGTTTACTTTGTCTATTCAATGTATTATTTTACTACCTTATTGGGGTGCGTACTGGGATTTCAAAGACTCAGTCAATACAAAATTTGAGGACCCCAAGATGTGGTATATGACACTTTTTTAGCTTTGAAACTTCAGTTAAACTTTATGATCCACAACCGCTGTTAGAAGCCAATCTTGCACTGTAATTTTTATAATATAAAAAAATTATTCCATGGCTTAGACTCAAGTATCATTATCCAAACTCAAATGATTTAAGACTCGAATCTGTCAATGATACAAAAAATATCTTTTGCAAACATATCATACCTGAGATATATGTCTGATAAACGTTTGATGTTAGAATAAAAGAAAAATTTAAGCCTTATTTCCTTTCGCGTTTGAATTTACTTTTTCTGCAAGAATACAAAGAATTTCATACATCATTGTAGCCCCGATTAGAGCGGTGTTTCCTGATGGATCAAAAGGTGGTGCAACCTCAACAAGATCTGCACCAACTATATTCAACCCTCTCAATCCACGTATTAATCCCTGTGCTTCGATAGTTGTCAGGCCTCCAACCTCCGGTGTGCCTGTTCCTGGAGCGAACGAGGGATCAATGCTGTCGATATCAAAGGAAACATAGGTTGGGCCGTCGCCAACCACTCGTTTTGCCTCAGTTATCACCTCTTCAACACCAAGTTTATTGAACTCTTCTATATAAATAATGCGAATGCCATGTTTGGGGCCATACTCCCAGCATTCCGCAGAGTTTGCAGCGCCCCGAATTCCAATCTGTATCGTTCGCTTAGGGTCAAGTAATTTTTCTTCAACAGCTCTCCTGAAGGGAGTTCCATGACTATATTTTGAATTCATCTCCTCATCGCAGCAGTCCGTATGCGCATCAAAGTGAACCAGGCCAACAGGATGATCTGCTGCAATGGCTCTAAGAATTGGCAAGGTGATAGAGTGATCCCCACCGGCACTTAATGGAATAATTCCTGATTTATGAAGCATCGCATAAAATGCTGTTATATCATTATGGCTGGCTGCAACATCAAATATCTGGTTGAAATGGACATCACCGACATCACCTATTTTGCACAATTCATATGGGTTTATTCGAGTCACATGGTGGATTGCCCGCATCATGCTGGACATGTCCCTTATCTGACGAGGGCCTTGACGTGCACCTGATCTGGCCTCGACAGCCCCATCATAAGGCACTCCAACAAGGGCAATTTCTAAATCATCCAGATTGGTTACAAGTGAAGTCCTCATAAATGTAGGGATTCCACAATAACGTGGTTCATTCATGGGATTGTGCTTATTTCCTATCATATTGTATAATTCCCCTTATTACGTAGTTGAAATTGTTTTTTGTAAAAATTTTCTCATGCCAAATCTGAACCATGCAAATGGTATTTCACAAAATGATTTTTAAGATATATCAAAAATAATAACCAGGCAAGTGATAGCTTTTTCATTTGAGAGTGAAAATTCAGAAGCTATAATTTTTTATGCCTACCCGTTAAGAACAAAATTCTAAAATTTCCAAGCTCAAGGATAATTATCCAAAGGTGGAATATTCAAAATCTTGAATAGTAAAGAATATCAATATAATACATCATTAAAGTTCTGGTAAAAAAAACTCCGGGTCGATGCAACCCTGGCGTAATATATCCATTTATCAACAAGGAGTTCCATATATGCTTCCTCAATCTCAATCATCTCCTTATCCTTTTGCCTCAACCACTCAGGTACTCCAGCCATTTTCAATTGTTTTTTGAACATACCACAAGCGTTAATTTGAGCGACCATTTCTGCATTAAATTTTTCAGGAGATAAAGGGGCCTGAATGATATGGGTCAGCTTCCAGCCAGCCTTTTTTAAAATTTTGCAATAACTATCAATTAAAATAGCTTGGCTTGTAAATCATGGGGACTTATGACAGTAGCTTTTATCGAATTCCAATGGCCTAAAAAACCACAATATGATATGTGACTATAAATGTTTACATGTAAAGTATTGATAAAGGGGAAGGATGTTTTATACGATCACAAAAGAAAAGACGTGTGAGCAATTGAGTGTTGACGCTCATGTTGGGCTTGATCCGGCAGTTGCAGCACAGCGGTTGATTGAAAATGGTCCCAATGCCTTGATGCAAGAGGCGGCTATGCCGTCTTGGAAGCGCTTTATAAAGCAATTTGAAGATGTCATGATCTGGATTTTAATTGCTGCAGCCGCGATCAGTTTTTTTACCCATGAATTTACCGATGGGTTTATTATTTTAGCCATTCTACTTTTGAATGGGGTATTGGGATTTGTTCAGGAAAACAATGCTGAAAAATCAATGCAGGCATTGAAACAGATGCAGATTCCATCTGCACAGGTCCTCAGGGGCGGTGAACTTCTCAGATTGCCCTCTGCAGATTTGGTCAAAGGGGATATTGTGCAGTTGAATTCAGGAGATGTGGTGCCTGCTGATGGACGTCTCATTGAAGCAGCTGGTTTGAAAATTGAAGAAGCTCAGTTGACGGGGGAATCTGTTCCTGTAGACAAACAAACCCAGGTGGTTGAAAAGGAAAATCCACCGATTGGTGATCGAAACAACATGGCATATGCCACATCGCGTGTGAGTTCAGGACGGGGGAGAATGGTGGTCACCCAGACGGGAATGAACACGGAAATCGGTGTAATTGCAGGTCTTTTGAGTCGCGAGGAAGAGGAAAAAACACCTCTCCAGATCCGGCTGGCAGAAATGGGCAAAATGCTTGGAATCGGTGCTGTCGGCATATGTGTCCTGATCTTTGTCATTGGCTGGTTCCAGGGAAGGGAATTGTTTGAACTGCTGATGATTTCCATTTCTTTAGCAGTTGCAGCCATTCCAGAGGGATTGCCGGCGATTGTGACCATTGTCCTGGCCATGGGTGTGAAGCGGATGATAAAGGCCAATGCCATTGTCAGAAAATTGCCGGCCGTTGAAACATTGGGCGCGGCATCAGTGATCTGTTCCGATAAAACAGGTACATTGACGCAAAACAAAATGACAGTCACGCATATGGTGATTGATGAACGGATCGATATTGCTGAAATAGACACTTTGGATGATAGAAGCCGCATGTTAATTGAGACGGCTGTGTACTGCAATGATGCCGGTTTAAGCAGGACGGATGAGGGCAACGTGGTTGTGGGTGACCCCACTGAAACGGCATTGCTTGTCATGGGTGAGTCGTTCGGTATCAACCAGGGATCTTTGAAAGCAGGCAATCGCAAAGGAGAAATCCCTTTTGATTCTGATCGCAAACTCATGAGCACGATTCATGATAACAAAGGCCAATATCTTGTATCCGTAAAAGGTGCCGCAGATCAATTGCTGGAACGGTGTGACCATGTGATGACATCTGAAGGCAGTCGCGCCATCACCGAGGCAGACAAAACACGGATTATAAATGATGTCAGGGAGCTGTCCAAAGAGGCATTGCGTGTTCTGGGCTATGCCTGCAGGCGTGTTGAACAACTGCCCGGGCAATTGACATCAGACGCCATTGAAAGAGATTTGGTTTTTATCGGTTTGACCGCCATGATGGACCCGCCCCGGGAAGAGGTAAAAGATGCCATTGCCACGGCACATGCAGCAGGTATCCGTGTTATCATGATAACCGGTGATTACAAAGATACGGCAGTTGCCATAGCAAAAGAGCTGGGCATCATGTCAGATGGCGATCAGGCATTGTCCGGCTCTGAATTGGATGTGTTGAGCGACCCGGCATTTTTAAAGAAAGTAGAACACATTTTAGTTTATGCCAGAGTCTCTCCAAGCCACAAGGTGCGTATTGTCAAAGCATTAAAGCAAACAGGCAAAATTGTTGCAATGACAGGAGACGGTGTCAATGATGCCCCTGCGCTCAAAGGGGCTGACATAGGATGTGCCATGGGAATAGCAGGTACTGATGTTGCAAAAGAAGCCAGTGATCTAATTTTGACAGATGATAATTTCTCCACGATTGTGGCAGCGGTTAAAGAAGGCAGAACCATTTATGACAACATCAGGAAATCGGTTACATTTTTGTTGTCTTCAAATATCGGAGAAATTATCACTTTATTGGCTGCCATCATTGTGGGATGGGAAGCGCCCCTGCTTGCTATTCATATCTTGTGGATCAATTTGATTACAGACTCATTTCCCGCACTTGCCCTGGGCGTAGAACCACCGGAAAAAGGTGTGATGGCAAGAAAACCGCGTCAGCCTGAAACACCAATCCTTGGTGATGGTATTGCAGGCACCATTGTTTTACAGGGTGTCATGATCGGCGTTTTGAGTTTGACGGCATTCATCATTGGTCGACAAACCGACCTTGCAACCGCTCGCACCATGACGTTTATAACCTTGAGCCTGTCGCAGCTCATTCACAGCTACAATGTCCGCAGCAGATCGATGAGTATCTTTGAATTGGGATTTTTCTCCAATCCTTATTTAAATCTGGGTGTTTTGGTCTCATTGACCTGTTTATTGACAGTTTATGGCGTGCCTGTATTCAGGGTCATGTTCAAGTTGACCTGGCTTCCGTGGACATCGTTTCTAACCTGTGTGGGATTGGGTTTTATGACCCTCGTGATCATCGAAATCTCAAAAAGGATCAGGCTTTAGG
>JACKQG010004519.1_pt1 | contig 16062 bp, 14 predicted proteins | sample 8237621 | NCBI WGS metagenome assembly JACKQG01 (sample SAMN15677084, study PRJNA649215) | marine metagenome | biome: marine; feature: Black Sea; material: saline water; isolation source: suspended particulate matter (SPM) from the Black Sea western gyre | collected 2013-06-09/2013-06-10 | depth... | reverse complement strand
GCTTCGTAAGCCCTGTGGCGCAGTACGCTTAGAGGGACGGGGACTGCCGGAAAGGATCTTAGTCGTTTATGGTATTGATGGGCAATTCCATGCCTTCAAAAACCGTTGTCCCCACATGGGAAGGCGGCTTGACCCGGTTGCGGGCAGTGCGGCTGTTCGCTGTTGTAGTTTATCCAGATCTACATTTGACTATACCGGTAATGTAATGTCAGGACCAGCAAAAGAACCTTTAAGAAAATTCCGGGTAGAAACTAAGAAGTGCAAGGTGATTATCTGGTTAAAATAGCCGAAGATGAGACTCGGATCTGAAAAAATCAACTGATATGCATTCCTGGAAGACAAAGGCTTTACCGTCTCCCAGATAAAGGGGTAGGCCCTGCAGATCGTACTGGGGTCTAAAAAATATAATGATGAAACCAGCAAACAGAATTCCCATCTCCTCAATCATCTTAGATGAAGAGATCTATCCAAGAAAAGGGATTGATCAGAAGCGGGTCGGCATATTTGCGGAGAATATCAGGGATGGCTTTAAGTTTGATCCTATCGAGGTCGAACCCGATCCTGACAGGCCCGGGGGTGGGCCATGGGGGACGGGTATTGATTTATTGACATAGATCATCCCATCACCTTGAGTTGCTTTTCTTTCACGATTTTTTCGCCCCGTTTTACCGATTGGCTGGCCGTGGGTTGTGAAATGCCAAGCCGTTTGGAAAGCTCCAAGGTGCTGATGCCAAGTTCCCGTGCTGCCCAGTAACATAGCACGCTGCGAGCTTCAACCGTGTCCGGATACCTTCCCGGTCGCGTAACGATATCCTGGTCTACACCAAATAGGGTTGCCACCTGGCCAACCAGCCAATCAAAATCATAGCCCTTGGCCTGATAGTGGTAGCGACGTTCAAGTTGCTGCTGGCAGCTTTCTAAAACCTCCTGGACGAAATTGCCATCCCCCAGGATACGTTCATCTCCTTTAATTCGGTCTTTGGTTCCACGCAACGCTTTGGCGGAAACCCACCCGCCCAAGCTCCGTATTAAACCGCCGCCAACCAATTCAGGTCTTTTGCCGTCGCTGACACCTTCCTCTACAAATTTGCTGTATAAACGCCGCGCCTCAGATACCTTCTGCCCGAATAAGGACAATACATATTCCGTGTTTTGCCAATCATTGTTACATTTTCCCATTAAAGCACAATGCCCACCATAGGAAAACCTCTTTAAGCTCTTATAGTCCGGCACAAGCCTGGCACGCAAGGGGTTTAGATGAATGTAACGTACCAACTCCAGTAAATAAGGGTCCTGCTGGCAAAGAATTGACTTGTATCGATTCTGAAAAAGATGGCCATGGCGACGATGCCGCCGATTGAATTGAATAGCATAGCCCGTCAAAAGCCTTCTCATGACGGTGGCAATCGGCGTAAGACCAGTACGCATCAAAATGTGCACATGGTTGGGTATCATCGCCCATGCAAAACAATCGGTATGCGTCTCAATCAACACCTTGCCGAGCCGGTTTACAAAGGATGCGCGATCGACATCGTCCCAAAAGATTTTCCGGCGCTCGATTCCACGCACGATGATGTGGTGAAGCGCACCCGCAGCATCAATTCTGGCTTTTCGTGGCATACCAAATACAATTAACAGGCAAATTTAATCATGTCAATCAATATATCAATACCCGTCCCCCCGTCCCCCATCCTGATCGTTTCCGGAGACAGGCATCTCCTTGATCCGGAAAGCTTCAACAATATCCAGATTGTCACCCAGAGGAAAGGCGCGCTGATCATCGTAAGGCTGCAACATACCACGCCTGTGCCCTCCGTTTTGAGTAATTGCGCCAGCGCGATGCCGAAAAGGTCGTTAGAAGTGTCCTGGATGTAGAAGACCGATGTTGATTCAAAATGGAAAGAGAGTTATAATAGGTTCCAAGTTACTACGAGAACTCAATGCAAATATGATGCGTTTATTGAAGACAGAGTATTCCTTCCCCATTTTACTGCTGACAGGCGTTTTTCTCGTCATGACACAACACGCTGATGCAGATGTATTGAAGGGGTTGCAGGCGAACCTGCCGTCCAAGATAATGGACTGGTCAGCGGAACCCGGAGACCGGATATTCGACCGGAATACCATATTTGACTACATCAACGGCGGTGCAGAGGTTTACAAGGCATACAATATGCAACAATGCCTTTCCCGGCGATACCTTACACCGGATGGGCCGGCCATCGTACTGGATATCTTCGATATGGGGAGATCAGAAGATGCCTTTGGGGTGTTCACCCATGATACCAACGGGGAGTTCATAAAGCTGGGACAGGATGCCCGCCTCCAGCCGGGATGGCTCTGTTTCTGGAAAGACCGGTTCTTCATCTCCCTATATACGGAAAAAGAGACGCCTGCTGCCAGGAAAGCCGTGAGAGAGTTAGGAAGACAGGTGGCGGGCCAGATCAGGACCGAGGGCCCCCGGCCCCCGATCCTGTCGGAACTGCCACCCGGGGGATTGCAGCGTGAGACGGTTCGCTATCTGCATGATCCGGTTGTCCTGAACTACCACTATTATCTGTCAGACGAAAACCTGCTGAACATATCCAAAGATACAGATGTGGCACTTGCGAGTTACCAGCGTGACAGAGAATCGGCCCTGTTGCTTCTGATAAAATATCCTGACCCGAAAACAGCGGACAGATCCCTGATGCGCTTCTTAAACCATTATCTTCCTGATGCAGATCGGAGCGATTCCGCTTTGCTGGAAAACGGGAAGTGGGCCTCGGGCAGGATGAGAGGGAATTTGGTGGCAATTGTTCTGGAGGCTGGCAGTCGGGATTTTGCTGACCGTCTCTTAATCCGGGTATTTGAGAGGAAGTAAACAGAAGGAGAAAAGCGCCATGTCGGAGAATACGAAACTCATAACCCGCAGGGACTTCATCCGTACAGGTTCCTGCGCAATGGCTGGCGGGTTTATGGGGTTGCCGCTCCTCAGCGAGGCAATTGCCAAGACAGCCGAAAAGAGCCGGGTGGTGCTGATCAGGGATGAGCGAGTGTTTCAGGGTTCAGGATCTTTTGATCAGGGTATTATGGAGAAGATGTTAGATCAGGCGGTAATAAACCTTCTGGGCGTTCAACGTCCAGCAGAAGCCTGGCGGCAGTTGGTGAAATCTGAGGATGTGGTAGGGGTTAAAAGCAATGTCTGGGGTCCGTTGCCGACCCCGCCGGACTTGGAGGACACAATTGTCTCGCGTTTGACAGAAGCAGGCGTTCAGCAGCAGAACATCGCTGTTGACGATCGAGGGGTCCGGGAAGATCCGGTTTTCCGGAAGTGCACTGCCCTGATAAACATACGACCTATGCGGACGCACCACTGGTCCGGTCTGGGCACGCTCCTGAAAAATTACATCATGTTTGTCCCTTCACCTTATACGTATCACGGAAATTCATGCGAGCGGCTGGGTGCCATCTGGAACGAACCGCATCTTAAAGGGAAAACCCGTCTGAATATCCTTGTGATGTTGACCCCGTTGTTTCATGGTGTGGGGCCACACCATTACAGCGGAAAATATATCTGGCCATACGGTGGGCTGATCATAAGCAGGGATCCGGTGGCGGCAGATGCCACCGGCGCCCGGGTTATACAGGCCAAACGAAATCAATACTTTAAAAAGGACACGCCCATCAGCCCTCGGCCCCTCCACATTGAGGCCGCTGATGTCAAATTCGGGATCGGTAACAGCCATCCGGATCGGATCAACCTCATCAGGATAGGCTGGGAAACGGACATGTTGATTTGAAAATTCACAGCGAGCGCATTCCCCGCAGCTTGCTGCGGGGTTCTTCAATACGCCTCTTCGTTACGACACCCTGGCCTATGTCGGGGGGCTTTATGGTTTCGGCTTTGCCAGCAAAGGGCACTGTCCCCTTAAGGACTTTGACCCGGGACGCGTCTACGGCACCCGTTTTACGACCCGATGGTACACCCCCAACATCCACCGGGCCTCTTTTATGCTGCCCTCATTTCTGGAAAAAAACCTTGCAGGCATTTTAGACCCCTTAAAGTGGCAGAAGGGGAAATCTGACCTTTTTCCGGTTCATGAGAGCACATGGGAGGTATCATGACTGCAGTAAACGAGAGACAGCGGTTTATGGGAACATTACTGGGAGGTGGGGCAGACCGGTTTCCCTTCTTTGATCTTGATCCTGACGAAGAAACGGTCGAGAGATGGCGCAGGGAGGGGCTTCCTAAGGAAAAATCGGTCGCAGAGGTTTTCAACCTGGAGCTACACCATTCCGTGGGGCTCACCATCCGGAGTTACCCCTACTTCCAGAAGGCCCCTGATCTGCTTACGGATCCATCTTCTTTTGCCCGGCACTATAATCCCGATGATCCTTCGCGCTACGCGCCGGACTTTGTTGAACACTGCGAGCGGCTTGCGCGAGAAGGGCGGGTCGTTTATGTGGATGCGTCCGGGGGCGGCCTTTTGCAGATGTTGGGCGTGGGGGACTGGAAATCGCTGGTCCCTGCCGCGTTAGCCCTCATAGAAAAGCCCCTGATGGTGGCTGATCTGCTCGACAGGACCACGGATTTCTACTGTGTTTGCCTGGAGCGCGTACTTTCACAGGTGTCGGTCGATTATGCAGCGTTTTATGAACCGATCGCCTCCAACACCGGACCGGTGATCTCCCCGGCCATGTTTGAACGATTTGCAGTGCCCGGATACAGAAAGGTCTTGGGCCTTTTAGAGAAATTTGCAGTCCCGCTCCGCATCTTATGCACCACCGGCGGCAACCTGACCTTGCTTCTTCCCCCCCTGATCGAGGCCGGGATCAACGGTCTGTGGATAAGCAATATCCGGGATGCGGGCATGGAATACGCGGCGCTTCGCAATGCCTTTGGTCCGGGTCTTGCGTTGATCGGCGGTATCGACTCGGGCGCCCTGAGTCAGGACGAAAATGCGGTGCGTAAGACGGTGGAAGAGATCGTGCCTCCCCTGCTTGAAAGCGGCCGCTACCTCCCCTGCCTCGACGACAGGCCCAGAAGTAACGTCCCCTTCGCCCAGTATCGATTGTTCCGTCAACTTCTTGAGGAGATCGCAGCTAAGCCCTAAGGGGTGACGGGGTTCAGAGCTGAAGTTCAACGCCGATTTCGATAACCTGGTTTGCGGGGATGCTGAAAAACGAGGCGGCATCCATGGCATTGCGCGACATAAACAAGAAAAGACTTGCGCGCCAGCGGCTCATCTTGGGATCTTTACCAATAAAAAGTTTCTCCCGGCCCAGAAAGAAACTTGCGTTTTCTATCTTGAATTCCAGCCCCTTTTCATATGCCAGTGCAAGAATCGTATCGTACTTCGGCTCTTCCATAAACCCGTAATGGGCAATGATTCTGTGGAACCCGCCTTTTAGGTTTTCAACCTCAACCTTGTCTAAACTTGGGGTTCGGGGGATGTCTTCTGTCTTGAAATGGAGGAAGATAATCTCTGAGTGCAGGATCTTGTTATGATTCAGGTTATGTATCAGGGCTGCGGGCACAATGTCGGGATTCCCGGTGAGGAAAACGGCCTGGCCTCTGATCCTTTGGGGAGGATTGCTTTCAAGTGTCTTTTTGAATTCACCAAACGGCAGAGTAAGATTTTTCAGTTGATCGGATAGGATTGTGCGACCCTGTTTCCATGTCAACATGAGTGTAAAGATGATGGCAGCAATGACCAACGGAAACCAGGCGCCGTGCAAGATCTTGGTGATGTTGGCGCAGAAAAAGGAAAAATCTATTAGAAAAAAAAGACCTGTTAGCATTCCTGCCCGCAACATACTCCATCCCCACCTCTCTCTGGCAAGTACATAGAAAAGGATTGTGGTGGTCAGCATGGTCGACGTTACGGCGACGCCATAGGCAGCCGCAAGCTTGCTCGAAGATTGGAAGCCGATGACAAGACCGATGGTGCATGCCATGAGCAACCAGTTCACCGAAGGCACATAAATCTGACCGATATGGGCGGCAGAGGTATGGGTAATCCTCATACGGGGAAGGTACCCTAATTGGATTGCCTGCCAGGTGAGGGAAAAGGCGCCTGTAATAATGGCTTGAGAAGCGATAATTGTTGCGGTAGTGGATAGGATTACCATCGGTGCCATCGCCCAGGAAGGAACAAGGGCATAAAACGGATGGTGGGCCTCCTGGGGGCTGTTGACCAGGAGCGCTCCCTGACCGAAGTAGTTCAGGACAAGAGCCGGCAGCACCAGGCCGATCCAAGCTAACCGAATCGGGCGTTTTCCGAAGTGGCCCATGTCGGCATAGAGTGCTTCTGCTCCGGTAACTACGAGAAAAACAGCACCCAGAACGACAAAGCCGTGCAGCTTGTTGAGCAGGAGAAATTCGACTGCATACCAGGGAGAAACTGCAAGAAGAACCTGCGGATAACGGACGATCTGGAGACATCCAAGAACGGCGAGAACGATGAACCATATGAGGATAACCGGTCCAAAAAGACCCCCCACCCGTGCGGTGCCCCGATGCTGTAAAAGAAAGAGGCCACTTAGAATCACAATGGTCAGAGGAACAATGTAGGGCCTCAAAACTGGTGTGATGATCCGGACGCCTTCTACGGCGCTCAGTACGGAAATGGCAGGGGTGATCATGCCGTCCCCGTAGAGGAGACAGGCAGCAAAGATACCGGTCAGCAGAAGGCCCCACCGGGAGGTTTTTCTGCTTCCGTTATCTTGCCTGACCAGCGCGGTCAGGGCGAGGACGCCGCCTTCCCCGTGGTTATCTGCTCTCAAAATAAAGATCAGATACTTGAGTGTAACGATAATCAGCAGTGCCCAGAACAGGAGAGAAAGAATTCCAAAGACATTCCCCTGTGTCACGGCGATCCCATACTCTCCGTGGAAACATTCGCGAATGGCATAAAGGGGGCTGGTACCGATGTCGCCAAAGACAACCCCCAATCCGGTTAATGACAGGCGCGCAAGTTGCGATCCGCTCAAATCTTTCCGGGAGCCATGCATATCGGTTTTTTCCGGGTACGTTCCGCGGGCTTGGTCAGATCTAATCATGACTCACTTGATTCTGAGTCTGCTCTTCTTTGATAAGTTGATATTGATGGCGATTCCTGGTAAAATCTATCAGGACTATCGTAGCATATAACATGGAGGGAGTGGATGTTCAACGGCAAAGGACCACGGTAGGTGCTTCGCCATGAAAGCGCTGCGTTAAAGGACAGGAAGATGGGGTCAATGTTTCGAGAAGATATTTCTGATTCAAAGCGTTTTGTCATCACCATGGAGCTGGTTCCCGGGGAACAATCAAAGGGTCGTTCCGTGGATACGGTAATGTCGATTGCAGATGCCGCACTTTCTGACGGAAGGATATCAGCGGTCAGCATAACTGACAATCCCGGGGGGCATCCTTCTCTGAGCCCGGATGTTTTGGGGAAAGAGATTGTCAATATGGGGATGGATGTCATTGTCCATTTTACCTGCCGGGACCAGAACCGTGTGGGGATCGAGAGCCGTGCCCTGCAATTGGGACGTCTGGGCATCAAGAACATCTTGGCGCTGACAGGCGATTTTTCGGGAAAAGGGTTTGCCGGCCAGGGAGCACCGGTCTTTGACTTGGAGTCTGTATCCCTCTTGACGATGCTCAAGATGATGGATGAGGGGACGCTGACCCGCGGGGACAGGGAGGATTTCTTTGTCGGGTGTGCGGTTTCCCCCTTTAAGCGGACAGAAGAAGAATCCCTGTGCCAGTATTTCAAACTCCGCAAGAAAGTACGGGCTTCGGCGCGATTTGTCATAACCCAGGTGGGGTATGATGTGCGCAAATTCCACGAACTCCTGTGCGTGCAACGAGACTGGCAGATGAAGGTCCCCACGCTGGGCTCGGTGTATGTCCTTACGCCCACTGTGGCGCGAATAATGACTGAGGGAAAGGTCCCGGGGGTAGTGGTGACCCCCGCTCTTCTCAAGACGATTCAGCAGGAATGGAAAGAAAAGAGCAATGGCCGCACCGCAACCATTGAGCGTTCCGCACGGCTTGCGGTTGTCCTCAAAGGGTTAGGGTACAAGGGTGTCCATTTCGGGGGGATACATAAGCGCTTTGAGACGTTGTCGCGTATCCTTGACCGGATGGGGCGTATCGAGAAAAGGTGGCGCGATTTTGTGCCCGAGTTTGATTTTCCGCATGAAAACGGTTTCAATCTGTATGCCCGTGATCCTGCAAACGGGCTTTGCAGCAAGAAAATGAATAACCGGATGAGCGAGACCTCTCCCGTAGATAAAGCCCTTTTCCAGACCTACCGTACGATTCATCGCGCCTTTTTCAGCCATGACGCCCCTTTTGCCCCTCTGTACTCAGATCTCTGCGCCCGATTGGAGAAAAGCCCTTTTGGTTACCTGTTGGTAAAAACAGCGGAAGACATTTCCAAGAAGGCCCTCTTTTCATGTCGGGAATGCGGCGACTGCGGTATCCAGCACCTGGCGTTTTTCTGTCCTGAGTCCCAGTGCCCCAAGCACACACGGAACGGACCCTGCGGAGGCAGCAGAAATGGCATGTGCGAAGTGCATCCCGAGAGGCGATGTGTTTGGTTCAGGGCCTACAGACGGTGGGCATCCATAGATGAGTCGGATCGAATGAGTCATGACTTTGTCCCCCCACGCAACTGGGAGCTGAATCGGACGTCTTCATGGATCAACTTCCACCTCGGAAAAGATCACCAGGGGGCGCCCTTTGTAACATCGAAGGGGTGAAAATTATAACGCCCCAGGAAAGGATGGGGAGAGCAGGTAGCCACCTTTGAACATGGAGGACTTTACATCGTGTCGCATAACATATTGACGCTGTTGATGCTCTGTTCTGCTGTATGGGGTTATACCAATGGCCTCGATATCAAGGTCCGGTTCTCCCAGATTGAAGGCCTGAAACAGGGTGATCGGGTCATCTTTGAGCTGAATCACATAGGGACGGTAACCGGCACGTCTTACTCACAAGCGGGGGACTATGTTGCCGAGGTGAGAATCAAACAGAATTTCAAAAAAGCGGCTACGGAACACTCCCGCTTTTTCATTGTCACAGACCCGGCAGATAAGGCGAATAGGGCGATAGAGATGATCCGGATCAAGAAAGGAGGCCTCCCTTTAGAAGGTGGTGTTACCGTTGAGGGCGCTACCAGATTCTCTGCTTTGTTCGGTCAGATGGGGGAGGATCTTGAAAAGACGATTACAGACCTCAGAAAGCGTTTCGATCATTTCTCAGAGGATATGAAGGGCCTTCCTGAAAGCGAGGAGTTTAAGAATCTCCAGAAGGAACTCGATCGACTGTTAGAGGAGATGAAAAGATCGGGGAGCGCATTTCGAGAAAAGATGCAGAAAGAAATATTGCCCCGGCTCCAGGAAGAGCTGGAAAAACTGAAAGAAAGACTTCGGAAATTAGGGCGGGAGAAAGAGGTGGAACCGCTTGAAGTTCAAATGGAAGAGATGAGGAAAATATGAAGCTGTTAAACCTCCATCGCTGCCAGATGGGGGCGCTCAGTTACAAACCCCTTTTGACGGAAGATACATTTTCAAGAACCCACCCATATTTGAGGTGGATGCGGTCATCTTGTTCATGGCTCCAATCGGCTCTTCGACCGTGCAGGCTTAAGGTCAGGCCCTGATTTCGTATCCGCCACGTAAAGTTTGACATGGGCCGCGGAAAGCCTCTCACACATATCCGGATCAGGCATTTGATCTGTAAACAGGGCATCGACCTCCCGTATGTTGCAGAGGCGTACCATCGCCTCCCTGCCGAACTTGGTGTGATCCGCCACAAGGAAGACCTTGCGGGAATTTGCGATGATCGTCTGTCCTACACGGACTTCCCGGTAGTCAAAGTCGAGCAGACACCCGTCCGAATCGATCCCGCTCACGCTGATGACACCGAAATCGACTTTAAACTGCTGGATAAAGTCAATCGTTGCTTTTCCTGTAATACCCCGGTCCCGGCTGCGCACCACACCGCCGGCCACAATGACCTCAAAGCTTTCATTTTCACTCAAGATTGTTGCCACATTCAGGTTATTCGTGATGATCCTGAGACCCTTGTGATGAATCAGGGCGTTGGCAACTTCTTCGGTAGTGGTTCCGATGTCGATAAAAAGAGACGCGTCGTCAGGGATCTGCTTCGCCAGCAACCGGGCGATCCTTCTTTTTTCCGGCAGACACAGCACCTTTCGGGTGGTATAGGCCACATTTTCCACACTGGAAGGCAGGCCGGCCCCCCCGTGGTAACGGCGAAGCTGTCCTGCCTCGGTGAGTTCATTGATGTTCCGGCGTATGGTTTGGGGAGATACCGAAAAATTCTGGGACAGGGATTCGATGGAAACAAATCCAAGGGACTTGACAAGCTCAACGATTTTTCTGTGACGGAGAAGGACCGATTTTCCACGGGCTTTTCCGCTTTCATTCGCGTTGTTTTTGCTTCCTGACACTCCAGGACCTCCCTTATTGGATTTTCGCGCACGATGTTGGGCCCGTGGCGAATAATTCATTCATAAGATAGTATCAACAAACATCATTATAATCAACCTCCTTAAGAAAAAAGTTTCACAAACGAAAATTAGTGCCGTTATCTGGACAAAACTGCCTAAAAAATGTCGAAAGAACTATTTTGTCGGCGATTTGGTTTCGGTATCGAAAACACATTAAAAAAAAGTGTAACAAAACGCAACTTTTTTGTTGACAACATTTCATGTCTGGATATAGATATGGTTCTCAGGGTTCAGGGAGCAGCTTTTCAGACGACCACTTCGAGATTGGGGGGTTAATTGCGTACTCAGGCTCTTATCATCGGGGGTGGAATAACTGGCACCGGGCTCGCGAGGGATCTGGCCCTGCGCGGTGTTGAGTGTATTCTGGTAGAAAAGGCCGACATCAATGCGGGGGCCTCAGGCAGAAACCACGGTCTTCTTCATAGCGGAGGGCGTTACGTTGCCACCGACCCCGGAGCGGCAAGAGAGTGTCACCTTGAGAATGAAATACTCAAGCGGGTGGCACCCCACTGCATTGAAGACACAGGGGGTCTCTTTGTGGCTGTTGAGGGAGATGACGAAACCTATGCCGCGGAATTTCCTCAGCTTTGTTCCAGATGTGGGATCCCGTGCCGGCAGATTGACCCCAAGGAGGCCAGAGACCTGGAGCCGGCCCTTTCTGACAAGGTGATTGCCGCCTATCTTGTGGATGACGCGGCGATTGATCCTTTCAAGATCTCCCTTGAAAATATCGCCCAGGCCCAGGAACTGGGTACCCACCTTCTCTGCCACACAAAAGTGATTGGTTTTGAAAAAGAGAATCATCGGATCAAGGCAGTCCGTCTGGCCAATACCATTACCGGTAAAGAGAACATCGTCGAGCCTGAACAGGTGATAAATGCAGCCGGCCCCTGGTCCGCACAAGTGGCGGCCTTAGCCGGAATAGAAATACAGATGCTCTACTCAAAGGGGACCCTCCTTGTTACCGGGCACAGGGTTACAGGACATGTTATCAACCGTTTACAAAGACCCGGAGACGGGGATATCCTTGTCCCCAGCGGCACGGTTTCCCTCCTGGGGACCACCTCGGTCAGGACCGATTCTCCCGATCGGATCATCCCAACCATTGAAGAGGTGGATCTGATGGTGGACGAGGGGTCAAAGATGATCCCTGCGTTGAAAGGTATTCGTTATATCCGGTCATATGCGGGCGTCAGGCCGTTGCTGAAAATGGATTCAAATCTTGATGACCGGTCTGTGAGCCGGGGGTTCATGCTTCTGGATCATACACGTGACGGGCTGGAGAACTTCTCAACCATTCCCTCGGGAAAGCTGACCACCTACCGGTATATGGCCGAGAAAACTGCAGATCTGGTATGCAAACGGCTTGGAATTAGCGTACCGTGCCTTACGCAGACCGAACCCCTCCTTTCTTCACCTTCCGGAATGTGGACGGAACCGGCTTTGGGTCCAAGAAACTGGATCAGTAGAAATCACGATGACCCGCTTCTTTGCGAATGTGAACTTATCCCGAAAACCGTTATTGAAAGCATTGTCGGATCGATCAGCGATCATAATGGAGATATCAACCTGAGGGCTATAGGACTTCGGAGCCGGGTGGGGAAGGGGTCTTGTCAGGGGATATTCTGCGGGAAAAGAGTCTCCGCCTTTCTCTATCAGACCGGGCAGATGAAAGGCACCGAGGGTCTGGAAGATCTCAAGGCGTTCCTGCAGGAGCGCTGGCGGGGAGAGCGTCCCGTTCTTTGGCACAGCCAGATGATGCAGGCAGAGCTTAAAGAGGCCCTCTACTGCGGTTCTTTTGGCCTGGAGACGCGTGGGGGATGCCAGTAGCGATGATGCCTGAAGAAACGACTGTAGAATGTAATCTGGCAATCATCGGCTGCGGTCTTTCAGGCATGGCGGCGGCGCTCTTTGCCGCCGGAAAGGGGTTCTCCACGGTTCAGACGGGGGTCTCCGGGGGGATGATCTTTGCGAGCGGCCTTCTGGACCTGATGTGTGTCCATCCGGTAGAAAAGGGAAGCCGATGGATGGACCCCTGGGCGGCCATTGATGCTCTTTCAGATGATATCCCTGAACACCCATATGCCAGGCTGAAAAAAGAAACCATAAAGAAGGCGTTAGAGAAGGTGGTCTATTTTCTGAGGGATAATGGTCTCCCTTACCTAAAGTGTGGCGAGAATAACTCAGAGGTAATGACCCCGCTTGGAACCTCCAAGCACACCTATTATGTCCCACAAACCATGTGGGAAGGGGTCAGGGCATTTAAGGAAAAGCGCCCTTGTCTGGTAGTGGGTTTTCGTGAACTGAACGATTTCAGCGCCGCCCAGATTGCAGGGGCTTTAGGCGAGAGATGGCCCGGCCTCCGCTGGCAAGATGTGAGTCTGCAGGGGAGCGCGACAACCGCAGGACTCGTTTCAGGGGATATCATGGCCCGTGATATGGAGCTTGCAGGGAATCTGGAAAAGGTCGTCACTGAAATACGTCCGCACATCAGGGATGCCGAAACCGTAGGTATCCCGGCAATACTCGGAATGGAGCGATCCCACGAGATCGTTGAAAGACTGTCCCAGGAATTGGGGGCGCGGGTATTTGAAATCCCTACAATGCCTCTTTCAGTTCCCGGGCTCAGGTTGAATGAGGCCTTTACGCGGGGATTGTCAGACAAGGGCGTCAAGCTGTTTTTCCCAAACCGGATCATTTCATGGGAGGAGGCGGACGACGGCAACTTCCTCCTGGGTATCGGTCAGGGAGCACCCGCGAAATGGATCAGGGCCGAAGGGGTGATTCTGGCCACGGGGAGATTCTGGGCGAGAGGACTCAGGGCCGACAGGGATAGGATCAGGGAAGCACTCTTTGATCTCCCTGTCCACCAGCCGGAAGAGCGAGCAGAATGGCACCACGAGGATTTTTTGGACTTGCGGGGGCACCCGGTCAACCGGGCCGGGCTGGAAGTCGATGATCTATTCCGTCCTCTCGACCGCACCGGCGGTCCGGCATCTGAAAAGCTGTTTGCAGCCGGCTCTATCCTTGCCCACCAGGATTGGATGCGTATGAAATGCGGCTCAGGGCTGGCCGTTAGCAGCGCCTATGCCGCGGTGACTGCTTTTTCGAAAATCAGGGGATGAGCGGTCAACAGATCCGTCGCCTTGTCATGATTGCAGTATTGAGACTGTTTAGATATGAATTGACTGGCCGCCGTTATGCAGGTGGCGCAAGACCTATAGCGAGAGGATGATCATATTATGTCCTTATCTTTAGAGGGAGTCACCAAGAAGGTCGGCCGGGAAACCCACATTGACAACGTCAGCCTGTCGTTTGAGGCGGGCTCCCGCAATGTCGTACTCGGTCGGACCCTGGCTGGTAAGACATCCCTTCTTCGGTTAATGGCAGGGCTTGACCGGCCCACCTCCGGGCGGGTGGTGGTAAACGGGGAAGACGTTACGGGCAAATCGGTCCGAAAACGCCGCATCGCCATGGTCTATCAGCAGTTCATCAACTATCCCTCTCTCACCATCTATAAGAACATCGCCTCGCCCTTAAAAATTGCCAAGGTCGCAAAGTCAGAAATTGATCGACGGGTGCGCGCCACTGCCGAAATGCTCCACATTGAGGACCTGCTCGATCGGCTACCCACCGAGCTTTCCGGTGGACAGCAGCAGCGCGTCGCCATTGCCAGGGCATTAATCGGGGACGCCGAGTTGCTTTTGTTAGACGAGCCCCTGGTGAACCTGGACTATAAACTGCGTGAAGAACTGCGGGTTGAGCTTCACGATATTTTCGAAGCGCGCAAAGCGATTGTCGTTTACACCACCACCGAACCGACCGAGGCCCTGATGTTAGGGGGGAATATCGCCGTCATTGACGAGGGCCGCGTTCTGCAAACCGGTCCAACACCGGAAGTTTACCATAATCCAGCGACAACCAAAGTGGCTGAGGTCTTTAGTGATCCGCCCATCAACTTCCTGAACGGCACGATTCAAGGAGGATCTGTTAGAATGGGGCGGAATATTGAAATGCCATTGGAAAACTATATGAAATTGCTGTCTGACGGGGAGTACACCTTCGGCGTACGTTCCAATCATCTTTTTCTATCCAGAAACGGCAAGGAAGATGCGGAAATTCCGGCCAGAGTCGAATTGGCAGAGATTAACGGGTCCGAAACGTTCATTCATGCCGACTATGATGGCTTCCGGCTGGTGGTTCAGGAGAACGGGATTCGTCCTATACGGATCGGAGCCGAAATAACCATATATGTCAGCCCGTCTTGTTTTTTTGTGTACGATGAGACAGGGGCGCTGGTTGCATCACCACCCTCTCGTGAGGCTGTTGAAGGCGGACTGACATAGGAGACTGTCATGGCTCGTATTGAGTTGAATGAAGTTGCTCACAGCTATCTGCGCAAGCCCAAAAGTGAGTCGGATTATGCCCTGAAGCGTATCCATAATGTGTGGGATGACGGGGATGCATGTGCCTTGTTAGGGCCCTCGGGCTGTGGCAAAACCACCTTGCTGAACATTATTTCCGGTCTGCTTACCCCCAGCAGGGGGCGGGTCATGTTCGATGGGAAGGATGTCACAGAATTGCCGCCGGAAAAACGTAACATTGCCCAGGTCTTTCAGTTTCCGGTTTTGTATGACACCATGTCGGTTTTCAACAATCTGGCATTTCCCTTGCGCAATCGAGGGCTCAGCGAAATCAAAATAAAGGAACGTGTCCTGGAAGTAGCCGAAATCCTTGATCTGACCCCTTTTCTCAACAAGAGAGCAGAAGGATTGGCTGCCGATGCCAAGCAGAAAATCTCATTGGGCCGTGGGCTGGTTCGAAGTGATGTGGCGGCCATACTTTTCGATGAGCCGTTGACGGTCATTGATCCGCAAATGAAATGGTATTTGCGGCGCAAACTAAAAGAGATCCATGAGGAATTGAAGCTGACCTTTGTTTATGTGACCCATGATCAGGTAGAAGCACTGACCTTTGCCGATCAAGTGGCGGTGATGTTCGAAGGAGAAATCGTACAGATCGGCTCTCCCCAGGACCTTTTTGAAAACCCGGAACACAGGTTTGTGGGGTATTTCATAGGGAGCCCGGGAATGAACTTCCTGGAATGTACCATAGAGGGAAATGAAGCAAGGGTCGATGGCGCCGGCATTGTTCTGGACGAGGAGACAGCGGCAAAAGGACGTAAAGCCCAGGGAAAGCTGGAACTTGGGATACGGCCCATGTTTTTAGAGGTACATGCAGGGTCCGGTGACGGCAGGGTGAAGGCCCGGGTCAAGCTGGTTGAAGATCTGGGCAGTTACAGGATTGTAGCTCTTACGCTGGCGGGTCAAACCTTGAAGGTCAGCCTGCCTGAAGACAAACCGGTTCCCGAGGGCGAGGTTTGGCTTGCCTTCCCGCCGAAATGGATCAGGCTGTTTTCAGACGGACGGTTGATTAAGTAGACACCTTCAATTACAAAGGGTATTGTCATGGAAAAATGGCCAAATAACAGGGCCTGGTTACTGGTGCTGCCGGTTTTTGTCATCGTTGCCTTCAGTGCCATCATTCC
>JACKQG010004518.1_pt1 | contig 16065 bp, 17 predicted proteins | sample 8237621 | NCBI WGS metagenome assembly JACKQG01 (sample SAMN15677084, study PRJNA649215) | marine metagenome | biome: marine; feature: Black Sea; material: saline water; isolation source: suspended particulate matter (SPM) from the Black Sea western gyre | collected 2013-06-09/2013-06-10 | depth... | reverse complement strand
CGCCGCAAGCTACCCGCTGGATAAAGATGCTTCCCTATGTAGTCTTAATCGCTCTCTTCATAATTGTACTCATCGGGGGTGCCTATGTCTGGGATTACACCAATTCTACGGAATTCTGCGGATCAGCTTGTCACGGTATCCACCCTGGGGAAATAGCTGCTTATCAAACTTCCCCCCACGCTGAAGTCAGGTGTGTTGAATGCCACATTGGACGCGCTTTTATTGGTAACCAGGTTTCCCGAAAAATTGGGGAAATTCGGCATGTCACCGCGGCAGCCTTCAAAAATTATGAGTATCCCCTTCAGGTCAAGAGCATGCGACCAGCTCGAGAGGTCTGTGAGCTTTGCCATAATCCCGACAAATTTTCTGACGATAGCCAGCGGGTGATTTACAACTATAGCTCGGATAACCAAAATACTCTGGAAAGAACCTATTTGGTGATGAAGACTGGCGGGGGCACTGTGCGAGAAGGCTTGGGGGATGGCATCCACTGGCATATCAAGAACAAAGTTCTTTATTATGCTACCGACGAGAGCGAGCAAGAAATTCCGTATGTCAAAGTTTTTGATGAGCAATATAGCGCGGTTTACGAGTATGTCGATGTCAGTTCAGATATTAGCCCCTTTACTATCGACGAGACTGATCTCAAGGAAATGGACTGCATTACCTGCCACAACCGCATTTCTCATTTCTTCCCCAATCCAGAAGAAGCCGTTGACAGCGCTCTATCACGAAATCTAATTTCTAGTGATATCCCTGAAATTCGGCGCAAAGCTGTTGAGGCGTTGAGCGCTTCCTACGAATCAAAAGAAAAAGCCCTAAGGGATTTCGATCTCTTGCGGAATTACTATCGTGATAATCATGCCGATTTCCAACAAGATCACATTGATGAGATCGATCAGGCCATAAAAGCGATCAAAGAAATTTATCGACAGACTGTTTTCCCTGATCAGCAGGTAGATTGGAATACGCATCCCAACAATCTCGGACACATGACCGATCCAGGTTGTTTCCGCTGCCATGATGGTAAGCACCTGGATTATGCTGGGTACGCAATTCGACTAGAGTGTAATCTGTGTCACGCAATCCCGGCGATTACTGGACCTGAAGATCTTGAAACACAAATACTGATTAGCCATGAGCAGCAGCCCAAAAGCCATCATAACCCCAACTGGATCGCCCTGCATCGTTTTGTCTATGACGAGGACGATGAAAACGAGTACTGCAGTGAATGCCACGATGTGAGCAATTTTGGAGAGGCGGATAACTCTTCCTTCTGTTCGAATTCTGCCTGCCACCATCAGACCTGGGAGAACGTGCAGTTAGATTATTTAGATAGTGGCGAGACATTTGAACAGATTGTTAGGCAGTTGTCCCACTATCCAACCACAGTAGATCCCATCGCGGCTTGGGTAGAAGAGCCTGACCTGGATGCCATCCACAGGGAGCAGGAGGAAATGCTCTGTGAGGATTGTCATACGGAATGGCCGCCCATGGGACCACCATCCAATGAGATTTGCATCGAGTGTCATGGCGAGACCTTGCAAGGGTTTGAAGAACTGACTGCCAAGTACGAATCTAACCCGCATGACTCGCATTACGGTGAAGATTACCCCTGCTCTTCATGCCACCCCAATTTTGGCCTCATGGAGCCGGTTGAATCATGCGCATTTTGCCATGTCATGGAAGATATTGTAAATCTTGAAGAAGCATCATCAGAATAGGAGAAAAATATGTTAGGACTGGGTCCGACTGAATTGATCATCATTCTCATTATTGTTATCGTCCTGTTCGGCGTAGGCCGTGTGAGCAAAATTGGCGGAGAGTTAGGGTCTGCCATACGCGAGTTCCGCGCCGGAATCTCGAAGAATGAAGAAGCCGAAGCCGAGGAACCAACCAAAGAAGCCGCAAGCTAAGCAATATGACTATCGAAGATCAAACCGACACACGAAAGGGTATCAGCCAGAAGCGCAAGGCTTTTTGGGGGCACATGGAAGAACTGCGGCGACGTCTGTTGAAAGCAGTGGTTGTATTAATCATCGCTACGGGCGGGAGTTTGGTTTTCGTCAAGCGTGGCCTGGAATTTCTGCTGATCCCCATGGGTGAGAACCGGCCAGTTGCCCTTCATCCAACTGAGTCGATTGTGGTTTATTTCCGCATTGCACTGCTGTTGGGATTGGTTTTTGCGATGCCAGTGATCGTTTTCCAGATTTTGGCTTTTTTCGTGCCGGCGTTGACGCGCAGCGAGCGCAAGGTTCTGCTAACATCTGTATTTGGGGTTGGGTTTTTCTTCGCCCTGGGTGTGGCTTTTGCTGGTGGCGTAATGCTGCCCCTGGCAATTAACTATTTACAAGGTTTTATGGATGAGCTGGTTCAACCAACGTATTCCATAGATGGCTACATCTCATTCGTTACCACGGTGATGATTAGCAGTGGCGTGGTATTTGAAACTCCTTTGTTATTAGCTTTGGTTGCCCGCATGGGCCTGGTGACATCCAAACAATTAGCCAAAGGCAGGCGCTTTGCCTTGGTTGCAATTGCTATCATTGCAGCGGTCATTACGCCAACCCCCGATATGTTTAACATGTTATTGGTGATGGCTCCCCTGCTTGTCCTCTACGAGTTTGGTATTGTGCTGGCCTGGTTTGCGGGTCGTGCTCGCCAGAAAGCCCTGGCCGATACCGGGCAGGTAGGGATTTGAGGTACTGAGATGAAATTCTTCAGCTTAGGAGCAAGCGAATTATTATTAATATTGATTTTTGCAATTCTGGCCGTAGGTCCCAAAGAGACCATTCGTTTAGCCAGTCAAGCCCGCGATGTGATCGGGACCGTCCAGAAAGCATTTAACGAATTGTCTGGCGAAGTATCGCGGATGGCTTCAGATGTTGTCAGTGGAATCGACGATATGGATAAGAAAAGCTAGTATGAAATTGCATGCCCATGACTTACTCAAAATAGGAGGCAAGAAATGAAAAAAATCCTACTAACCGCATTATTGCTGACAGCTACTGTACTACTAGTAGCCTGTGGTGGGGGCGGGCAGAGTGATGAGATCATCATGGATGAACCTGTTCCCAATGGAGCTGATAACGCCTTTTTGGTTGAGCTTGAGTTCTCCGCCGAAGAGATCGTCCCTAATCACATCACAATTCCCGCTGGTGAGAAGGTCTATTTCGTCGTCTTCAACAGTGATACAGAATCAGGCGACATGAATGAAGATCACAACCTGGTCAGCCCAGACCTTGGGCTGCGTGAGATCCTGGTCGTCCCCGGCCAAACTGTGCGCCGCATTTGGGATGGCTATGATACACCGGGTACTTACAAAGTCGGCTGTACGATCCACCCTTGGATTGTCATGGAGATCACAGTCGAGGAGTAGTCCTGTTTCTTATAGAAATAATTTCAAGGAAAGGAGAGACCTGAACGAAAAGTACTTGCCGGGGACACATCCCCAAAAATGTGAACGATTTTTACAGGATCTTTATTAAATAAACATCGATCGCGGTACCTGATCCCCCGGATGGGAAGGATTGGCAGAAGATCTGCCCTTGGCGAAGCCGGTGAGCAAGCTCCAATTTTTGTCTTTTTGCAAGTCCGGCGCTGTCCCGCAACTGTGAGAGCCAGTAATCAGTAACCAGTAATCAGTATTCAGTCGTATGGGCTGACCACTGACCACTGACCACTGACCACTGATTCGAGCCAGGCCGCCCACCTCGATCGTTGTTTCCACAAACCTCGGAGGAAGGAGGTGGAAACTCCTCATATCAGAAAGGAGAATGTAAGATGCCTGAAAACCTAACCCGTAGAGAGTTCATTGGTGAACTCGGAAAGTTAGGCGCAGCTGCTAGTCTTGTCCCCATGGTCGCCGCCGGCGAATCCATGGAAACCAAGGCGTTTTCGTTGGGCCGACCCGGTTGGATCAAAGAACTGGACGAGCCCCTGACGGAAGTTGATTGGCAGCAGGTTGCGCGTTACAACGAGCGCCATACTACCCGACGCGGCTTCAACCTTTATGTTGAGCAGGAGCGCATTGACCAACTCGGCGAATTGAGCAGCGAACTTCTTTCAGACAACCTCAAGAACGATGTTCCTGGATACACGCTGAAAGATCGCGCACTGCAGCGCGCCGCCAGAGGCGGTGGTGCTTCACGGCAATTCTTCCTCGACCCTGAAAAGGTTCAGGGCCCAGATACTTGGGGCGTCCCCAAGTGGACAGGCACACCTGAAGAGGCTTCCCAGCTCGTCTCTGCTGCGATGCGTCACATGGGCGCAGCCACGGTCGGTTTCGTTGAACTTCAGACTGAAACCACCGAAAAATTCATCTACTCCGTCGATCCCGATGGCAAAGAACTGCGCATCGAGGATGTGGAGCTGCCCGAAGAGACCGAAGAATACCGCGTCATTCCTAAGAAGGCGCGCTACGCCATTGTCTACACGGTGCAGATGTCCGAAGAGACCATGGCCCGCTGCCCAACCGTTTTGGGTTCGCTGACCACCAGCCTGACCTACACCCGCTCTCAGAACATCCAGGAGCGCGCACAGACCTTCCTGAATGGCCTTGGCTATATGGGTTTGGCCGAATCCAGCACAAACGCCCTGGGTATCTCCCCCGCTTTGGGTGTCTATGCCGGTTTGGGTGAGCTTTCACGCTACAACCGCCTGCTGACCCCAGAATATGGTCCCATGGTGCGTGTCTTCAAGCTGCTCACCGACCTGCCTTTGGCCCCCACCAAGCCCATCGATGCTGGGCTGTACAAGTTCTGTCACGAATGCAAGAAGTGCGCCGAGGCTTGCCCCGGCAAATCCCTCAGCTTCGATGATGAGCCCAGTTGGGAAACCAGGGGTGGTTGGAATAACCCCGGTCACCGAGCATGGTTCGAGGATTCAGTGCTGTGCCGCTTCTATCAGCGTACATACACTGGCACCAACTGCGGCTTGTGCTTCAGCGCCTGCCCCTTCGCCACCAAGAACCTGGCCAGCTTCAACCGCGTGCGCAATTACATGGCCGCAACCGTGCCAGCCTTCGATTCCACATTCAAGAAGATGGACGATTTGCTGTACACCAACTTCCCGTTGGAGTTCGGCAAGCCCCAGAAGGACTGCGAAGAGTGGTGGACACTCAACCTGCCCGACTACGGCATTGACACCGTTCAGACCGTTCGCGAAACGACCTAGAAAGGAGCGCATCAAATGTTTTGGTTAATAGTTGGATTAGTGCTGGGCGCTGCCATTTTCTGGCTCGCCACCGGCGGAAAAATTAAACTAACCTGGTACGAATGGGTGCTGGGCATCCTGGGGATCATCCTGATCCTCTTTGCCATCCAGAACTACGGCGCATCCCAGGTCGAACTGGAAGCTAAAGCTGGCGGCTTACTGCTGCTTGTCTTTGGTCTCCCCGGTTTGATCTTTGCTGCAATTGCAGGTGTTCTGGCATTCCTTCGAGGTAAGAAGGAAACTGCCTAACCCCCATTATCAGTGGAGCCTGGGGGGGATGAGTTCTTACTAGGAGCATCATCCCCTCCAGACCACCGGCAATTATACTTTATTCATAAGAGTAAAAAACCATCCATCTTGGCCGCGATTGGCCAATTGATCCACCCAATACGATTGGGATGTAGACTAATGGTATTTTGGAGCAAAAACTAATGCCTTTTTACGAGTATCAATGCACCGATTGCCTTAACCAATTTGAAACGATGCGCAGCATTTCCCAGCGTGATTCGTCAGCCGAATGTCCAGATTGTGGCAGTGAGCAAAGTTCGCGTATGATCTCGGCTGCGATGGCCTTTTCAATGGGTGCTGATGGCAACGTCCGCGCGATGGCTGGCAGCTCGCCATGCGGAGGCTGCGTGGCTACATCCTGTTCAGGGTGTTCATCTAAATAGAAATCAAAATAGTCACGAATTGTGACGAATAACTCGAATTTCACGAATGACTCTACTGCAAAAAGCATTCCGGCAGAAGCCCTCGTCTGGTAGTTTTTTCAGTGGAGTCACGAATGATTAAATTCGTGCTATTCGTTAAATTCGTTTCCATTCGTGATTATTGTTATTGGTATATTATTCAACCTTCCCACTAGAAAAGAAAGGCAAGCCCATGAAAAAGCTGCGCTGGTTGTTGCTCTCCCTCATCGTCTTGGGTTTCTTCACCCTCATGCTGATCAACCCAAACGTTATTGGTCAGGCAAGCGTAGGGGGGACACGCGAGATAACCATTCAGGCTCGAGCATTCGAATACACGCCCCGCAAATTCCACGTTCAAGAAGGGGACACTGTACGTATCACTTTGATCGCCGATGATGTCACCCACGGGTTGATCTTGGAGAATTATGATGTAGAACTCGAGGCGTATCCTCGTCAAGACCCCCCGCCGACGGTGGAGTTTGTTGCCGACAAAGCCGGGCTGCATCACTTTCGATGTACTGTGGTGTGTGGGCCGCTGCATCCCTTCATGGTAGGGGAACTAATCGTCGAACCCTATCAAAAATTACCCATTGCTTGGGGCTTGACCCTGGTAGTGGCCTTCCTTTCCGTGGCTGCTGTTCAACGTTGGGGCCATGATCCCAACAAAGATCCTCTGGGGGGTTGGGTTTTCGAACTGACCCGTTTCGGGTGGATCCGCTCAGCGCTCAAATCGCGCTGGTTCCAATTTGCATTGTTTATCCCAAATCTCTTCTTCTTCGCCGTGATTATGGCGGCGGCCTTCTTTGGCTCTCCGGTGGGTAATGCCAACTTTGCCATCGTCTACGTTTGGATCGTCTGGTGGGCGGCGTTGAAATTTTTCTTCATCCCCATCGGCGGGCGTTTGTGGTGTACCATGTGCCCGCTGCCTGCGCCCGGCGACTGGCTGGATCATCGATCTTTCGTCGCTAAAGGCCGCGAGCGCGCCGCTTCATTTGCCCGCAAGATGTGGCCCAAAAGCCTGCGTAATCTGTGGCCCCAAAATCTTGGCTTCCTGGGCGTGTGTCTTTTCAGCGCTTTTATCATCACGCGGCCAGTTTGGACCGGTGTAGTGTTAGCGCTGTTCATCATCGGCGCCGCTGTGACATCAGTGGTTTATGGACGGCGGATCTTTTGCCGCTACCTGTGCCCGGTGAGTGGTTTTACGGGTATGTATTCCATGGTCGCGCCGGTCGAGATTCGCGTCAAAGATACCCAAATCTGCAAAGAGCATACTGAAAAAACCTGCATCACTGGCGATGCCCACGGTTATGGCTGCCCCTGGTTGAATTACCCTGGCGGCCTGGATCGCAATGCCTTCTGCGGCATGTGCACGGAGTGTTTCAAGAGCTGCCCGCACGACAACATGGCCTTGAACATTCGTCCCTTCGGCCGCGATCTGTTTGTTATCAAAGGGCGCGGCATCGATGAGATCTACAACGCCTTCATCATGCTGGCCTGCGCGCTGATCTATATCGCCGTCTACCTGGGACCCTGGGGTTTCCTCAAAGATATGGCCAATATGGCCACAGTGCCCCAATATTTGTTGTACGCCGTGCTCTTTATTTCGATGAATCTGATCATCATGCCGGGACTTTATTATGTCGCCGTATGGCTGGGAAAGGGCTGGGCTGAGGGCGGGCTGGTGCCTGCACAAGAGGCTTTTGCTTTTGTCCCCGAACTGTGGCGCGGTTTTACGGCTTTCGTTCGACGTCAACCTGCCCCGAAAAAAGCAGCTGGCGGTTCCAATGTGACCCTGGTAGGCATGGGCCTTCCGCCGCTCAAGCGCCTGTTCACCGATTATGGCTACGCTATCGTGCCCATTGGCCTTGCCGGTTGGATTGCCTTTACGATCGCCTTTGCCCTAGTGGATATTTCCTATGCCGTCCCGCTGCTGTCTGATCCTATGGGTTGGGGATGGGATCTCTTTGGCACGGCGGATTATGGCTGGGTGATGTATGCACCTCATATTATCCCGTATCTACAAATACCGATTATGCTGACAGGATTGGGGCTCTCGATCTACACGGTCTACCGCATCGCCATCAACCATACTACTGAGAAGAAATTGATCATCAAGACGCTGACACCCATCATCATTTATCTTATGGCGGTCACGGCGATCTTTTTCTGGTTGGTGTTATAGCGTAATAGCAGATACCGGGTAGTCAGACAAACCGCGTTGGTCGATTTTCAAGACCGCCCATCGAGGATGGGCTACTACCCGTAAACATACGTTGTGTGTATTCTTTTGGCTGGTGCTTTAAAAACGAATGGTCCGTCTGGAAATAAATTCCATCAAGAAGCTAAACTTCTCAAAGAAGTTTAGCTTCTAAATCGGGAAGACTTTAGAACGCGGGTTTGTAGTGGCGCACGGAAGTGCGCTTCGACTTGAGACAGGCACGGGCACTCTCGTGCCCTACTACGAACCCAATAGGATTTAGTTGTTCGCCAATTAGTAAAGTACCGGTGTGTGCGAGTATAATATACAACGTCACAATAACATTACACTAATATAGGAGGCACACATGAAAAAGGTAAACGTTTTTGGAGTAATCATTGCAGTGGTTGGGGTGTTGATCATTCTTACACCAGTAGTCTTCCCAGTATGTGAAGGACTGCTAGAGTTGGTCAATGGCAAGCAAGTTCCTATGCGCTGCAATTGGACAGCGCGTGCAGAATGGATCATTGGCGCCTTGGTGTTGATCTCTGGTCTGTTGGTAGCTTTCGCCAAAACGGACGAAGCTCGCAAGCGACTGAACAACCAGGTCGTCTTCCTGGGGTTGGCAACCATCCTGACCCCGTTGTTCATTATTCCAACCTGCATGAACCCCGAGATGGCTTGCAATATCGGCACCAAGCCAGCCCTGATCATTTTGGGCGTGGTAGTAACCGGTCTGGGACTGTACGGCAGCTTTCTACCTCGGTCCAATGCTGAAGTTGTTAGTGATTGATTTGTTCAGATGGAAATATATTTAATCTATCCCATCCCCCCCGACCCCCCTTCCCAGGAAGGGGGGAGTATTTGGGAAAATACAGGCTGCCAGCTAGGGCGCAGCACCGCTCGCACCCTGTATTTTTCATTATTCCCCTCCCCCGAATCGCGGGGCAGGGGCCAGGGGTGGGGGCGATGAAAGATATCAACCTCTTTAATCTGGCGTTGCAAAACCTGCGCCGCAAGCCCTATCGCAGTGTGGCCATTGGCCTATGTGTTGCGGTGATGACTGGATCGCTATTCGCTGCCACAATCATTCTGCGCGGGGTACAGACCAGCCTCTCGGTCGGGCAAGCACGCCTGGGTGCAGATCTGGTAGTCGTCCCCACGGGGTATAAGGCACCCGCTCAGGAGGCTTTTATCACCGGTCAGCCGACTACCTTCTATATGTCCGATCAGATCGAGGCTCAAATTGCTGATCTGCCCGGTGTGGCACAAACATCCTCCCAGGTATTCGTGCAGACTTTGACCAACGCTTCATGTTGTATTGGGGAGTTTTTTCTGGTGGGCTTTGATCCTCAATCCGATTTTACAATCTCTCCCTGGTTGGTGACCCACTTGGATGGCCAACCCTTGGGCCCGTTGGATGTGATTGCCGGCGACCGCATCTTGCTCAGGGAAGGCGATGGAGCTACATTTTATGGCACCAATTTCAGAATTGCCGGCGTGCTGGAACGAACCGGCATGGGCATCGATCGCACGATTTACGTGCCCATCGAGGGGTTGCGTCAAATGATCGCAGATTCGGCTGAACTGGCTGAGGAAACATTAACAATTCCCCCAAATGAAATTTCTTCTGTGATGGTTAGCATTGCCCCCGGTGCTGATGTTATCGATGTGGCCGAAGCCATCGAAGGAAATTTGTCCGGTGTGAATGTGTTTACTGCCTCGCAGCTCAACCAGGCCGTCGCCCGGCAGATGCAGGGCGTGATGGGTATCACCTTTGGGGTCACCGCAACTTTGTGGCTGATGTCGTTGCTATTGGTTGGCCTGATCTTTTCATTGATCGTCAACGAACGCCAGCGCGAGCTAGGATTGCTGCGTGCCATGGGTGCGCGCGGCAGAGCTGTTTTTCAATTGGTGATGAGCGAAGCAGGATTATTGACCGGAATGGGGGGCGTGATCGGCTTGTTGGTATCGGGCGTGCTGTTGATGAGCTTTTCGCGTCTGATCCAACTGCGGCTGCGCATTCCATATTTGCTCCCCAGCATGTTGGAAATCATCGGTGTGGAAGTGGGACTGTTAGCCTTGGCTCTGTTTACTGGCGCCTTAGCATCCCTTCAACCAGCGCTCTCGATCAGCCGCATGGAACCTTACGCGGCCGTCCGTCGGGGGGAATAATGATTGCGCAAAATGATATTTTCTTGAAAAATACGGATATGCAAGAGAGTTCGGCCTCGTCGGCCTTGATCGAGTTGTGGGGTGTTAGCAAACACTATCAGCAAGGCACAGAAATTGTTAAAGCGGTTGATGATGTTTCTATGCAAGTACAGGCGGGCGATTTTGTCAGTATTACAGGTCGCTCTGGTTCTGGGAAAACCACACTGTTGAGCCTGATTGGCTGCTTGACTGCACCATCCACTGGCGGAGTGCGCGTTTTTGACCAAACGATCCAAAGTTTGAGCGACAGCGAGGTTTCAGCCTTGCGCGCCGAGCGCATCGGTTTTGTCTTTCAATTTGCAAGTTTGATCCCCACCCTGACCGCACTGGACAATGTGCGACTGCCGGGCATCTTTGCTGATTCGCTAGTTGGAAATAAATATGCCCTTGAGTTGCTTGATTGGGTTGGCCTGTCCGATAAACGAAATAACTATCCTGCCGAACTCTCCGGTGGGCAGCAGGCCCGTGTATCGTTGGCGCGTGCATTGGCCAATAAACCTGATCTACTACTAGCTGATGAGCCCACGGGTAACCTGGATGTGGAAACTGAATGGGAGATTTTATCTTTGCTGCGCGATCTGAATCTCAGTCAGAATATGACCGTTCTATTAGTGACCCACAACCCAGAGTTAGCTAAATACGGCAACCGTCATTTAGTGATGCATAGTGGGGATTTGTCTGAGAGTTATGAATGGTTACAAGAGAAGGGGGTCGAGCATGCCTAGTATCCTGTCATTGGGAAAGTTTGTAGTTGCGACTTCAGTCGCATATGTTCGTGGACGACTGAAGTCGTCACTACGAGCTAAAACAATATTATTTTTGGTCATCCTTTTGGTCTTTTTTCTCTCCGCCTGCGGGCCCAAAGGGCGCCGACTTTGGCGCTTCGAAGCCGGTAATGCCGTCGTTGCCGCTCCAGCCATCGGCGCTGATGGTACGATCTACGTTGGCGCGCATGATTCATTTTTCTACGCGCTCACGCCGAAGGGGAAAGTCAAATGGAAATTTGAAGCAGGTAACTGGGTGCACGGCTCGGCGGCCATCGCTCCTGATGGAACCATTTATTTGACCTCTTTCGACCGCAAGTTATATGCACTCACTTCGGATGGCGATCTGCTTTGGACGTATGAAGCGCTAAAGAAAATCGAATCCTCTCCGGCCTTAGGACCTGATGGCACGATATATTTCGGGGCGGACGACAACTACCTTTATGCCATCCAACCCAACGGTGAGTTGAAATGGCAGCTCGACATCAACGGCTGGGTCGTCTCCTGCCCGGCGGTATCCGCCGATGGCGTAATCTATGTTGGCTCGGAAGATAACCACCTGTATGCCATTGATCCCAGTGGCAAAGTGCTCTGGCGTTTCGAGACCGGCGGCCCGGTGTATTCGTCCCCGTCCATCGCAGATGACGGGACGATCTATGTGGGCTCCAGTGATTATGCCATCTATGCAGTCAACCCCGATGGCACCGAGAAATGGCATCTAGATACGGAAGCCGAGGTGTATTCCTCGCCGGCAATTGGCCCTGATGGAACCGTCTATGTCGGCTCCATGGATTTCCACCTTTATGCAGTCCAATCCGGTGGCACACTAGCCTGGAGATTCGATACCCGAGATTGGGTGATTTCATCCCCTGCGATTGGCGCCGATGGCACGATCTATTTCGGTTCCTATAACCAGGATGTTTACGCCATGTCGCCCGAGGGCGACGTGCTGTGGAAATATCAAACCGATAAATATGTCACCGGTTCACCGAACATCTCCCCAGATGGCATCTTATACGTTGGCTCTGATGATGATTTTCTATATGCCTTGAAAACGGACAGCATGGGTTTAGCCGACTCTTCCTGGCCTAGATTTAGAAGCGATTTACTCAACAGTGGTGTTGTAATTAGCGATGATTGATGGAGGTATTTCTATGAATAAAAAAATAGTCGAGGCCATCAGTGGAATTCTGGTATTTCTATCGATTATTGGAACCGTGGCAGGCATCTTCATCTATGAGGGTGTGCTGGAAGCGAAACGCGACTGCGTCACCATTCACATGCGCACCTATGAGCATGGCAACCCCACACCCAACACCGTTTATCTCAAAAAGGGAGAACCAGCCTGTTTGCGCTTCACCGCTGACGACACTTCTCATGGTGTCAATATCCCAGACTTCAATATTTACAGCGAGACCATCCATCCTGGCAAGTGGACTTATGTTGAATTTACTCCTGAGGAAAGCGGCACTTTCAGTTTCGTCTGCTATATTGTTTGCAGCCCGATGCATTCCAGAGTCAGAGGTAAACTAGTGATCCAAGATTAGCATAATATCTTCCTCCTCTTGAATGGGGATGAGGACATGGATCGCCTCATCCCCAACCTTTATTAGTCAATATAATTTATCGGTATGGAAATGTATGAATACATCACTGACTCGTCGTGAATTTCTACGAATTTCAGGGGGAACTGCCAGCGCAGGATTAGTTTATCTGCTGCTAAAACCCAAATCCGCCTCGGCCAATATTAAACCTCCTGGCGCGCTGCCAGAGCCAGACTTTAGCGCCTTATGCTTGCGCTGTGGGAAATGCACCTCAGCCTGCGAACAGCTAGCTATCCAGATAGATAGACAAGGTTTTCCCTATATCGATGGTTTGTCTGGCTGGTGTGATTTCAGTGGCGACTGTGTGGCAGCCTGTCCCTCGGGGGCGTTGGAGCCTTTCGAAATTGAGACTGTCAAGATTGCCCTGGCAGTTATTGACCGTGATCGCTGCATTGCCTGGAACAGCACGGGCTGTCGTTGGTGTTACCAGGAATGCCTTGACATCCAAGACGCCATTTGGATCGAGCCCGACGGTGTCTTTCTGCGTCCGCATATCGACGAAACGCGCTGTAACGGCTGCGGTGCTTGTGTGAATATCTGCCCCCGCGCTGCAGAGGTAGGCGGCGATATGAGCAAGGGTAAAGCGGTTTCTCTACACCAGATTGTATAGGCGATTATGTCAACAACGATTTCAACCAGACCTAGAACTCGACCTAAAACTAGAAAATTCAAGTTTTGGCCCAGCATTCGATTCGTGACTACAATTGGCTTTTTCTTGTTGATCGGTGGGAATTTGTGGAATGGGAGCACCTGTGTTGTGGAGATCGGCCCCCTTGAGATTGCCTGTCCCCTGGGTGTTGTCCAACTAATTGCTGCCTCGAGGGTGATCGTCCCAAGTTTGCTGCTGGCTGGTCTAATTGGCTTTCTTCTAATCGTTCTGTTTGGGCGCGCATTTTGTGGTTGGATCTGCCCTGGGCGTTGGATTTTCAACCGCGGACCAACGACCAACTCCAAACCTTGGAAGTATCGCGCATGGGCGCAGCGCATCATTGTTGGTGGAGTGATCGGCGCGGCATATGTTTGCCACAATCCAATTTTCTGCACAATTTGTCCAGCAGGGGTTGTTTGCCGGGGAGCAATTGCTGCTGGCACTGGTGGAAGTATCCTGCCGTCTGTTGGATGGATGGGTGCGCTGCTTGGGATAGAGTGGGCTAGCGGTCGCTCATTCTGTCGCGATCTTTGTCCTCTGGGGGCAGGCATCAGCCAGCTGAGCCGTTTCAACCCCTTCTTAAAAGTTCAAAGTAACCCCGACACTTGCCAACCCTGTATCGCCTGTCAGCGGGTATGCCCCGAAGATCTTAATCTTTCAATGGATGAAGATCTTTCATCGTGCACCAAGTGTATGGAGTGTATATCGGCCTGCCCGCGCAGTGGGGTCGAAATTAAGATCATCTAGCATAGATCGCTAATGGGGGTTGAGACTTGGGGTGAAGAATAATAGATATCTCTAAACAAAACCTGCCTATCACTTTTCGGTTACAAAGATTACTGCTATACTATATAAAATGCACCATAATAGTCCAGGAAAAGTAACAGGAGTTGATCATGTCTGACAATTTAAATTCATCGGGATCTTCCAGCGAAGAAACCCCTCAAGACGTGTATGAGCGTTTAGCCTATGAGTGGTCTTCGCTCTCAGATCGAGTTACATTGAGTACTGTTTCAGATGAGCTCAGCAACGTCGGGAGGGATGTAAGCGAACTTGAAGACTATATTTCCGAAATTCGCTCAAAGGGTTATGTATTTGGTGGCGATTGGGAGGGCAAAGCAGAAGAGGTACGTTCTCGCTGGCCACGGGAAAAGAGAGCGGCCGAACGTGAACTCGATCAGCAAACGCAGATTGTGCGCGATTCTGCCGACGAAGTTGAGCGATTACTCAACAGGGCAGAAAGAAGCCATAATCTGTTGGATGATCTAGAACGCAAACTTGAATCTTTCGAATCCGAGGTTAGTGCTGCAGAGCAAAACGTGCGCCGTGCTTTCGAGCGAAGTTCAGACGAGTTGGGTGAAGTCTACGAAGAAATTGAATGGGCCACGTTTCTAGTGGAAAATCTGCGAGATTCAGCTTTCAAACTAAATCCCGAAGAAAATGGGGTAGCTGCGTGTAAAGCGAAATGGATGAGCAAGAAGGGGGAGCCCGAAGGCGTCTTATATCTTACGGATCAACGCGTGTTCTATGAGCAGATCGAAGAGGTGGCCACCAAAAAAGTGCTCTTCATTACAACCGAGAAAGAGACTGTCCGCGAAATGGCCTGGCAGGCTCCCGTTGGTGCAATCGACAAACATGGCGCAGAAGACAAAGGGGGCGTATTGGGTTTTGGCGTGAAGGAACTATTGACAATAAATTTCAACCGGGACGCAAAGGATGTCCCCAATGAAGTCACTATGCGGTTCTTAGATTATGCTGATAACGAGATGTGGGAAAATCTGATCGAGCAAGTCAAGTCTGGGCGAATTGCGAAATCAAAATATTCCGGTGCAGTCTCAGATGGCGAACACACACATTCTGAAGCGTCTGATTCGAAGACAATTCCAACCACATGCACTAGCTGCGGCGGAAAGTTGCCAAAAGCATTCAAGGGTATGCGGCAATTAGAATGCGAATTTTGCGGACAGGTTGTTTCTTTATAACCTGTATAGCGATTATGAAATCTTTAACAAAACTCAGGTCTTTTACTTGGCCTGGCTAACGACAAACTTCTTAGCAGCTTCAGCGTATTCAACCCAGGCAGATGCTTGAGCAACCGGTATCTGCACCCATTCCTTGAATGGCTTACCCTTACCGCGTGGATCGAAGAGCTTTGCTCCTTCAACGCTCAAGGCGTTAGCGTGATCATCGCCAGTTAACTTGAAAGCCAGGTCGCGGCCAAATTTGACGACAAAGGCTTTGCCGCTGACATTGATACATGGTTTGCCAAACCATTTGGCCTGGACAACCTCGGGATCTGAACTGAGTTCTGCAACTAATTCTTCGAATTCCATCGTAATTCTCTCCTTTTACAAATCAAGTGAATTTATCTAGCCACCTGACAGTTTGAGAAAAAAACTTTCTGGGACACGGATTTACACTGATTTTCACGGATTTTTTGTAAAGATTCATAAAAACATCCGTGTTTTTCCGTGAAATCCGTGTACAAAATTGAAACTGTCAGGTAGCTAGGAATTAATTATAGATGATTTTTGATAAGGCGCACAACCAAATATGAGTCACCCAAAAATTAGTTTTTGCTGAAAAATTGATTGATTTGCTATTAATCGCCCCCACCCTAAGCCTCCCCCGACAATCTGGGGAGGGAAAATGGTGAAAAAAAATAGGTGCTTGCGGTGTGGTAGCACGGTAGTAAACCGTGGAGCGTCCCAAAGTGTCATGGCCGGAGGCCCGC
>JACKQG010004517.1_pt1 | contig 16071 bp, 14 predicted proteins | sample 8237621 | NCBI WGS metagenome assembly JACKQG01 (sample SAMN15677084, study PRJNA649215) | marine metagenome | biome: marine; feature: Black Sea; material: saline water; isolation source: suspended particulate matter (SPM) from the Black Sea western gyre | collected 2013-06-09/2013-06-10 | depth... | reverse complement strand
TACAAACAAACCTTCTTCAACAATGCCAAAATACAACGGAATACCTCCCGGCGAAGACGGTCTGTGGGAAAAAGCGGGACGCATCCAGGTATGGCCATCATTAACGGATGCGACAAGCGGTGTTACGAGCAAATAGAAATCTTCTTTACTCATTCCATTTTCAGGAATGGCTTTAATAATATCCTGATATCTTTTATTAAAAGCCACTTTTCCTCCACCATGATAATACGGATCAGGGTGAACAACTTCAATAAATTCTTTCAATTGGTTGACATCATCAATCAATTTCTCTTTGCTGATTTGCGCACAACTATTCAAACTAACAATTAATGCACAAAATACGATGAGCGGAAATAATCTTTGTATGTACATCATCTATTCGTTTTAATTCATTTCGTTTCATCCCTCCATACAGATCTGGTTTGCTTACTTCTCTAACTTCTTGCTTGGATCATTGATTATCACAAGAATACAACAAACCAGGCCCTACGACAAAAAAAATCGACAAATGAAAGTTTTACCTATATATTATAGTTGAAATACAAGTTGGACAGGCTTGAATTATGGCTTCTCTTTCCCTCTCCCAATTACGTATGAGAGTATGGAAGTAGGACGTAAGAATGTAAATAAAATATATTCCGGTGCTCTGCTCTTTCGAAGAAAGAACACTATTTTATTTCTCTACCTCCTGCTCAAGAAAATCTCTTGCACGACCATAGATAGGTTGGTTTTCTGGATAGTTGACTTGATAATTGATGAACAACTGATACGCTCTCTTATAGATCTCTTTCGCTTTATCATTCATCAAAAATTTGTAGATAAATATGCCAGACTCCTTTTGTGCTTCGTCAAGCTCTTTTCGTATCCGGCTGTTCGATGCGTTTGAAATGGTAACATCCGGGTATGGCAAATAACCATCAGCCAACTCAGAGCTGTTTAGTGAAAGACGCTCCAGCGCTTTGCCACCAAATGGGTCGGTTTCGCCATAAACAGTCACCTTAACCTTGCTAACGGTCATCATTCCACTGCACATGGCACATGGCTCCAGTGATGCGTAGATAATACAGCCAGTCAAATCTCCACATTCACAGGCAGATAGATAGTGTTGTATGAGTCTGCTTTCTGCATGTTGAGTGATGTTATTTGTCGAGGCATGTCTGTTCCGGTCAAATCCTAAGATGCTGTCTTTGGCCGGATTAACCAATAAAGCGCCAATATTATTACCAATAATTTTTTTTGATGAATCTGAGCCTTGCCATGTTTTATACAATATTGAATAGGTCAGAAGCATGTATATCTCATGGATCTCATCATCCCGGGAAGAACTATTTCCTGATTGAATACCAGCAGGTAATGAACAATAGGTACTGTTGGCAACGATTAACAAAATACTTAACAGTAAATTGTTAAGGGCCTTTGAACGATAAGAGGCATCATCTATTCCTTTCATGTTTTTTCTTTTTGCTTACGATGTTGACTTGTAACATGTTATGATCCGGCTAATATCCATAGAATAAGTCAATAATTCAAGTAATAATTCAGGATCAAAGCACATATTCCAAAAACTTTATTTATATTTGTTCTCAATAAAAACGAATAAATATTTTACAAATGCAAAAACAGACATACTACTTTATAATTCTTATGGCAGGTTTCACCCTTTTTTTATTACAAAATTCATGCAGGAAAAAGACGAATCCTCCGCAAGCATCACTGACCATTTTCCCTTCAGCTGGTCCAACCAACACCCTGTTTACCCTGGATGCCAGCGGGAGCTATGACGATGAAGACGATGTCTCAGAACTGTTCGTTCGCCTTGATTGGGAGAATGACGGTATATGGGATTCAGATTGGACTCTTGAAAAAATTCATACACGTCAATATGACGAGGAGGGAAGTTATACAGTGCGCGTGGGGGTAAAAGACACAGATGAAAAAGAAACCATTGCCACAGAAATCCTGAAGGTGACGAACAGCCATCACCTGGTTCCTCCCAACTCCCCGTTTAGCTACAATGCAGGGATCAACTACGAAACATGGACGGTGGGAAGGAATTCACGAAATATTGCCAGAGACCTGGACACGATCTCCAATTATTTCAGGCTGATCAAAACCTACCATTGTGCAGCCGTGGGCACCAATGAGGTCATCATAGATCCAACCCTGAATACAGTGATACAATATGTATTGGCTCATGAAGGTTTGAATCTGGAACTGGCTCTGGGAACCAATAATAATATGCTGGCAGCCGGTGGCTATGGACAGCCCTGGGAAGCCGGACTCATGACGACCAAATCCTATACGGACCAGTGGGTGCAAATGCTGATCAACGCTTTCGGGTCCAAAGACAACATGAAAAAATATGTCAGGGCAATTTTGATAGGCAATGAAATTGATGCCAATGGGCCACCGAGTTCCAACAGTCATTTTACGGATTATTACACCATGTGGATACCAGATGCTTTTGACAATCTGAAAAAATCACTATCCGACGCAGGGTTGCCCGATATCCCTGTATCAACGATCATCGCCAACTACCCACTTGGGGATCCCACCACTAATATTGTAGCCTCATCCAGTACAGCCTATGTGAAAGCACACTGGAGCCCGCAATGGAATTCAGGATCGCCTTTTGTATTGTTTAACCAGTATACCCTGGATAATGGCAGGAGCGCTGATTATGGGCCGGTGATACGCTATTTTGAATCGGTTGATTCAATATTAAATAGCAATCCGTATGTGTATGTAGGCGAAACAGGATATTCTGCTGAATATACTGAATCAAATGAAGCCAGCGTAATCGGACAGGTTTTCAATTGGCTTGGAAGCCAGTATTCGGTCAATAAACGCACAATCCCCCTGTTCGTTTTCCAGGCGTTCGACCGTTCGGCAAAACCAGCCGGACAGCAAAAGATGGGTATTTTCAAAGAAAACAGTGGAAATATGCCGCAAGGCTTAAAAAAGGATATCCATATCCCGGCCTGGGTCAAGGCGAAGCATTAGGATTCTTTCGTCAGCCCTGATTTTTTCTTTGGTTCTTTCTTTCTCATTAAGGAAAAAGAAAGAACAATTATCCCGCACCTGTCCCGCTCATGCGGGAGCATCGAGCATCGAACAAAGCGACTAACTCGACCCAAAAACGGTTAAAATCAGCCTTCGTCCAGGCCCGTTATTTCGGTGTTCGCAAAGATAAATTCCCTGCCACGTGCCTAGATTCAACCGGCCATCAGTAATTGGAATTAGCAGACTGGATCCCAGCAAGGATGTCTTAATATGGCTGGTCATATCATCTTTTCCCTCAATGGTGTGCAAGTAATAATCATCATCCTCGGGGACACTGTGATTGAAATACGACTCCATATCTTCACGTACATCCGGATCCGCACTTTCATTAATCGTCAGGGAGGCAGAAGTATGTTGAATAAAGAGATGAACCATTCCTTGTGAAATCTGTTGGATTTCAGGTAATTGCCGAACAATCTCAGAGGTGATAATATGAAATCCCCGGGGTTTTGGAGAAATTTCAATCTTTTTCTGAACCCACTCCATGTTGTTTCGATGTTTACTATTCTATAAGCCAAAGATAATCTTAAAAAATATCTTATAGCTGTGCTCGGTTAGATACCGGATGCCGGATGCCAGATACCGGATAATTCTTTCCCAGAAAGAAATCTTAAACACAGGCTTCGCATAAACGACCTAGCAACATGGAATGCTGATAAACCTTAACAGTCCTTGAATGATCTTGAGCGTTGCAGTCGTGTTGCGGAGCCTCGGCCTCCGTGGCCGTGGAGCGGAACAAAAAAGGAAAAATCAGATAAACTAATCAATCAAAAGGCGAAGCCCATTTCTTTGGTATCAAGACAAAAGAAAGAACAGTTACCCCACTTGCAATGACATTGGTTCCGGCATCGAAATTTTATCAGGTTTTTGGAGTTTTTTTTCGTAAAATTGCGGTCTTGTTTTTACATCGATAGATAACTCGTATGCCCGCACCCATAAAAATTAAGAAAGGACTTGATATTCAACTTGTTGGTAAGGCTGTAAAAAATATTATCAATATCCTTCCCCAAACATATGCGACCAAACCCATTGATTTTATTGGCGTATTCCCAAAAGTTCTTGTCAGTGAAGGGGATGAAGTAAGAGCAGGGACACCAATTTATTTTGACAGGAAAAGAGAACAGATCCTGTTTTCTTCTCCTGTAAGCGGAACAGTCAAAGAGATACGCCGGGGCCCCAAACGACTGTTGATGGAGATCATCATTGAAGCCGGCAACACCTTGGAATATGTTGATTTTGGCATAGCTGATCCCATCGCTCTTACACGTGAACAGATTATTGAAAAGATGCTCAACAGCGGGATCTGGCCTGTCATCAGGCAACGACCTTACAGTTTCATCGCCAGGCCGGAGGAGAATCCCAGGGCCATCTTTATTTCGGCCTTCGATACCAGTCCGCTGGCCCCGGATTATAATTTCATCGTGGAAGGCGAAGCCAAGGCATTCCAACTGGGCATTGACGCATTGCGAAAACTTACTACCGGCAAGATACATCTGAATGTCCTCGACGATACGGCTACATCTCAGGTCTTCCTGGGAACAAAGGGGGTGCAGATCAGCCGCTTCACAGGGCCTCACCCCACAGGAAATATCAGCACCCAGGTTAGCCGGATCGATCCGATCAACAAAGGAGATGTGATCTGGTACCTCCGGCCGCAGGAAGTGCTGATGATCGGACGGCTTTTCCTTTCCGGAAAGTATGATGCCACGAAAATATATGCCCTGACCGGTTCTATGATCAGGCAACCAGCCTACTACAAAAGCCTTGCAGGAGCATGCATTCACGATATGGTTAACAACAATACCCTGGAAGGCAATGCAAGGTATATCAGCGGTAACGTACTTACCGGGACTAAGATCGGCCAAAATGGCTATGCGGGATTTTATGATTCTCAAATAACGGTAATCCCTGAAGGCGATTATTACGAATTTTTGGGATGGGCTGATCCGGGATTAAATAAATACAGTTTTTACAACCAGTTTCTATCCAGGTTTTTTCCAACAAAGAAATTTAGCCTTGACACCAATATACATGGAGGTGCACGTGCTTTCGTCATGACAGGAAAATATGAGAAGGTATTCCCGTTCGATATTTTTCCGATGCAACTGATCAAAGCAATTATGATTGAAGATATTGACCTGATGGAAAATCTGGGTATCTATGAGATCGACGCTGAGGATTTTGCCCTTATCGAATTCATTGAAACATCGAAAATAGAGATCCAGTCGATTGTGCGAAATGGCCTGAACCTTTTGTATAAAGAGACGACTTAACATAAAAATACTAATCAACGATTCGAATGAAAGGATTGAGACGATATCTCGACAAGATCAAACCTGCATTTGAGAAAGGAGGAAAACTTGAAAAGCTTCATTCGACCTTTGAAGCGATTGAAGCTTTTATCTTTGTTTCCAACAGGGTGACCTTAACCGGGAGCCATATACGGGATGCGGTTGACCTGAAACGAACCATGAGTATCGTTGTGCTTGCCCTGATGCCTCCGCTGCTTTTTGGGATGTGGAATGTCGGTTACCAGCACTTTATCGCCAATGGAATGGAAGCCAGCCTCTGGCAGAATTTCTGGTTTGGCTTCCTGCAGGTCCTTCCCATCGTTATCGTATCCTACGTGACCGGACTGGCCATCGAATTTGGCTTTGCACAAGCCAGGGGACACGAAGTTAATGAAGGATTCCTGGTCACGGGCATGCTGATCCCCCTGATCATGCCCCCTGATGTGCCGTTATGGATGGTAGCCGTATCCACTGCGTTTGCTGTCATCTTTGGAAAAGAGGTGTTTGGCGGAACCGGTATGAACATCCTCAACCCCGCCCTTACTGCCAGGGCATTCCTGTTCTTTGCCTACCCGAAAGAGATGTCGGGAGACAAGGTATGGATCGTGGATAAACCGGATGCCTTTTCAGGTGCCACACCCATGGGTGATGCCATGATTGATCAGGTAGACAAGATCCCCAGCCCGATGGATATGTTCCTGGGATTCATTCCGGGATCTGTCGGTGAAACCTCTACAGTAGCAATTATTATTGGCGCATTGATCTTGCTTTTTACCGGAGTTGCCAGCTGGCGTATCATGTTGTCGGTAGTGGTTGGAGGCCTGGTAATGGGATGGATATTTAACCTGCTCGCATTAAACGAATACATGCTGATACCTGCATGGGAGCACCTGATCATGGGTGGCTTTGCGTTTGGCGCGGTATACATGGCAACAGATCCGGTCACAGCCACTCAAACGATCAAAGGGAAATATATATACGGCTTCCTGATTGGCTTCTTTGCCGTCATGGTCAGGGTCTTTAATCCGGCTTTCCCGGAAGGCATGATGATGGCCATCCTCTTCATGAATGTCTTTGCTCCGCTGATCGATCATTATGTCGTCCAGGCAAACATCCGAAAACGAAGAAAACGATGGCAAAAAAAAGGAATACCTGATGTTTAGCAACCGGTACATATTCATCTATTCAACGGTCATGGTGATCATCGTTGCGGCTGTACTGTCATCAACCGCCATACTCCTGCAGCCGAGGCAGGAAAAAAACAAAACCATTGCCAATATCCAGGGGATCCTGGCTGCTGTGAATATTGAAGCAACGTCTGATAATGCTGAGGAGTTATATCAGCAGTTCGTCAAAACGGAGCTTGGGATAGATCAGTATGGCCAGGTAACCAGCGTTTACAGGAATGGCATGCTTGAGGAGGGAGAGGTAAGACCGTTTGACATAGACCTGAAAAAGGAACATTATAACAAAAGGATGGGAAATCCTTTTTTGAGTCCTCTCTTTATCGCTGAAATAGAAGGAGATACACTTTATATCATCCCGATGCGCGGCGTCGGGCTCTGGGGACCACTTTATGGTAACGTTGCTTTTGGACCTGATTTTAACAAAATCGTTGGAGCCGATTTTTCACACGACAAGGAGACGCCCGGACTGGGAGCCGAAATATCGGATAATACCTTTTCAGACCAGTTTATTGGCAAGATGATTTTTGATGATGCCGGCAAATTCAACTCGGTGATGGTGGTTAAAGGCGGGCCATCTACCTTACCTCCTGCAATGGAAATTCATGGGGTGGATGCCATCTCCGGCGGAACCATTACCAGCAATGGAGTGAACGATATGATAGAAAACTGTCTTGAAAATTACATGTTATATATTCAAAATAATAACTGATAAATGAGTGCGGAAATAAAAGAAACGGAACCCCTGTTTTCTCCAAAAAACAGAAAACTGTTAAGCATACCGTTGAACCGGGATAACCCGATCACAATGCAGGTGCTGGGTGTCTGCTCTGCCCTGGCCGTGACAGCCAAACTGGAACCCTCCGTGGTGATGGCTCTTTCGGTGGTATTTGTCCTCGGCGTAGGCAACGTGGTGATCTCGCTGCTGAGAAAGACGATCCCGCCACGGATACGGATCATCGTTCAGCTTACGGTGATCGCCACCCTGGTTATCCTTGTCGACCAGTTTCTTTTAGCGTTTGCTTATGATGTGAGCAGGCAGTTGTCGGTTTTCGTCGGCCTGATCATTACCAACTGTATCATCATGGGCAGGTTTGAAGCTTTTGGCATGGCTAACAAACCCTGGCCATCATTCCTGGATGGCATTGGAAACGCCCTTGGATACGGCTGGATTCTTATTGCAGTAGGCTTTTTCAGGGAGCTGCTGGGTTCCGGTACCCTGTGGGGATATCCCGTACTGGAAAAGATTGGCCTCTATAGCACGGGGTATGAAAACAACGGGATGATGATCCTGCCTCCGATGGCTCTGATTGTTGTGGGAATCATCATCTGGGTGCAACGCTCCAGAGAGCGTGACCTCATTGAAGAGAATTAAAGTGAAACGACTCTAGTCATCCTATCATGGAAGAAATAACCAGCATATTCGTCAAATCAATCTTCATCGACAACATGGTCTTTGCCTATTTTCTGGGCATGTGTTCATACCTTGCCGTGTCGAGGACCGTGAAGACTTCTGTAGGACTTGGGATCGCTGTCATTTTTGTATTAGGCATCACAGTTCCGGTGAATTACCTGATCAATGAGTACCTGTTAGGACCCGGAGCGCTTTCCTGGCTGGGTCCGACGTTTGCCGATGTCAACCTCAACTTTCTCACATTTATTGTCTTTATTGCTGTGATTGCATCCATGGTACAGTTGGTCGAGATGGTCATCGAAAAGTTCTCGCCAGCCCTCTACATCTCTTTAGGAATATTTCTGCCATTAATTGCCGTGAACTGTGCCATTCTGGGTGGTTCGCTTTTCATGCAGGAGCGGGAGTACCAGTCAATCGCTGAAGCTACATCATTCGGATTGGGTTCGGGTGTGGGCTGGTTCATTGCTATCGTGGGCATTGCAGCCATCCGGGAAAAGATACGGTATTCCAATGTGCCGGCTCCATTAAGGGGATTGGGCATCACATACATCATCACCGGATTGATGGGGATCGCATTTATGATGTTTCTGGGTATTAAAATATAAGCACGCTCAATTAAAAATATATGTTTCTGCAAGTCAGCATCGGAGTCACCGTTTTTTCAAGCATCGTCGTTTTTCTCATCGTGTTGCTCTTCCTGGTGAGTATCTTGCTCTACGCCAGGAAAAAACTGACACCCCAGGGTAAAATCAAGTTAATTATCAACGATGATAGAGAGATGGAGATAGATCCTGGCTCAACCTTATTAACCTCCCTGGCCCTCAACGATATCTTTCTGCCTTCAGCATGCGGGGGTGGTGGCACCTGCGCCTTGTGCAAATGCCAGATCCTGGAAGGCGGAGGGAGTATTCTTCCTACAGAAGTTGATTTTTTCACCCGGAAGGAACAAAAGGATCAATGGAGGCTCGGTTGCCAGGTAAAGGGCAGGGAAGACATGAAGATCGCTATCCCGCCCGAGATCTTCGGGATCAAGAAATGGGAGTGCGGGGTGGTCTCCAACCGCAACGTGGCAACCTTCATCAAGGAGTTCGTAGTGAAATTACCCGAAGAGGAGATCCTTTACTTTTCATCCGGAGGATATGTCCAGATCGATGTCCCAAAATGCGAAGTTGATTACAAAGATATCGAAGTAGAAAAAGAGTATGTCGATGAATGGGATAAATACAACATGTGGGATCTGAAAATGAAAAATCCCGAGCCGATCTTTCGTGCATACTCCATGGCTAATCAGCCCTCCGAAGGCAATATCATCATGCTCAATGTCCGTATTGCCACGCCACCCTTCGATGTAACAAGAGGTGGATTTATGAAAGTCAATCCCGGCATCTGTTCTTCTTATATCTTCTCCAGGAAACCAGGCGATAAAGTGATCATCTCGGGCCCTTACGGGGATTTCTTTATCAAGGATACCGACAGGGAGATGATGTTCATTGGAGGCGGTGCAGGCATGGCCCCCATGCGGTCCCATATTTTTGATCTTTTCAAAACAAAACATTCCACACGCAAAGCGACATTCTGGTACGGTGGCAGATCACTCAGGGAACTGTTTTATGTAAACGAATTCGAAGAAATAGCCAGGAAAAATCCCAGCTTTACATTCCATGTGGCTTTATCAGAACCACTTCCTGAAGATAAATGGGATGGGCCTGTTGGATTCATTCACCAGGTCATCCTGGATACCTACCTGAAGAATCATCCTGAGCCGGAAGAGATTGAGTATTATCTCTGTGGCCCGCCCCTGATGAATAGTGCTGTACTTAAAATGCTTGATGACTACGGTGTGCCGGAGGAGATGATCGCGTTTGATGATTTCGGATAATCGGAACCTTATCAGCTCTTGTTTTCACATTTTGCCCCGCCATCTCCTTTCCCGCATGTACATCCCAGGAGATCGCCTGTCGCCGGATCAATGCTGGTACAGGTTTTTTTAAACTCCCCATCTTTTTTAACGAACATCTTAATGGCGATGGCTGCGATAGCAACGCCAACGAGTATAGCGGATAACAGAAACACTTTCCACATATGCAGTAAAGAATAGATGTTTAATAATGAGGCAAAGATACCTCATTTTTTTTCCGTACATTGTGCTCATGTCCCTCTACCTTGCCTCACTTAACGTTAATCCTTGATAAAGGCTTCGCTATTACCCTCTGGCAAGCAGGATGAAGTAAACCTGTCAGGAATTCCTGATCGGACAGACTAATAGAGTAAAGTTAGCTCATAGAAAAATATAAAAATTGAAAAATGAAAGCAATTTGGAATAATAAAGTGATAGCTGAAAGTAATCATACCATTAACATCGAAGGGAATCATTACTTCCCACAGGATTCAGTAAACTTGGAATATTTGATTGAAAACAAGACTCAAACAGTTTGTCCCTGGAAAGGAACAGCATCTTATTATGATGTTGAAGTGGATGGTAAAACCAATCAGGATGCTGCATGGTATTACCCGGCTCCTTCATCACTTGCAGAAAAAATAAAAGGATATATCGCCTTCTGGCATGGTGTGGAAATCGTCAAATAATAAAAGCAACAATAAATATCTATAGCCAGCCTCTTACAGTTTTCGAGGGTTTATTGTACATTTGTTTCTGTGACATCTCGACATTTGCATCGACTTCTGCTTTTCACCAGCCTGTTCTGTTTATTCTCCGGGAGCCGGCTGGCTTTCTCCCAGGAGATCACCCTGGCCGACTCGCTGATGGCTACCGAGGATACCCTTTTCAGGGAACTCAACGAAGTTGTGATCACTGCAACGCGTGTTCCCGAAAGGATCATTGATATCCCCTTTTCAGTAGTTCGGTTGAACTATTCCAACTATCAGTATGACCGGAAAATCGGTGCCAACAACATGCTCTCTTCCGTGCCCGGACTATTTCTCCAATCGAGATACGGCAACCACGATGTACGCTTCTCGATCAGGGGTTTTGGAAGCCGGTCGAACTCGGGAATCAGAGGGATACGGATCTTATTGGATGACATCCCGGAATCGGAGCCCGACGGGCAAACCCGTATCGAAGCGATCGATTTTAACTCTATCGGACGCATCGAGATTGTCAAAGGAAATGCCTCTTCCCTCTATACAAATGCCCCGGGCGGTGTAGCGAACTTCATCAACGACATCGAATTCCGCCGCTCATCTATCGTTCAGTTCAACCAGTTCGGTTCTTTCGGATTGAGAAAGAACGGAGTGAAAGCGGCTGTGAAAACAGATAAATACCGTTTTCTAACTACCTACAGCTACCAGAACTACGACGGCTACCGGGCTCATAACAACGAATACTGGCATATCCTCAACGTGGTTTTGGAAACCACTCCCTCAGAACATACCCGGCTAACCATCCTGGGTTATTTCGTGGACGGGATGATTAAGTTGCCGGGATCACTTACCAAAGCAGAATTTGAACAGGATCCTTATCAGGCGAATCAACGGTCGGTCGACCGGGATGAAAAACGGATTACCACAAAGGGAAGGGTTGGGATCCGGTATAACGCAACATTTGGCCGGAACCTGAACAATGAAGTGGAGGTGACAGCCTATGGAACGATCAAGTATTTTGAACGTACTTCCAAACTCTACCGGATCATCAACCGTTACGGATTAGGGATCAGCGGAAAATATATTCACAGGCACCACATCGGCACACGGAAAAACGAGTTCCTGGTAGGAGCTGATTTTTTCAGCCAGCCGGCCCGCATTGAGTATTACGATAACATAAGCGGGCAGCGAGGTGATCAGATCATTCAACTGACGGCTGAATCGATTGATAACACCGGATTTTACCTTTCCGACAACTTCGAGATCCTTCCCGATAAGATGTTCGTGCTACTTACGGGACGTTACGATCGTGTGAAATATCACCGGGAAGAGCAAACCCTTCCATCCCGAGCCGATAATCGTTGGTTTCACGCATTTACACCTAAACTCTCACTCAACTATAAGATCCTGCCTCTGCTTGCAGTTTATGGATCGTTCGGATACAGCTTTGACAGTCCGGCTAATAACGAACTCGAGAGTCCTGATCCTTCCTATATCTTCAACCACGATTTGAATCCTCAGGAGTCGCAGAATTTCGAAGCAGGTATTAAAGGGAAATTCTATCACCGGAATACGAAATGGTTTAAGCGGGTGCTTTTCGAAGCCACCGGCTTTTACATAATTGTTGACAATGAAATTGTCCCGTTTGAAGTTTTAAGTGAAGTGTATTTCCGAAATGCGGCCAAAACACACAGGTTAGGCACAGAACTGGGAGGGCTTGTTGAGATCTGGGAGAACCTGAATTTTGAAGCCTCCTATACCTGGTCCCATTTCCGGTATAAAAACTATGATGCCTTAACCATTGAGATGGATTCACTCGGGAATTTCATCGAAATTGACCGCAATTTTGCCGGCAATATCGTCCCCAGTGTCCCTGCACACAACCTTTATATGGCTCTCTCGTATGCTTACCCCATCGGCAAGCATTTTAGCTTGTTTGGCAAAGTAAGCTACCAGGGCATCAGCGGCCTCTGGGTAGATGATGCCAACACCGACGAAACCGCGCCCTACAACCTGCTCAATGGCGTGCTGGGTGTGGATATGCGGTTCGGGAAGTTCAACATGATGCTCTCGGGAGGTGTAAATAACATTTTTGATGCGGTTTATGTTGGATTTACCAATACCAATTCAGCTGACAAACGGTTTTATGAAGCCGGCGCACCGAGGGATTATTTTGTGTCGCTGAACCTGGGTTATACATTTTAAAATGATTAGATACCTGATACTCTTTTTGTTGTTGTTGTTCATTTCGCCTGGTTTATCCGGGCAAATCAATCCTGGTGAAAATATTTCCCTGCGATTCGGGAATAATTACCGCCTCTATCCCAGCAACGTCACCCAGACAGAGGTCTTTATTGTGAAAAGTCCTGTAAATCAGGATGTCCTCTTCTCCTCCTGCAATACCCTCACCTTCATTCCCTTCTTCATCAGTGAAGGAATTTTTGTGACTACTGATGGAGGTGCACTGTGGTATGGGAACGATACCTGCACCGGGGAACCGATTACTTTCCATGGAGGCGATCCCGGCATTGCTATTGACAACCAGGGAAGGTTCATTCTCACACGATTGGGCCGGTCTCCGTTTGTTGGGTTGTATTCACACTACTCTACAGATCAGGGTCAGACCTGGTCGGCGCAACAGGTGATCTCTACGGATGATCTGGAGCGGGCTACACTCGCTTCAGATGCCATTCCCACGAGCCCATATGCCGGACACACCTATGCCGCATGGGTGAAGTTTGCCCCTCCTTTTCCCCTGATGTTTTCCTACACCGATGATGGAGCTCAGAGTTGGAGCGCTCCACAGCAGATCAACAACCCTCCCAACCGCAGTGCCGGTGGAGACCTGGTCATTGGCCCCGATGGCTCAGTGAATGTTTGCTGGGCAGGTGTTACAGAGACCTCACCTTTCAAGGAGATCTATGTGGGATTTGCATCAAGCACTACTGGAGGATCTACCTGGAATGTATCTGAAAACGCATTCCCAGTCAATGGTATCACAGGTGTACTTCCGAATAAAGACAACATCAGGGTGAACGGGTTGCCAAGTATCGCTGTGGATGATACCGATGGACCCCGGCAGGGATGGATCTATATCGTAACCGGACAGAAAGACCTTCCGCCGGCAGGTACAGATCCGGACGTGATTCTGAACCGCTCTACCGATGGAGGACTAACCTGGTCAGCCGGCATCCGGGTCAACCAGGATCCTGTGAATGACGGAAAAGACCAGTACTTTCCAACGGTTCATGTCGACCGGTTTGGGGCTGTCAACGTGATCTTTTACGATGACCGGAATACCACCACCGACTCCACCGGTGTGTTCCTGGCTCGGTCAACGGATGGTGGTGACACCTGGAAAGAGTATGAGCTGAGTGACCACAACTTCAAACCGACACCTATCGGCGGATTAGGACAGGGATATCAGGGGGATAACATCGACATCACCTCAACTGACAGTACGCTTTGGCCGGTGTGGATGGGTAACTCAACCGGGCTCTATCAGATATGGACGGCACCAGTGGCATTCTCATCTATCCAGTCTACACCCGACGAATTGAGGGATGGTTTTATGGTTAACCTGTTTCCGAATCCATCCACTGGAATTACGAATTACGAATTACGAATTACAAAAGAAAGTGATGTTACACTGGGCCTCTATGACTTGACGGGCAACCTGGTGAGAGAGCTTCTTAATAAACCGCTACAACCAGGAAAATATACCGCCTTTTTTGATCTCAAATCACTGGATACAGGTAATGACCTTTCGCCCGGAATTTACTTTCTCCGATTCACCGTGAATGGTTATTCTAAAACAAAACGGTTGGTTTACCTGAAATAACATCTTTAACGACTTTGGTTTACTACGCTTTCGTGGAAAAAATCTTCCGGGCGAAGGGCTTCAACAGGGGTATCAGCATGAAAACCATCCCCGAATAAGCCGGGATTATCAATGCTGCCCCCATAGCCAGTATGGCAACGAACACAAACGCCAGAACATTTCTTCTCCCATTGAAAATCTCATCTCTGCTGAAATCTGCAGCCACCAGCCTGTGATCTTTTGTGGCATAATGCCAAATTCCCAGAAAAAAGAGGCCAATGATAAACATATTGGAACAGAAAATAAATGCAGCCACATTCTCTTCACTATAATCTGAAAATATACTTGCAGAAAACGGAACGAGACAGATAAACATCAATAAAAGAACTGTCAGCCACATATGCTTCTGGTCCGTTTTAATGAAGATGCTCATCTGCTGTCGTTGAATGATCCAGAAAATCCCGAGAAGCAAGAAACTAAGAAAGTAGGTATAGAATTCAATAGCATTGTTCAGGATCGCTTTGAGTAATCCGATTTTTTCGACGATCTCTTTGTCAGGTACACTGATATTCAATATCAGGATGGTCATGGCAATGGCGAAAATACCATCCGAAAGTGCTTCAATGCGGTTTAAGGAAAAGAACTTTTTTTTAGCAGACATTGATATTTCTTTTATGGAACTATCAGTATTCGTTTACTTAATACGACAGAATCATTGAAAAGTAATTGGTAGAGGTATAAACCAGCTGGCAAATTTCCCCGATCAAAATCAACCTGATGTTCCCCCGCTGGAAGCTCTTTGTTCAAAATCGGCATCACCTCTTTCCCATGCAAATCATACACCTTAAGGGAAACAAAACCTGCTCTTGAACTTTGAACCTTGAAACTTGAGCCTGAAGTCATTGGATTGGGATACAGTTGACAACTTACGGGTTCGTTTTTGTGTTGCAAAGGCAGAATCGCCGGATGAACAGGTGGCCTGTATTGGAGAAAAGCTCCTTCGGATCCCACAGCAAACCCGTGCATGGTATCCGGAAACGTGACATCAAAGATAGCTGAGGAGTCAGGTGTAGGGATGGATGTCCAGGTGTTCCCGGTATCCAGGCTGTAGATAAATTTCAGGCGTGGTCCCAGAGGCGCCCAGACTTCGCTTTCGTTCCTGAAATCGAGATCGTATGCGTTGCCCTGGATCCCCAACTCATCGTAGTCCCAGTTGAGTCCCCCGTCGGCAGTACGGAGGATTCCAACGCCATAGCCATAATCGGGATCACCACCGGCACCCATGACATGCGTGGCATCAAAGATATGGAGTCCATGGACCTCATCGGCAGGAGCCTGGGAGGGCTCCAGTGCATACCACATCTCACCACCGTTTGTCGTTCGCCAGGTTACACCTGCTATATCGAATATTCCACCGCAGGCATAGCCAATTTGTTCGTTGAAGAACTGAATACCCAGCACCGGAAAGAAAGCCAATATGGATGTATCGATCGATGCCTGTGTCCAGTCGGTACCACCATTAGTAGTTTTCACCAGGGCATGAGGCTGCCCACCCATCCAGCCTGTCAACGAGTCGAAAAAGAGGATACAGGTGATGAAGATGTTCTCTTCCGGGTAAGGTGTGCTTGTCCAGTCAGCTCCACCGTTGGTTGTCTTCAGGATGATCGTGCCGTACGGCAGGGTGGTATAATTGAAAGA
>JACKQG010004516.1_pt1 | contig 16077 bp, 9 predicted proteins | sample 8237621 | NCBI WGS metagenome assembly JACKQG01 (sample SAMN15677084, study PRJNA649215) | marine metagenome | biome: marine; feature: Black Sea; material: saline water; isolation source: suspended particulate matter (SPM) from the Black Sea western gyre | collected 2013-06-09/2013-06-10 | depth... | reverse complement strand
CGAACGGGCTCCCGGCGAGTTGGAGAATGCTGTGGCTCAAGCCGTCAAGGCGACGACGGAGCGATTGGAACGCGATAGCCAGACCAGCATCGAACTGCTCCAGAAAGAGTTCGCCGGCGAACGAAACGTGCTCAACTCGCGCGTCGAATCGCTTCAGGAAACGGTTCAGAAACAGACGGAACAGATCGCCAAGTTCTCGCAACAGTTAGAGCATTCGTACCGTCAAGTGCAGGACATTGCCGTGAAAGCCATCGAAGGCCCCTCGACTCCGCGGTCGGCGGCGCCTCCTCAGGCGGTGGGAACGACCGACCAGCCACCGCGGCACACACCGAGTGACGGGTAGGTCGAGCCGCCAGTAACTTCGAATTTCGCATCAACAGAAAACTCTCGATGTGCGCTCGGTTCGTTGCCGCCCTGAATTCGTTGGGAAACGAGAATGGGCCCAGCGAATTCAGGGCGGCAACGAATACTTCCCTCTTCCGAATGTCTAAGGAGTGAGACAATGTGGCGAATATCGCCGGCAGGCTTGGTTTGTGTGTTTGGCCTCGTTTGGGCATCTGAGGACGCCGCCGGGCAACAGGGCCTTTTGGGCCACTGGAAGTTCGACGAAGGCCAAGGCGATTTGGCTGTGGATAGCTCCGGCAACGAGAACGACGGAGACATCTGGAACGCCGATTGGGTCAAGGGCCCGTTCGGCACGGCGTTAGCATTCGACGGGCAAGGGGCATACGTGTCGATCCCCGAGATTGCCGGACTGGATGGTTCGGACGAGATGACCGTCGAGGCTTGGGCGTGGTGGGAAGGCACGGGGAAGTACCCCAATATCATCTCCGGCGGAACATGGAGTCCCGGAGGATTCCTCATTTTCGTAAACGACAACCAGTGTTCGTTTCGGTTGGGGCGGCCGGGATTTTCGGCGTCCAACCACCGTGAACAGTGGCGCGAAGTCAGCTCCGGGCTGCTTACGCCGTTTGCGATGGGCCAGTGGTACCATCTGGCGGCCACGTTCAAGCGGCCGGTCATCAAGACCTACGTCAACGGACAGCCGGTTGGTTCCGCCAACTGGGACTACCCCGTCGGCCATAAGGGCGACCTGGTAATCGGCAAGTGGAGCGGCGCCGTTAGCCATAAGGGACTGATCGACGAGGTACGAGTCTTCAATCGAGCGTTGGACGCTGGTGAGATCACGGCCAGCTTCAAGGAACAGGCAACGGGAAGAAGCGCGACACCGCAGGGCCAAACGGCATATAAAAAGATCCCGCGGGCATCGCAATTGGCTACAGCCGTCGCGACCTTCGAGAACGAATTCGCGAAGCTTGCCATCGGGCCACGCGGCCGCTGCACGGCCCTGCTGGACAAGAGCACGGGCGAGGATCGCATCCTCCGAACCACGCCCTTGGTCTGGATCCGCCAGGGCGACAAGACCCACAGGCGAGCCAAGTGTTCCTTCGAAGACGGCAAGCTGACCCTCCGATTCGACAAAGCCCAGACCACAGTGGTCGTCGGAGTGACGGCGAAACCAAAGTACTTCGTGTTCCGTGTCGAGTCGGTTGAGAAAAAGGGGTCGGGAGTCTTTTCTGCGAGCAACAGGGCAAAGGGGAATCAAGAGGGAGCAGAAAAGACTCCCGACCCCTTTTTCCCGGACGAAGTGACTTTTGTGGATCTCAATTTGAAGTCCTGCCAGCGCGTTCATGCTATGTCCGGACTGGCTGCGGATGATCGGTTCGGTGTCTGCTTGCGAACACTCAACCTGGAGACCAACGTCCAGGTCGGACGGAATCCGCCGGTCCTAACTGCAAAGGCTTTCGAGGAACATGGATTCGAGGGAGCCGGCGCGGCCCTGGTGGCTTGCCCCACGCCGCAAATGAGATCCGTTTTGCAGGACGTGGTGCGCAACGAGGGGCTTCCCTACTCGGCGCTCGGCGGACCGTTCGCTCAAGATGCCGCGGAGAATCGTGGCTCGTATGTATTTGCTCGCGTGTCGGAGAAGAACGTCGATCAGTGGATTGAACTGGCGCGACGCGGCGGCATCCAATACATCCACCTGTCGGGCTGGGAGCAGAGCCTGGGGCATTACGAACCTCGCGAAGACCTTTTCCCGAATGGACTCGACGGAATGAAGGCGGTGGCCGACCGATTGCACGAAGCGGGCCTGAAGGTCGGCATCCACACACTGACCGGGTGCATCAGCCCACACGATCCCTGGGTGCGCCCGACACCGGATCCGCGGCTTGCCACAGACGGCACATTCACTTTGAAAATAGACTTGGACGAGAAAGGGACTGAGGTCCCGATCGCCGAACCGCCGGGCAACTATCCCACCATCTGGGCCTACTCCAGCCGCGGCAACTGTATCCGCATCGACGACGAACTGATCCATTTTTCGGTCATCTCGAATGAGGCGCCCTACGGCTTCTTCAAGTGCCAGCGTGGTGCGTTCGGCACCAAGGTGGCCGCACACAAGAAAGGGGCACCCGTCCATCACTTGATCGCTCGATACGGCTGCTTTATCCCGGACGAGAAGTCGACGCTGGTCGATGAAGTAGCCGAAAGAATCGCCAACGTCTACAACACTTGCGGCATCGACCAGATCTACATGGACGGCGCCGAGGCCATGCGCGGATGGTACGGTATCGCTCGGATGCGACACGCGATCTTCACCAGACTCAAGCGCCCGGCACTGGTGGAAGCGAGCTGCTGGGGCCATCATTCGTGGCCCTTCCATTCGCGGGTCGGAGCCTGGGATCATCCCAAATGGGGCCTGAAACGTTTCGCCGACGACCATTTGGCTGCGGTCCAACAATATCGCAACGCGTGTCTCCTGGAGGCCCAACTCGGCTGGTGGGTGATCCTCGGACCGGCTCGCGACTGGGACATGGAGATGCCCGACGAGATCGAGTATTTGTGCGCCAAGGCCCTTGCCCACGATGTGCCGCTGTCGTTCCAAAACGTCTCCGCGTCAGGCACGCCGCAAAACGCACGGCAAGACGAGTTCTTCACCACGATCGGGCGTTATGAACAATTGCGGCTGGCCAATTACTTTGCCGAGTCGGTCAAGGAGAAGCTGCGGGAAGAGCGGCAGGAGTGCCGTTTGGCTCAGGCTGACAACGGCGACTGGCAACTGATCCCAACGGGCCACGACCAGCACAAGGTGACCGGCTTGAATGACGGTACAAGCACGTGGACCGTGGCGAATCGCTTTGCCGCCCAACCGGCCAGATTTCGCATCCATGCGCTCTACTCGGCGTTCCCTTACGACGACGAGCAGAACATGGTTCTGGCCGATTTCTCGCAGGACGGCGAATTCACGCCTGCTGGTACGGGCCCTCGCGTCGCTTGTGCCGTTCGGCGCGGGTCTCCTGACCCCGCCGAAACGCCGGACCGAAGGTCTCCCGCACGTTCTGAGACCTCCGGTCGGGCAAGTGGCTCGGTCGGGAGACCGGCCACAACCTCGGGTGAACCGGCCACAATGCTGCGTTTCACGGCGACCAACGAAGGCGACTCGCCGGTCGGTGCGTGGGCCAGGGCCGTCAAGCAGTTTGATCCCGTCGTGAACATGACGCCGTACGACGCGATCGGCCTGTGGGTGCACGGCGACGGCAAGGGCAGCTTGCTCAATCTGCAGCTCACGAACCTGCCGGAGTACTTCCGCACGCTTGACGATCATCACATCAAATTGGATTTCGTGGGTTGGCGCTATTTCGAGCTACTGCTGCGCGAGCGAGATGCGGCCGCGTACCACGACTACAAGTGGCCTTATGGCGCCCATTGTGTGCTCCATCGTTCGCCTTTGGTGCGCCACGCGGTTAGCAAGCTGACGGCTTATCTGAACAACCTCCCGCCCGAGGACGAAGTCACCTGCTATCTAAGCCCCGTCAAAGCGCTCCGGACGCGAAAAGTCGTGCTGCAAAACCCGACCGTCGAAATTGGCGGCAAGCGGCTGATGTTTCCCGTCGCTTTGGAAAGCGGCATGTACATCGAGTTCGAGTCGCCTGACGACTGTCGCGTCTACGATGAACGCGGGAACTTGATTCAATTGTTAGAGCCTCAGGGCGACGTGCCCATACTAACGTCGAACGACAACAAGGTCACGTTCACTTGCGAGGGGACGGAGGGCTTTCGGTCGCGCGCGGAGGTGACTGTGATTACATGCTGTGAACCGCTGGGCGATCGCATGCCGAAGGACAGGATCGACTGGTCGCTCTTACGTCGGGAATACGAATCCCCTCGCACGATCTGTGCGTTAGACGGACGCCAGAATGAATGGCAAGTGATCTGCCGGTCTGATGCCGGGCAGGCCGGCTTGGAAATCGAGCTGGGTGTTGAAAAAGTGGGCGACAAGTTGGCCGCATACAACGCGGCCTCGGCGGTCACGCTTGAAAGCTTCGACGCACCGGACGCGTCCGCTCAGACGACCGGTCAGCCATCGACTTACGCGTACGATTTGCAGTACACAAGCGGCGGCTGCAGCCCTGACGTCACGCAGAAACTCACTCGCTCGTCTGATGTCGTGAAGCTCGGCAAGACAAGTGCTTGTTACACTGCGATCAGCACGCGCGACGACAACGGCGGCTGGTCGGTTAAGGGCAAGCGATTCAAGGAACCGGTAGACCTATCCGGCTTCGCCGCCATCGGCTTCTGGCTCCACGGCGACGCGAACGGCCAGTCGTTCAAGCTTCAGCTTCACGACGCCGACGGCGGTTGGCAGGACATGTACACGACGGTGAACTTCAATGGCTGGCGATATTGTCAATTCGATCTCGGCGCGCCGAGCCTGAAGGACCTCAGCAAGATCGACGCGGTGAACATCTACTACAATGGCATCCCCGCTGGCAAGACGGTGACGTGCCACGTGGACGAAATCCGCGTACTCCGCGAAGCGGAGCCATTGCGCGATCCCGTACTGACCATTGCCGGCCAACGCATTCAGTTTCCCGTCGCGATGAAGGCGGGTGACAAACTGGTACTGAAGGGCGTCGGCGACTGTAGACTCTACCGCAAGACGGGCACCGTCGAAGAGGTGACGCCCGAGGGATCGGCGGCGAGGCTCAGCCCAGGTCCCCATCCCGTCATGTTCTCCCTGCCGAACCCCTCGCCGATCGAGTTCCGCGTCACGGTGTCGCTTGTGAAGGTGTATCCATAGCCATGGCATGAACTGGAGCACGTGATCCATAATTGGTAGATTGCTCTGGATGCTCTTCCAGGAAGGCGTGACGGTGCGCGTGGACTTGGCCGGGAGACGGCGGGATAGATCGTAATTCGTTGCTTGGCGAACACGATGGATACGTATCGACTAACGCCATCCATGGCTTGGGTCCCTAGATATCGCGGTATGAACCGTGGTACCATCTGCCAGAGCCGGTCGCTTTTTCAGACTCGACATGCCAATGAAGGACTCCTACATGCAAGCTGCCGAAGAAACCCAGGTCTGCCCCGTCAACTCGTACAACGAGTGGGATCCGCTTGAGGAGGTGATTGTCGGGCGTCTGGAACACGCCATGCTTCCCGATGCCCAGATCATCAACAAGCATACGTTTCCACCCAGCGAGTCGCCGGTGATCGATCAGATTCTGGCACTTGGCGGCGTACCGTATCCGACCGAAATGATCGAGGCCGCTCAAGAGGACCTGGACCAGTTCATTCACATTTTGGAGTCCGAAGGAATCACCGTTCGGCGTCCGGATATCGTCGACTACGAGACTCCGTTTCGTACGCCGGCCTGGAAGGTTCCTTGTGGTTCGAGCGCCACGAATCCGCGTGATCCGTTTCTGGTCGTCGGAAACGAAATCATCGAGACCCCGATGGCCGACCGAAGCCGATACTTCGAGGCGTGGGCCTATCGGTCGTTGTTCACGGAGTACTTCAGGCAAGGGGCCAAGTGGGTCGCGGCTCCCAAGCCCCAACTCACCGACGACCAGTACCACGACGACTTCCAGCCGTCCCAGTACGGCGACGAGGAGATGAAGTACGTCGTCGCAGAGTTCGAGCCAACCTTTGACGCAGCCGATTTCGTTCGGTGTGGCACCGATATCATCGGCCAGAAGAGCCATGTTACCAACGGAATGGGTATCCTGTGGCTCGGGCGACATCTGGGCGACCAATACCGTATTCACGTGATCCAATCGCGGAGCCCTCAGGCCATGCACATCGACACGACGCTGATGCCTTTGGCGCCCGGAAAGATCCTGGTCAATCCGGAATGGGTCGATACGCAGAAGCTGCCCGAGTTCCTGCGAAACTGGGACCTGCTGATGGCGCCCCAGCCGGCACTCAGCGAGCAAAAGGAACTGCGGCTCATCAGTTCGTGGGCGAACATGAATGTGCTGATGCTGGACGAGAAACGCGTGATCGTGGAACAGCGGCAGGAACCGATGATCCGGGCGCTTCGAGATTGGGGATTCGAGCCCATTCCGTGCCCGTTCGAAAACTACTATCCCTTCTTGGGCTCGTTTCACTGTGCTACGCTGGACATTCGTCGGAAGGGGACGTTGCAGTCTTATGCTTGATTTGCGTCCCGCGGCGGAAAAAGTCGCCCAACCTTGTGGCCAACAACGCGGGCAGTAGCAGTAAGTCACCCACCAACGCCGCGACCAGCAACATGAATAGCAGAAGGCCGAATTGCGACACCGGTTGAAAGGAACTGAAGAAGAAGACGAACAAGGCCAGACCCGCGATCAGGGTCGTATGGAGCATGGCAGGCGCGCAGCGGCCGTACGCCGTGCGAATTGCCTCCTGCCTGCTGGCCCCGTCTCTTGAGGCTCGGCGATACCAAGTGAGAAAGTGCAGCGTGTCGTCCACGGCAATTCCCAACCCGATGCTCGCCGTCATCATGGCACCCACGTCCACCACGGCTCCCATCCAACCCATCACGCCGAACGTTGCCAACGCCGGGAACACGTTTGGGATCATTGCCATTAGCCCCGCCGACAGACTTCGCAAGACCAGCGTCATTACGATAGCGACCAGGCCTACAGCCAACGTAAAGCTGACAAACAAGGCGTCGAACAGCTCTTGTTGAGCGGCGAAGACCAGGGGCACGCCGCCCGTGTACGTCACGTGGGCTGCCCCGGGCGGGATTCCTGCGGCGGTCAAGACAGGTCGAATCTCCGCATCTAGCTGCTGGACGAACGCTTCGTAGTCCAGATCGGTGAATTTGGACACGCGCGCCTCGATTCGCCACATTTCCCAATCCCCATCCTCGGCCAGATAGCGTCCTTCGATGAATTCGTTGCGGTGTTCCAGCAGCAACCGGTCTGCCACAAAGCGACGGACGTATCGGCCCGGCGCGGCCGATCTGCCGCGGAACGGTCCCAGTTTTGGGGCAAACGAGGCGCAAGAAACGGCCCCCTCGACACGATCCAATTGTGCGACGCGTATTTGAACGTCGCGGACAACTCGCATCCGGTCGGCAAATTCCAATCCGCAGTCGTCGCTGAGACCGATAACGATTTCCGCCGAGGCCAGAGGTCCTACGTGCTGGCTGTACCAGTACATGTCGGTAATCCAGCGACTGTCCGGCGGAAGAAAGCGTACCGGCTGGACAGACGTCCGAATTTTTGCCAGCCCCACAGCCAACACGGCGAAAGCCACCGCAAACGGAACGATAACCAGCCAGGGTCGGCGAATCACGCTGTCGGCAACCGGCGCGAAGAAACCCGGCTTTTTCCGAGAAGCCGGGTTTCTCTCGCGCAAAGGAATTGGCGATCGGGAACGTGGCACGACCGGGAACTTCACAGTTGCTGCGGGCAGTAGCAATACCAACACACCAAAGCTGATCAAGACGCCCGCTGCCCCGTAGATGCCGAAAGTCTTCACGGGCATAACGTGACTGACGCACAACGAAGCCAATCCCAGCGAGGTCGTAATCGCCGCGATCAAACACGGCTGCCAGCCTGCCCGAAGTGCCTCTCGTGGTGCCCTAATCGGTCCGTAACTCAGCACAGCGTCGCGGTAGTAGTTAAACAGATGAACGCTTGCCGATACGGCCAAGACGTAGACCAGCACCGGCACCATCACTACCAGCAGATTCATCGAGCCACCGGTGTAGTAGACGATCGCTTCGCTGGCGGCCTGGCAATACTGTGACAACACAAAGACGAGGATCGCCAGCTTGACGCTCCGCAGGCAGAGCCAAGCGACGATCAAGGCCAGCACAGCCGAATACCACATCAGTTGACTGACCGCCCGATCCCCTTCCGTGTCGATACCGACGCTGATCACGGCATCTCCGGTCAGCCGCAAGTCATCGGAAGGGACGCCGCAGTGCTCGACAGCGATTCGCCGTATCGCGGCGACCGCGGCGGCGCGCTCGCTGGAACTGTCGGTGGCCAAGGTCACCACGGCGCAGGTGGTCTGCTGGTCCGGACCGATCAGAACGCTCTGCAGTCGGCGAAGCGCCAGGTCCTCCGAGATCCCGAACGACGATGAATCCAGTTGTTCGTAAACACGCTGGCCCGTCGTCACGTGCTCGATAAGATGTGACTGCTGAAAAACCTCCGCATCGTCGCCCGTTCCTTCCAAGGCCCGCGCGAACCGCTCCAGACGATCGTCGCCCAACGTACATCCTTCCCAACTGACGAGAACCGTCTCGTCCGAGCCGAACAGCCGGCGGAACCGATAGTACACATCGGTGGCCTCACAGTTCTTGGGCAGCCATTGGTCGATGCTGTTATCGGTACGCTTGTACGCGCCGATCGTTCCCCAAACGATCGCCGGCAGGCACACCACCGCAGCAAGCAACAGCGCCGTAGCATGGCGGCGATGGAAGTCTTTTGTCATATGGGGAGATTCCCCGGCCGGTCAAACGGTCGGTAACTGAAACGCGGTCTTCAAGCCCTCCAGGGCGTCGAGCAGACGGTCAATCGCCTCGACCGAGTGAATTGCGTTGACTTGAACTCGCAGAATGCCGCCCATCAAAGGAACCGCCGGGTAAGTGGCGGACTGGACATAGAACCCTCGGTCAAACAGCCATTTGCCCGCCTTCAACGTCTGTTCGATATCTCCCACAGTGACGGAAATGACCGCCGATTTGCCTCCCGTCATTTTCAAGCCGATCGATCGAATTCCGTCCGTCAACTGCCGGACCCGACTTCGCAACCGCCCGAGGATCTCGTCGAATTCCGGCGATTCGATCAAATCGCAAACCCGAATAATGGCGGCCAGGTAAGGGGGCGGTACGGGACCACCGAAAACGAAAGTGCTGGAGCGTATCTTGAGCATCCTCTTCAACGGCCTGTCGCAAGTGACGAACGCCCCCAGGCAGGAGAATGCCTTCGACAGAGACCCGACCATCAAGACATTGGTCAGCGAACCAAGCATCATGGCGGTGGCGCCTCGTCCGTGCGGGCCGACCACGGCGGTCCCGTGCGCATCGTCCACATACAGAATGCCGCCAAACTCGCGCGTCACTCTGTCCAACTCGTCCAAAGGCGGAATGTCGCCGGTCATACTGTAGACGCCGTCGACCGCGACGACACAGGCTTCGTAGTCTTCGCTTTCGAGAATCTTGCGAAGCGCTTCGCCAGTGCAGGGATTCAATTCCTTAAGCGTGGCTCCTTCCTGCGCTGCTATCTTGGCACCCTGCCAAAGTGTGTCGTGAGACTGCCGGTCGACAACCAACAGGTCCCCCTTGCCCGCCAAGGCAGGCAGCAAGCCCACGTTGGCCAGCGTGACACTGGGATAGATCAACGTATCTTCGACGTTCAGCCATCTGGCCAGACGATGTTCAGCCTCCTCGCAAAGGGCCGCGTTGTGAAAAGCACGTGAAGCTCCGTTATGGAGGCCCCACTCTTCGAGCGAATCGACCAGTGCCTGTTGCACTCGTGGGTCCCGGTCCAGCCCGAGAAGACTGTCGCAGCCAAAGTTGATGGCGGTCTTGCCGCACATGCGTAAGCGCCGCTGGTCGTCCATCCAGTCGACCACGGTATCCTTCAGATGGATGCCTTCGTACCTGTCCAGGAACATGAGGGCCAGTCGCGTTACGCGATCCTCCCTCAGTCGGTCCTTCAACTGCTCAATCGCCGCTTTCCCATTGGGCGCCGCACTGACTGGCCAGAGGCTCTTGGCCACGCGCTGCTGATCGCGCGACGCTTCAACGGTGCGCGGTGCCGCTATCTTGGAGTGGCGCGTCTCGTTCGTTGTGCTCATCGGAGATTCCCTCGTCCGTCTTCCTCGCCCGGCAAGCAGCCTACTTGCCCGCTGATTCTATTCATCGGTGAGTCTCAAAGCTGCAGCGAGGATACTGCATCAATGTTGTCTATTTGGACAGCGACACCTTATCGCGAAGCCCTTGGCCTTCGTAACCCGACGCGTAAGCGAGGAATTTGCCGCAACGCGTTTCCTCGCTTACGCTTCGGGTTGCTATGGAATGCCAAAGTGGCGCTGTCCAACTAATTTATGCTGGCGCCGCCTCCATTGCAAACCGCGCGTGCTTCGTCGATAAAATAATTGTCGCACGAAATGAAAGTCACCACCACACGGGGTGGTTAAGCGGCGCAAGAGACGTAGCTTCTGACTGCTAGATTTCCTTCGGTGACGAGTCCATCATGCCGCCCGACGACGAGGACCATTTTCGCAAGCCGCCCTGGAATCAGGCAGCGATCTGGACTGGCGCCGATTTTTTCGCGCTTCTGCGAATCCTGAAGGCCGGCCGTTTTGCCGTGCATCCGTCCTGTTGGCCCGGGTGTTTGGTGGATCTGGCCTTCGGGATGGCAAACACGGGCCTGGGAGCCATCCAGGCGTTAGTCTACGGTGCTCGAGTCAAACGTATTCAGCTCGAACACGATCCCCTCTTCATCATTGGTCACTGGCGAACGGGGACGACGCTGCTGCACGAACTGCTGGCATTGGATCCGGGACACACCTGTCCGACCACGTTCCAGTGCTTCCTACCGAAACATTTCCTGCTTACCGAACGCTTTATCAAGGGTTGGTCCGGATTCACGTTGCCGCCCAGCCGTCAGTTCGACAGTATCCAAATGGGTTGGGACCGGCCCCAGGAGGATGAATTCGCACTCTGCAATCTGGGAATTCCAAGCCCCTACGCGACGATTGCCTTTCCGAACCGACTGCCGCAGAATCAAGAATATCTGGATCTCGATTCGATTCCCCGACGACAACGCGAACGTTGGAAGAAAGCCCTGCGGCGTTTTGTGCAGCAAGTTCACTACAGGAAACCGGGCCGGATCGTGTTGAAGTCGCCGACGCACACATTTCGCTTGCCAATCCTGCTTGAGCTGTTCCCCAACGCGCGGTTCCTGAACCTGGTCCGACATCCGCTTGCCGTGTTCCAGTCGACGATACGCTTGTGGAAGTCGCTCTACATGCTGCACGGCTACCAGAAGCCGAATTTCGAGGGGCTGGCTGAACATGTGTATGTGACTTTTTTCCGGATGCACGAGCGTCTGGAGACGACCCGCTCGCACGTCCCACAGGGCCGATTCCTGGACATCCGCTACGAGGATCTTGTCGGCAATACGGTCGACACAATGCGGGGAATCTACGAACGCCTCGACCTGGGCGAATTCGAATCAGTCCGACCGGCGATCGAAACCTACACGAACGCCCACGCCGATTACCGGCCGCACCGCTATGCACCGACACCCGATTTGGAGCGAGAGGTTTTTCAGCGGTGGAGACCATATTACGAGCGGTACGGCTACACCGGTTCGCCGGCGAACAACAGCGACTGAAAGTCCTCGGTCGTCTGCAACAGCTTCGGCGTTTTCCCATCCAGTGCTAGATCTCGCAGGTTCTTTGCCATGCGATGTTGTGAATCGCCGATCACAAGCCCGATGGACCCGCCGCCGCTGGTCCGACCGCGCGATCGGGTCGCGACCCTCGTACGCAGCAACTGACCCTCGCGCATCGAGTAAGTCAGCAGGGCCATGCCGGGAAGCTCTTCCGGCAACGCGTAGCCTCGCTGGCCGGACAATTCCATGATCAGCTTGCCGTCCGGGTCCAGCACTTCTGCGTGGAAACGGTCGCCGTCCAGTTCAATCGGCAATTGGGCGACGAATTTTGGATAACCCCACACCTCGCAGCCGGCAGCCTCGGCCAGTGGCGTTGTCACGGGCAGATCCAGCACCCACGATCCCAACGATTCGCGGCAAGACGGTTCCATCAGATCGTTGAAGGAGGCCAATTCTCGCGGCTCGTCCTCGGGCGTCGCCAGGATTGCCAAACCCACTTCGTGATAAGGCCCCAACGTGGTATCGCGGTACTTATAGAAACCGAGGGCCACCACCGCCGCTTTCCGGGACACAAGCACCGGCTCGACGGGAGTACCGCGCAACTTCTCCGCAGCCTTGGCCGCGTCGACTCGGAACAGAGCCAGGTAGTTGGAAGCGTCGTAGTAGCAGGCAGGCAGTTCGATCGGCCCTTTGCTTATCGACACGACCTCCTTCGGCACATCGAAGAATGGGTCGCTGCGTCTATCCATCACGGCCTCCTGATGCGACAAAACCGTTAAAGGTACGGAACACCAATTCAACTCGGCTCCAACACGGCTCGGAACCGCACCTGGTTTTCCCGCAAGCGACGGTGCACCACGTCGACTTCTTCCAACGGATACGTTTCTACAATCGGTCGGACGTTGTGTTGCACGGCAATCTGCAATAGCTCCTGAAGGTCCTGCCGCGACCCGAGGTAGCTTCCCAGGATTCGTTGCTGACTCAAAACAAACGTTCTGGGATCCACCGGCAGACGTCCCGCAGCCATACCGGTCAATACCAAGGTGCCCATCGGCGCAAGGCCCTGCATCACATTGCGTACGGTCTGCAAGTCGAGGGTGGTCGAAAGCACGACGTCCGCGCCGCCCAGGTCCGCGAGTCTGGCGCCCAGGTCCTTGCCGCCGGTTTGGAGCACATGATCCGCTCCGAGCTGTTGGGCCAGTTCCGTTTTCGCCTCGGTCGACGTAAGGGCGATAACTTCGGCGCCCATCGCCTTTGCAATTTGCAGGCCCAAGTGGCCCAATCCGCCGACTCCCAGAACGGCAACTCGCTGCGCTGGACGCAACCCGGCGTTCTTGAAGCCTCCGTACGCGGTCAGCCCTGCGCAGTAGAACGGCGCCGCTTGCGCAAAATTGAGTTTTTCCGGTAGTGGGAACACGTAATCGGCCGGTACGGCCACGAACTCGGCGTAGCCGCCGTCCCGAGTAAGACCCACGGCTCGCATGTCGTCCATCGCCCGAAGACAAACCTCCTCCTCACCGGCAAGACAGCAAGGGCAGCGTCCGCAACTGAGCCACCAGTACACGCCGACACGATCGCCGGGCTTCAAGCGGGAGACCTCGGTACCCACTTCCTCGACGACTCCCGCAATCTCATGACCTGGAATCAAAGGGAACCGAGCGTGCCCGGCGGTCTTCAAGAGTCCGTCGACCAGGTGCAAATCGGTGTGACACACCCCGCAGGCTCGCACGCGCAACAGCACGTCGTGCGGCCCCGCAGACGGGTCGGGGACATTCTTAACGACCAGTCCCTTTCCGGGCTCCTCCAGCACTGCCGCTCTCATGGTCCGTTCCTCCGTCGCCCACCTGACCCAACGAGATTCTAGTGCTTTGTCAAAGCTTCGTTTCGGGGTGGCCGGGGTTGGAGGGCGCAGGAGCGAAACCCCGGGGCTTCCTTCGCTAACGCTCAGTCCAGCCCCGGCCACCCAGCCCTTAGTTTTCGCCTTGACAAAGCATTAGGGAGCATCGTAGCACTTCCAACGACCCATGAGGAGAGCCTCCGCTGCGAAGGTATCTCACGGAAGTGACCGCCGGCGGGCCGGTCGCGAGTTGGTTTGGGATGCTTGTCGAGGCCAGCTTCGTGGCCTACCATGAACCGTATTGTCTGGACGCTCGCAGCCGGGGCCACCGACCTCACGGCCGCGGAGAACGGCGAAACGAGGTCCGCGGCGTGGCGGAAATGCTGATAGACACCGACGGCGGAGTTTGTTAATTGTCATGAAGTCAGCACGACCGGCAAAAGGCAGTCTTCAGGAGCGCGGCCAATTGACGTGGAGCGACCTCAAGCCTCCTTCTGCGGCCTCCGAGCAGGATGCGATCCAACACGTCCTCCGGCTGATCGAGACGAATCAGCGCCGAGTCGAATGCGACTTTGGCACGAACCACGTACCCGGCTTTCAATCGGTGGGCATCGTCGGGGCTGGCGTGATGGGGGCCTTGATCGCCGCCGCTGCTGTCTCGCATGGCCTACGCGTCGTAATCACCGACAAGCAGGAAGACGCCTTGGAGACGCTGCCGAATCGGATCGCCGCTCGTTTGGGCAGCAACGGTGCACCGACCGGTCACTCCAACGACAGTGCGATCGGTCGACTAGTCCGACCGACTCGACGGCTGGCTGATGTCGGGCGCTGCGATCTGGTCGTGGAAGCGATCTTCGAGGACGTCTTGGCCAAACGGCAGTTGCTGGCCGAGTTGGAGCGTGAGTTGGCCGACCACTCGGTACTGGCCTCGAACACGTCGACCATACCGATCGGGAAGCTGGCCAAGGTGCTTGACGATCCGGGGCGTTTTTGCGGGTGCCATTTTTTCGTCCCTTTGGGCCAGCCGCCGATGCTGGAAATCGTCCGCGCCGAAGAAAGTCGCTCGCGTACGATCGCCGCGGTGACGAAGTTTGCCGCCAAGATCAACCGTCTTCCGCTTCTGGTGCGGGATGAACCTGGCTTCGTAAGCAACCGCCTCATTCCGCCATACATGGCCGAGGCCCTTCAGTTGCTCGCTGAGGGTGTCCCGGTGGACACGATCGAGGCCGCGGCAACCGACTTTGGCATGACGGTTGGCCCACTGAGGCTCTGCGACGAAACCGGTGCGGATACCGTACTCGATTGCGGCTGGGCCATGTCCGGCAGTGACGAGGATCTGATCGTCTACTCGCCGTTGTTGCCCAAGATGGTCAAGCAGAATCGTCTGGGCCGGAAATCCGGTGCCGGGTTCTTCCGCTACGATCGCCCCGCAACATCCCCGCAGCCGTCCGCCCGCGAGTTGCAGCCAGGCGAGAGACCGACGGCAGCAACGCAGTGGGCGCCATTGAAAGGCTCCTCGCTCCTTGCGACCGAGCCCACATTTGCAGCGCAGCCTCCAGGCCGGTCTGACCCGGCTATTAACGAATTGATTGCCCCGCTGGTCGAGTCGCCCCGGCAGCACACGAACGAGACGATTATCGCCAGACTGTTCATGCCGGTCCTGATGGAGGCCACGCGGATGCTTCAGCGCGGCAGCGTTCAATCGCCCGGAGAGATCGATCTTGCGGCGGTTCTTGGATTCGGGTTCCCACCGTCACGCGGCGGGCTACTCTACTGGGCCGACACATTGGGAGCAGCGCGGATCGTCGAGATAGCCCGCTCGCTGGAATACGTGGGCAAACGGTACAAGGTGCCGCCGATGCTTTTGAAGATGGCTCGCGAGGGCAGCACTTTCTATTGAGAGCCGGCACATGAATCAACGGAAAGCCCGCAACCGGAGTTGGAGTTCACGCTTTAGCGTGTCTTCGAAGACACGCCAAAGCGTGAACTCCAACATGCGCGCACGGTGCGCAGAAGTTGCCGAGTAGGACTTTAACGCAACTGTCTCACCAATCTTCGCAAGAACTCGATCACTCCAGGTGAATTCAGCTCTTCCTCCATTTCCTTCTTGTCTTCCATCAGAGCGTCGAGTTCGCGGTCTTCTAGCCACATGCCGTGACACGATGGGCATTGGTCAATTTTGACCGGCTTGTAGTAAGACACGTGATGGCTTATCAAACCGACATCTTCGCACGCAGGGCAGCGCATATAACCCTCCACCTCGCCCTCGTTGGTTTCCGGATTGCCGTAGCGCACCTCCAACTCTTCCTCAATCCCCTGTTGTCCGGAAGACCTCAATTGCTTCAACTCGCCATAATCCAGCCAGATCCCATCACACTGGTGGCACTTATCGATGACAATCGCGCCGACGTCAACCCGCGCTAGAGAAGTTCCATCCTTCGGCCACTTCATGGGGCTGACTCCTTAGTGATACCGTGAAACGCCTTTCATGCACTCCCCGTGGGCGGCCCATTCAAGGTATTCAACAACCTGCCACGGCTCTCTCCTCGT
>JACKQG010004515.1_pt1 | contig 16077 bp, 13 predicted proteins | sample 8237621 | NCBI WGS metagenome assembly JACKQG01 (sample SAMN15677084, study PRJNA649215) | marine metagenome | biome: marine; feature: Black Sea; material: saline water; isolation source: suspended particulate matter (SPM) from the Black Sea western gyre | collected 2013-06-09/2013-06-10 | depth... | reverse complement strand
TGACCGCCATGAACTCGCTCATTCTTCGCTCAAACACCATGGCGGTTTAACCGCTACTATAATCAAGAGATTGTAAGCAAAGATCCATAATGCTCCCGTAAGGCAATCACCCTTCCACTGGAAAGCATAGCAAGTTCGTAAATGCTTTTTACAAAATAAAATTTATTTTTCCATTTTATTTTTCTCATTGACAAGAATTGAAAGAATCTGTAGGGTAAGCAATATTTTGGATAAAAAAATGAATAAAATAAAACACATAAGCATATTTAATTTTGGACGTTTCTTTTTTAGAAACGTTCATCCGGTGTGACGTTTTATTTTTTAGGTAAATAAAACCCCGGGTGGACATGAAAACCACCCGGGGTTTTTTAGGTTTTAAGGCTCTGGGAAAATTTTTCCAGAGCTTTTTTTATTTTGAACGGTTTTAAATTATTTTTGTCAGGGAGAAAATTAATGATTCTTGTACTAGAAAACGAAATTAGCCAGACCCAGAAAAACAAAATTAAAAACATGCTTTCCGATGAAGGGTGTATTACACGTGAAATCATGGATGCAGGCAGGAATGTAATCGGAATTATCGGTAAAACCGGGACAAGCCTGGATGAATTTAAACAAATGGATGGCATTGCCGATGCAATAACCATTAAGGCCCCCTATAAACTTGTCAGCCGGGAGTTTAAATCAGAAGATACCAGGGTGAAAATCGGCAATGTTGTGGTGGGCGCAGATAGAATTGTCATTGTGGCAGGGCCTTGTGCTGTGGAAAGCCATGATCAGGCCATGACCATTGCAAAAGAGGTAAAAAAATATGGCGCGGTTTTATTTCGTGGCGGCGCATATAAACCCAGATCTTCACCATACTCATTTCAGGGACTGGAAGAAGAAGGGCTTAAAATTCTTGCTGATGTCAGGGAAAAGACAGGGCTTGGTGTGGTCACGGAAATTACATCTGTTTTTCAGGCAGATCTGATGAAAAAATATGTTGATGTGGTCCAGATCGGTGCCAGGAATATGCAGAATTTTGAGCTTTTAAAATGTGTCGGCCGCATGGGATTACCCGTTGTGTTGAAGAGGGGACTTGCCGCTACTATTTTAGAGTGGCTGATGTCTGCAGAATATATTATGGCTGAAGGAAACAACGACGTCATTCTTTGTGAAAGGGGCATCAGAACCTTTGAACCCTATACAAGAAATACTTTGGATCTTTCAGCTATTCCAGTGTTAAAAAAATTGACCCATCTGCCTATTATCATTGATCCAAGCCATGCAACTGGCATCAGAGAAAAAGTAAGTCCCATGGCCAGGGCTGCTGTGGCAGCAGGGGCGGATGCACTGATGATTGAGGTCCATAATAATCCGGACCAGGCACTTTCAGACGGTCCCCAGAGTCTTTATCCCGAACAATTCGGCCAGCTGACCCGGGATATTTACGTGATTGCACCCGTTGTTGGCAAACACCTTGATTTTGATTATTTGAAAAAATCAGAAATGATAAATAATATGGAAGCCAAAGATTCAAAAACAGCCGCTTTTATTGGTGAATATGGGGCTTACAGCCATAAGGCAAGCCTGGGATATTTTGGTGAAGAAATCACACCCGTTCCCATGAAAACATTTAAAGATATTTTTCATGCTGTTCAAACCGGGGATTGCCAGTATGGAGTTATCCCGTTGGAAAATTCTCTTTCCGGGTCCATCCATGAAAATTTTGATCTGCTCCAGGAGTATGATCTCAAAATTATCGGAGAGATTACCATAAGGATTCAACATGCTTTAATTGCCCATGAAAATGTTTCAAAAAATGATATTACAAAAATTCTTGCACCGCCACCAGCATTTTCCCAATGTAAAAATTATCTGGATCAATATCCTGATATTGAACAGATCCCTGTAAAGGCTACATCCAGTGCAGTAAGGCATGTCAAAGATTCTCATGACCAACATGCTGCTGCCATTGGATCAACCATGGCAGCAAAGATTTTTAATATGAATATTCTTGAACAGTCTATTGAAGACAACCCAAGAAATTACACACGGTTTGCCATTATTGCCAAAGAAGTCAAAGGCCATAAAAAAGTGAACAAAACATCCCTTATTTTTTCCACTGGAAATAAGCCTGGCGCCTTATTTGAAGTGATGAAAATATTTTCAGAATATCAGATTAATCTTGTTAAATTAGAATCCCGTCCCATGCTTGGGAAACCTTGGGAATATATGTTTTATGTAGACCTTGAAGCTGATATTGAAAGCCCTGAACTTGCAGGTGTTATGAAAAAACTTCAGGAAAAATCAGAAAACCTTAGAATTCTGGGGCGCTATTAGAAAGGTTTATATTATAAACTTCTCTAATTTAAAAAATGGTGGTAATTATTGGAAAGCCCTGAAGTTTTCCATAAATGGAATTTTTGATAGAGTGATTCCAGAACTTTTAAATTAAGGAGTAATAATGGATAACAGGCCAAAACTGATTGTACTTCCCCTTCAGCCGGATGTGGATCAGGAATACAATGGGATCGGTTTAGGGATTCATTTTTTACTTGGCAATATGATAGCCATCCATCCAGAACTTGCAGAGTTCTGGTTTGGCTGGCGGGTGAACAAAATTTTTAAAGCTGTTGATGATCTGCAGGCCTTTTGCAGAGGCAACAAAAGTATAGATGTTAACCTGCTTGCAAAGGAGCAGAAAATAAGATTCTGGCTTTTTGGCAGATACAGAGAAACCAATGGCATTATTTTGGTTTCTCTGTATCTTTATGATGCAGATCTTGAAAAAAATTATGATATTGATCTTCGTCTTGATACATCTGATTTTTTTATCAATTTTGGCCATGTTTTTTTTAAATGGCTGGCTCTTTGCAACCTGCCCCTTGATCACAAACAAATGGCAAAAGCATTATGGAAGGAAAATATCAGTATCCAGGGGCTTGAATATCTCGGTTGCGCAGTTGAGCTAACTTACCTTAATTATATAGATTCCACTTTATTTAAAGACGGACTTTTTGATTTTGAATGGTTTGAAAAAGCTGTTGTGTCGTCCCCCCTGTCCTACCTGGCCCATGATATTAAAGGATGGGCCTTTTATAAAAATAAAATCTATGGAAAAGCCAAAGATTGCTTTAAAACGGCTCTTGAAAAAAATGAACATGGGATTGGTGCGCTTGCAGGTATGATGTGGTGTTATGTCTTTGAAAAAAATAAAACAAAGGCCCTGGCGTTTTCAATTGCCAAGGCAGATGTAAAAAATGAATCCCATGATATTGCCATGAAATTTATAGAAAAAAAATTTCCCGGCTGACCCTGTTCTTTTAGCCAATCTGGTAAGACTTGATTGATTTACAGGCATTTGATGATTAAACTCTGGAAAAACAAAACACCTAAGTGGAGGTCTCTTATGCAAAAAAAATACTCAGCATTAATTATTTGCATCATATTGGCAGGACTGTTTTCAATTATTGGATGCATGGAACTATATGGCAGGATAAAATACAATCCTGATGTTATCAAATTATATACCAATCGGTTAGGCCTGCCAGACTACAATTATTATTACACAGGAAGATCCAACCTGCCTGATGCCGTCATTGGGATTGATAAAAAATACAAATTTAACGACCGGTTATGGGGCAAAATTGAAAACCATGAGGATGTGTATAAGAAAATATATAATTTAAATGATACACCCTATGGTGATTCTGATTTGATTGGAAGTGATATCATTGACAATAATGGTTTAAAATTGGGAATATGGTTTTCGTCTTATTATCAAACCATTGTTAAAAAGAATACTGACGGCACAGTGGAGGTTTATACCCCCTATGAACCTGATGACTATGACCCTGATTTTTTTTAACAGATTTCTTTAACAGATAAGGATAAGAAATTATTTAGCCGGTTCTGTCGACCACAATGCCTATTTTTCTCTGGTTTGGCCACCTGCAAAAATAGTTGTGCCAATGATAATCAAACCACCGATAAGGGTTCTTAGCTGGGGTGTTTCATTGAGCAGGAAAAAAGCCAGAACAATCCCATAAACCGGTTCAAGCCCTGCAATTACAGATGCCGTTTGTGCTCTTATAAAGCATAGAGATTTAATAAACAGGGTGTGGGCAAGGGCAGTGCAGAAAACCCCTAAAAAGATGAGAAAGGGGAGGTCGGAAAATTGAGGTGGGACAATTTGAATAATAAGGATTGGCGCAACTAAAAATATAGTTGCAAAAAGGTTTTGGTAAAATGCTATGGCAATAGCATCGGAGATTCTTGCATTTCTTCTGTTTACTATGGCTAAAAAAGCAAAGGTAAACCCTGAAATGATCCCGAAAAATCCACCCCTGGTGATATTATCTGAAAAATTAAAATTCGGGATAACAAGAAGAATCCCGATAAAAACAGCCCCGGCAATAAATATATCTGTTAGTTTAAGCCTTTCTTTGAAGAACAAGGGTTCTAAGAAAGTCACAAATAAAGGAAAGGTGGAAAAGGTGACAAGCCCTACAGCCACACTTGAAATCTGAATGGAAAGAAAAAAACTCCACCAGTGAACAGCCAGAAGGATTCCCTGCAAAAGAAAAAAGAAAATTTCTTTTCTGCCAAACCCAGATAATACAGTCTTTGAAAAATAACGCGCAAAGAAAAAAAGCGCAATGGATGCAAAAAAGGTTCTTCCAAGGACAATATAAAGAGGACTGCAGGACAAAAATTTGCCGAAAAGCCCTGCAAATCCAAACAGAAAAACAGCAATATGGATTTGTGCAATCCCTTTATATGAAAGTAGTGAGAGATGAGTTTTGAGTAGTGAGAAAAAACCATCCGTTTTGCTTCCATCACATCTCATATCTCATTACTCTTTCATAATTTGCTGTGCCCGTCAGGGCATGGGGGTTATTCAAAAGAAAGGGTTTCAAATTAACCTTGTCTTATGGATTTTCTGGATCTTAAGGATCACCTTGTGAGTTGCCGGTATTTTATCCGGGTTGGTTGATCCGCCTTTATTCCCAGTCGTTTTTTTCTGTCTTTTTCATAATCAGAATATGACCCTTCAAAAAACAGGGTCTGGCTGTCTCCCTCAAATGCCAGGATATGGGTGGCAATTCTGTCAAGAAACCAACGGTCATGACTGATAATAATGGCACAACCGGCAAAGTTTTCCAGGGCTTCCTCCAATGCTCTTAAAGTGTTGACATCCAGATCATTGGTGGGCTCATCCAATAATAAAAGGTTGGCTTCTTTTTTCAATATGGTTGCCAGATGTACCCGGTTTCTTTCCCCGCCAGAGATATCTTTGACTTTCTTTTGCTGGTCAGATCCTGAAAAATTAAATTTTGCCACATAAGCCCTTGAGTTGATTTCTCTTCCACCAATGAGCATTTTATCATTTCCGTCTGAAAGCAGTTCAAAAATTGTTCGTTCAGGATCAAGGGTGTCTCTTTCCTGATCCACATATGCAAATTTGACAGTCTGGCCAAGCTCAATTGTTCCTGCGTCTGGTTTTTGTCTGCCTGTGATCATGTTGAAAAGAGTTGTTTTGCCTGCTCCATTGGGTCCGACAATACCAATAATGGCCCCGGGGGGAATGACAAAGTTCATATCCTCAACCAGGAGCTTGTTTTCAAATGCCTTGGTAATACCTTTTGCCACAATGACTTTTTCTCCAAGTCTGGGCCCGGGCGGAATGAATATTTCCAGATCACTTTCCTGCTGCTGTACATCTTTTTTCAGAAGGTCTTCATAAGCAGTTATCCTGGCTTTTGATTTGGTCCGTCTGCCTTTGGGTGACATATTGATCCACTCAAGCTCCCTTTGAAGGGTCTGCTGTCGTTTGGATTCTGATTTTTGTTCTGTTGCCAGTCGTTTTTGTTTCTGATCGAGCCATGAAGAATAGTTGCCTTTCCAGGGAATCCCTTCTCCTCGGTCCAGCTCAAGAATCCATCCAGCGACATTATCCAGGAAATACCGGTCATGGGTGACGGCAATAACGGTCCCTTCATACCTGTTTAAATGTTCTTCAAGCCAGGAAACAGATTCAGCATCAAGGTGGTTTGTGGGTTCATCCAGCAGGAGGATATCGGGTTTTTGCAGCAACAGCCGGCAAAGGGCCACCCGTCTTTTTTCACCACCTGAAATCACATTGACCGGCATATCCCCGTCAGGACAACGCAATGCATCCATGGCCATCTTCAGTTTGGAATCAAGATCCCAGGCATCCATATGATCCAGTTTTTCCTGAATTCTGCCCTGTTTTTCAATGAGTTTGTCCATTTCATCATCTGCCATGGGAATGGCAAATTCTTCTGAAATTTTTTCATATTCATTTAACAGATCAACTGTTTCTTTAACCCCTTCTTCAACCACTTGGCGAACTGTCTTTTTACTGTCAACAAGGGGTTCCTGTTCAAGAAAGCCAATAGTTAATCCTTTTGAAAGTATTGTCTCGCCGCTAAACTCAGAATCAACCCCTGCCAATATCTTTAACAAAGAACTTTTACCCGAGCCGTTTAATCCTAATACTCCGATTTTTGCCCCGTAAAAATAGGACAGGTAAATATCTTTGAGTACCTGTTTTGTGCCATGGAATTTACTCACATTGACCATGGTATAGATCACTTTTTTTGTATCCTGGGTCATTTCTTACAACTCCTTATTCAATAACAGCAATGCACTCAATTTCAATAAGAGCATCTTTTGGAAGTCTTCCAACTTCAAATGTGGATCTTGCAGGTTTATGGCCTGCAAGACATTTTTCATATACTTTGTTCATTCCTGAAAAATCCTCAATGTTATCTAAAAATATGGTGGCCTTAATAATTTTATCTAAGCCTATGCCTACTTCTGATAGGACAGTCTCAATATTTTTCATGACCTGGGCTGTCTGCTCTTCAATATTGACTCCCTTAAGTTCTATTGTTTCAGGGTCAAAGGCAAGCTGGCCTGAGCAAAAAATCATATCATTATGAACAATGGCATGGCAATAGGGGCCAATGGCGGCAGGGGCTTTTTTAGAAAAAATCTGTTTCATTATATACTCCTTTTTTATTTTAAATTAATTAGTGTTTGAAAGAAAACTCACTCCTCTACGAGCCGCCCAAAAACGGGGTTTTCGGTCAGGCACTAATTATAAAGTGTTACAATTGGTTCCTTTAATATCAGGTCCAGGGCCTGTTTTGCAGTTTTGGCAATAATGGGAAAGGTCTCTTCCAGTTTTGCTATCTGCCTTAAATTGTCACCCGTTCTTAAAATCAATCGTGCAAGGTCTCCTTCTGCAAAATCCGACCCCGTTACTATATCTTCCCAGGGTTCATCATGGGCCCATAGATAGATCAGCAGGCTTGGTTGAATAAACAGATTGGGGGCATCAAAGCCTTTTTCCAAAAGCTTAATGGCAAAAGGTTTTAATCCTTTTCTTGCATCCAGAAAAACATCCTTCAGACGTTTGGGAAGGGCCTGGGAGTATAGCGGGTCATCTGTAAATTCTTTTTCATTGACAAAAGACCCTATAATACAGGCCAGTAAAGCAGGATTCTTCTGGGGTAAAAGGTTTTCCCGGATAGCCTGGGCAACCAGAAGCGGAGCATCAATTCTCAGTTTGGAAGCCCAGATCCCGTCATCTGTAAGGGTTCCCTGTTCTGTAACAAATTTTTCATCAATCATAAAATCCATGTGATCCAGAAAATCATTCCAGAGAAATTCAAGGCCTGTGCCGAATTTTTTCCTTGCCTTTTTCCCCTTTTTTTTTCCTGACAAAATCAAATGTGATGCAAATGATTTTTCAAGAAGCAGTTTTATCTGATCAGGGGTATGGGACAATAACAGGTTTAATACCATGGAAAAATTGATGGTGATCTGGCTTTCAATATCTAAGGGAGGGGAATTGATTAATTTTGCGACATAATTTAAATCCATGAATTTGCCAGGCAAAACAATTGCAAATCCAATGTTATCCATGCCTCTTCTTCCGGCTCTACCCGTCATCTGCTGAAATTCACTGGGAGTTAATCCCATGAATTCAACCCCATTAAATCTGTCAGAATTAAGGACGACCACGGATCGTGCAGGAAAATTAACCCCTGCCGCCACTGTGGATGTCGCAAACATGGCATCCAGTAAACCTCCGGCCATAAGGGTTTCAACCACCACTTTCCATGCAGGAAGATGACCGCTGTGGTGGGATGCTGCAGCTGTCTGTTCAAGAAAGGATCGATGTTTGTGATCTGCCAGATGAGGATTTCCTGATACCAGTTCATTGATCCTGTTACGCAGGGCCTCTTTTTTTTGGGGATTTTTTGATAACAGGCTTGAATTACAAAGTTTTATGGCCTGGTCACATTCTGCCCTTGATTTTAAAAAAAAGATGGCCGGCAGCAAATGATATCTGTCCAGGATTTGAAGGATGTCTGCAAATGGGGGAAGTTGTCCGGCATGTCCCATAGAAGGTCTGTTTTTTGCATTTGCAAATTTAAATACTTTTTTATGTAGTTTTTGTTTCTGGCCTGCGGCAAGAGATTCCATTAACGGGAAAAGGGTTCCTGAAGGGTGCATAAAAAGAGGAAAAAGTGGAACTGGCCGGTCATGGTTTTCAATGACATGACATTTTTTCCCCCTGATGGATTCAAGCCATTTTGCTATTTGAAAAGGGTTACCAATGGTTGCGGAAAGCAGGAGCAAAGGAATTCGAACTGGAAGATAGATCATGATTTCTTCCCAGACCACTCCTCGCTGCTCATCTCCAAGAAAATGGGCTTCATCCAGAATTATCAGATCACAGGTTAAATTTTCCCCTGTGTACATGGCATCGTAAAGCTGATTTCTCAGGATTTCCGTGGTACCAATAACAATTGCAGCATCTGGATTCTCCTTGATATCTCCCGTGAGAATACCGACATTTTCTTTGCCGAAAAGCTTTGAAAACTGGGCATGGATGGAATTGGTCAAAGCTTTTAAGGGGGTGGCATACCAGACCCTCCCTTTTTTTTCTATTACTTTTTGGGCAACCTGTTCAGCGATCCAGGTTTTCCCAGAGCCTGTAGGTGCTGTTACCAGGCAATCGGATTTCATTATTGCTTTTATGGCTTGAAGTTGAAAGGGATCAGGCACAAATAGGTTTTCTTCAGGAATCCCTATTTTTTTAAATACATGTTTTAAAGATTTTTCAGAACCAGGCTTCAGCTGTTTGATTTCAGTGTTTTCTTCTGATTTTTTATAGGATCTTTTTGGAAGATAAAATTTTTTTCTCATGACTATGATAAACCATAAAAACTCATATTTTGCAAGTTTTTACTAAATCTTCAGCCAAGTCAATTCCATTTCTCCTGCAGGTCTTCCGTCCGTTTGCCATCAAATGGTTCAGAAGACAAAGGGTCAGTAGAACATCCCTTTTTCTTCTATTGACAGATTCCGTTTATTTTATTATTTAATTTTAACGAACGTATGAGCTGAAAAATCGTCTAACTGGACCTATGTTAAATTTGAAATTTGTGCCATTGACTATAACCAAAGGACAATTAAAATTAAGTTCATATTTATTATGCTGTCAATGATTATCTCCCTAATTCTCTTGTCAAAACAACATAGGATCAATACTATTATTCAGGAACTATTAAATTATAGGCTTTTAAACCATAGGATTTTAATTGGAAAGTTAAAAAATTAGGAGAAAGCATGGCCTTAACTTACGATGAGGTGTTTGGGAAGAAAAAAAAGACTATTGATGAACGGATTGGAGATTCTATGCTGGCTTTTGCTATTGGTTTGGCATTTTTCTTCTGGTTTTTTAGTGTGTTGATCCGTTTTTTGGATTCACCGGATCTGAGCTTAAGGTTGCTTTTCATTGGAACCGAACTTCAATTCTATGAAAAATTGTTTGGAAGTACATTGTTTATTGTTTTTGGTTCCCATGTTTCATCAAGCATAAAAAAACAACGACAAGCAGAAAAAAATTTTAAAATAATTCAAAAAAAACACCACATTATTTTAGAAAGTATTGAAGAAGGGTATTATGAAATTGATTTTAGCGGGGAGTTCAAATTTATTAATAAGTCCATGTGCACCCTTCTGGCACGAAATGAAAAAGAAATCATCGGCACCAATATTATATCCTATCTTGACGACAAATACATTCCCCACTTTAATACTTTGTTTAATAAAATTAAAAATAATGTGGGACGTTCCGGTAAAATAAAATGTAAATTAAAACTCAAAGAAGGGGTGCGAAAAGATGTCGAGATATCTGTTTCTCAGATACTAGATACTGACCTGAAAAGCGATGGGGTCAGTGGGATTATCAAGGATATTTCCTAATGGATAATAAGGAGAAAAACCCTGATCCTGGCTTCGCCCTTATTTAAATTATTAAAATATAATCATTTCTCAAGCCTTAATACCTTAATATCCTTGAAATGATTTGTTTTATCAAGTAAGATTGGTTATAAAATGGGAGATCTTCTTGTGGATAGGAACATTTTAACACAGCCTTTTTCAGATAAAGCGATTTCAAATTTCCAATTTGTGAACAATGACTGTGGTGTTACCCTTATAGAAATCATTTCAGTTCTGATTATACTTGGAATACTGTCAAGTGTTATGGTAAGCCGAATGAACCAGGGCAACTCAGAAATTTATTCAATAGAATCCATTTTTAAGTCACATATCCGGTATGCTCAATCAAAATCCATGCAAAGCGACACTGCTATGTGGGGTGTTCGAATAAATAAAAATCTGGATGAATACTGGCTGTTTAATTGTGATAATGGTCAAACAAGCACATGGAATTCAAACAGAAGGCTTCCTCCAGGTGGCACTGCAAGCCCTGAAAGCACTACAGATGACAGAATCAAGACCAGTCTGATGAAAGTGGATATCAATACACTTTTAGTGGGTAATGCTTCCAAATCTTTATTGACCATTGCCTATGATGAAAGTGGCGTGCCATTCTGGACTGAAGGCGGAACAATGGTTTTTTTGGATCCATTATCCGCCACAACTGGATTAAACCGTTTAACAGCTGATATATCAATAAAGTTAACTGATAATTCGGGAAATCAAAGAACCATCGTAATTTCTCCGGAAACAGGATTTATCGAATGAACAAAAATGGATTCACCCTGATTGAAGTTATTATTTCTATTATAATGATCAGTATCTCAGGCCTGGTGATGATAACATTTCTTGGGACTGCATTCAAACAAAGCGGACAACCACTGCAGATACTGGGGGATAATTATTCCGTACTTAATGCTATTGAAATAGTTAACGCAGATTACAGAGCAAAACTGGAAAACAATCCATCGCAGGCCATCAGTTTTTATGTTAAAAAGGATCTTTCGAAAAACATTACAGGACTGATCGGCATTGGGGTAAAGGGTGAGTACATAAATTTTAGTGCACCAGATGCCAATCGAAAGGTGAACGAAATAACAGCAGTGGGCAGTAGCATTTATGTTTTGGTTACAGCTACCAAAAATAACAGCAGACTGATAACCATATTGGGGAACTGACTTGAAGACAGAATATTTAAAACGTGTTCAGCAAAACGGGTTTACGCTCTTTGAGCTGATTGCCGTACTGATCATTTTAGGCTTTATTGGCCTTGGAGCGAGCACTTTTATGGTATATGGTGTTGATGGATTCATACTGGCCAAAGCAAATACAGACGTTTTTCAAAAAACAAATATTGCCTTGGGACGGCTCTTCCATGAAACAAAAAATCTTGATGAAATATATGAAATTCATTCCAATTCCATCCGGTATAGAAGAGATGGACAGGCTTTTGGGGTGGCTCTGGTGGATGATAAAATAAGAATTATCAGGGCCAACTCAATTCCAGACAAAAACAATTTAGGATCCGTGTTAATGGATAATGTGAACTCCTTTTCACTTGGTTTTAAAGATATAGACGGCAACAACTGGGCTGTTCAATCAAATAATAGTCTTACAGGGCTTTTAAAAATAATTATCAATTTAAATGTTGCCATTAAAAATACATCCAGGGTTTTCTCCATTGAAGTAAATCCTTTTTACAATAATATGGTAAATGGACCCACATCATAATAAAAGCGCATAAATTGTGGCGCAAAGGAAAATTTAAATGCATAACAAGATAAAGATATCAGAAACAGGCTCTATTTTGATAACTATCCTGGTAATGCTTGTTTTTATGTCCCTGGGAGCCGGGGTCTTGCTGATGTTCAGCAGTTCAAATACACAGGTTGCAGAACATAGTATAGAACTTCGGGCAACCAAACTGGCAGAAGCCGGGATCAGGTATGCTGCCGGACAATACCGATCTGCGGGAAATCTGTCCGCTAAATTCGACCGTCTTGAAGCACTTCATGAAGAACAGGTTACCCTAAAAGACAATAACGGCTCTTTTAGATTAAAAGTAAATCCTTACTGGTTTGTTTCATCTGCAGATTACACCAATGCAACAAACGTAACGCTGAAGGTTTTGGGGAAATTTCCACCAGGGTTTCAAGCAGCTTTACCCACATCCGGCATTATAAAAATCAACAATGATTTTTATACCTATTCCGGCGGGAACGTGACCCTGGGGACAGGGCTTGCTTCAGACCAATTTGCCATCACCCTGAACAAAGGGGTTACCATTTCCCAGAACACAAGTGTTTATCTTTCGTTTGCTCCGCCTTCCACTCAAACGGTTTCAGAAAACGGTTCCATTACCATTGCCGCATCAAATAGCCTGAAGGATATTTTTCCAACAAGAAATGGTATGTTTGAAATATATAAAGATGAGAAAGACCTGGCCGGAACATACCGATACAATGAAAGAACACAAGGTTCAGTTGTCCTTTCGGGCATAACACCAATTAAGGACGGCGCTTTACCCCTTACGATTACGTCATCTTCGCGTATCGTAATGGAAAAACAGGTATTAATCTATTCTGATGGCGATTTGGGGTCTGGGATCGTTTCTTCAAATCAGGGCGTTGGATTTAATATCTATCTGACAGAGGAGGTGTTTATTCCTGCAAATGATCCAGCCCCGCTGGACCTTGGCGGCAGCGGGCCGGGAAAGCAGGATGATTTTAATGATGAGAAAAAAGGCATTACACAACTTACAAACTGGGAATTTACTCCGAATAAAAAAATTCCAGAAAAAGATTTACAGACCATCACCACCCAGGAAGTTGAAACAGAGTTTGGTAAAAAATGGGACAGCAGTAATTATGTGACTTTTCAGAATTTCTCAGAAGTGTCCCAGAGCTCGGGATATGTGGCTGAACTGGTATCTAAAGACGATATTGATGATGCCGGTGAAAACAAAGATTTATATGGTATATGGGGAAATGCCTCAGATAATATTTTTGTGACAGGTGCTGACGGTACCATACTCCATTATGACGGGAAAGATCATAATGGAGTAAAATGGGTAAAAATGACCAGCAATTCTTCAAAAACACTTCGAGCCATCTGGGGAACGCCCAGCATATCAAGCAGCTCAAACCCGGATAAGATAGTTGCCGTTGGAAACAGTGGTGAAATACTGGAATATGAAAATGGGGCCTGGAAGCGGATGGTATCTCCCTACAACCTGTGGAACTTTCCTGTCGGCAGCAATTATTCAGTGTTTGATCTCTATGGCGTCCATGGTACAAGTTGGAGTAATATTACCACCTACGGGGATTATGGATCAAGCCCCTATAAATGGTCTGGCAATCAAACATGGCAAAGATATTGGGGTCAAGTGCCTCCAACCAGCAAATCAAGTTATTACTGGAAGTATTATGGATGGAATTCGGGAGTCATGTGGCGGCCCTATGATTACAGCGGCTGGATGTACCGGATGTTCCAATCAAACTGGGAAACCAAATCCGGCTATAACACACATATTTTCAGTGTTGGGTATGACAGGTCTAAGAAGAATAACCAGGGATTTGTTTTCAAAGAACAACCCAATAATAACTCCTATTATAAGACGTTTTCTTCCATAAAATCCATCAATGGTATCTGGGGATCATCCATCAACAATATTTATGTTGTTGGAGATAAGGGTAAAATTGTGCGCTCCACCAATGGAACAAAATCCAACTCATGGAAGTCGATTGCAAGCCCGACCAATAAAAATCTTAATGGAATTTATGGGGCATCAGACGATTATATCTATGCTGCAGGAGATGATGGAACCATATTATATTATGGGGGAGCAGCCTATAAAGATAAATGGCAGGAGGTGCCCAGCATAACCAGCCAGAAGCTTAATTCGGTCTGGGGAAGTGATATGACAGGTATTTATGCAGTGGGAGACAACGGCACCATTATTTTTCTGGGCTATCCCAGCAAACCAATTGGCGGTTTGGTTTTACCCTTATCCAAGAACAAGGAACTGGCAAAGGAGTGGAGCAGTACAAGCAAATACCTGAGTTATTCCATTCAGGTGAAGACTGTATGGGGGGATGATCTTGATTATGGTGTGTCGGGAATCTGTTTCAGATGGCACCAGCCAATATCTGGAAAATATGCAGGGTATGGTGTTTCATTCATTCGGTATGACTCAAGCTTAAACAGCTACAATGATATGATCCCGGATGGGATCAAACCTGAATATAAAGGGGTTAGTGAAAAAAATGACAAACTGCTTCTGGTGTTATGGGAACAATATTTAAGTGGTGGTGCAGAACAGAGAAGATGGCTCGCGTATAAGGATGTTACCCTGGATACCAAGGTCGTAAAATCTTCAAATAAGACCCCAAGAGATCTTTCTTCACTGTTTGTAAGGGTTGATGAAAAGCGTATAGATGATGTAAAGGTTAATGACATAAACATTTATTACGGCAATGCCTCTGACTCAAATCAATCCCCAGATAATAAATATAATAATACAACCCGAAATGAATATAATCCAACCTTTGGCCCCACTGGTTCTAATACAATCAAATGGCCTGTTTTTGATCTTGATGACTGGACAAAATGCCCCAATGGACCCAATTTAATAACCTGTAATGAAGCCGATTCTTTTACCCTTGCCGATAATGTCTCTGTTGCGGCTAATACTGTGCCTGGAGATTCTGCCACAAAATATTGGATCATTAATCCGCTGGCTGACATGACAATAGCTAATAATAGTTTTTCAATAAGAACAAGCAGGTTTACATCGCCAGATGGATCTAGTTTTGGCACCCAGTCCGACCGCAGTGAAATTGGATTGCACGTGTTTGGTGCTATTGGGGAGTATGGCACGCAAGAGCTTGTCAGTTTTGCCGATTTTGCCGTGCAATTGGGGGTGAAATCAGACGGGGTTAACTCAGAGAGCAGTTTTGGTAACCTTTAAGGGGAGAAAAATTGTGAAGAAAACCATATCCATCTTTAATTTGTGCATAATCAATATCATTTTTCTTTTTTTTATTACACAGCAGGCTATTGCCGGGACATATATTTATCACAATGATAAAGGAGAACAGGTCACTTACCTTCCCAAAGGCTATAATCTAAAACCAAATAAATCAGAGAACAATTCTGATACATCCAGTGATTCTCATCAGGACAATACAAAACAAGAAAACATTCGGAAAGGCAATTCTCTTGAAGGTAATTTTCTTGAAAGTAATTTTCTTGATGAGAAAAACGAAAAAACAAAAAAACAAAAAAAATGATGATTGATTCACACCAAGGGTTAGCAAGGAACGCTGGGCTGTTATTTAGAGGATGCAGTTGCTCGAAACAAGTTTGGTGTGCTGCACATTCATGATCTAAAAGTCACTCTGGACATCGCTTGTATCTGTTTTTAAATAAAGTTTTAATGCATACTCAGAAAAGTCCCTGATCATAAAGTCAAAGATCTGTTCCAATAGATATTCTTCAAAGTTTTCCATTAATTCTTTTATCTGGTCTTTGAAAATATTGACATTTGGCAGGTCAAGGCTGTCAAATGCAATATTAAAATCATGAAACTGAATCTCTATACTGCCATCATCACATATCTGCCAGTGGTGGAAAGTATCCCTTTTCCCTGCATGTATTCGCCACGTTCGCCCTCAAATGGTTCAGAAGACAAAGGGACCAGTATAGTATACGTCACATTCCATCCAGTCTGTTTTAAAATTTTACAATAATCAATAAAGAAAATAGCCT
>JACKQG010004514.1_pt1 | contig 16078 bp, 12 predicted proteins | sample 8237621 | NCBI WGS metagenome assembly JACKQG01 (sample SAMN15677084, study PRJNA649215) | marine metagenome | biome: marine; feature: Black Sea; material: saline water; isolation source: suspended particulate matter (SPM) from the Black Sea western gyre | collected 2013-06-09/2013-06-10 | depth... | reverse complement strand
CGATTGCAGTAGTACAGGCGGGACTTGGATTGTTGTCGGCCGTGGCCGTCGGCCCAGAGGCCATAGAAATCCGGCTGGGCGTTCACGGGGCGGCGGACGTAGGTGTGGTTGAACTCGCTGTCCGTGGTCATCTGCCGGACCATGCGCCAGGTATCGCCGGCGTCTTCAGTCAGCCACATCGCGATTTCTCCGCCGGGATTGTACGGCTGAGGGCCGGTCTCGGTGGGGGCGATGACGCGCCAGGTCGCGTCGGATTCGACGTACAACGGGCCCGTGTCGTAGTTGTTGTCCGACGTGAAGGCCTCGCGAATTTGCCATTCGCTGCCGGTCCATCGAGCTGTGGTCCACGTTCGCGGGTCGTTCTTCGGGCCGGACTCGTAGCCGCCGCTGGTGACCGCCAGGACGATCGGGTTGCCCTTCGAATCGTAGTTCACGTCTTTCATGTAGACGTTGCGATTCTTGGACTTGAATTCAGCCACCAGCGCCGGGTTGGCCGCGTCTTCCAGCGGCGTCCGCAGCGCCGTCCCGTCAACGCTCTTCCAGGTGGCGCCGAAGTCGTCGGTTTGCATGTAGTACAGATTCGTGCGCCAGTTGAGCCCTTTGCCTGTCGGGTGCATATTGAAGGCCGTGCCGACTTTGTTGCCGCACGGGAAGCTGACTTGGTAGTGCCCCATCTCGATGTGCGAGATCAGCGTGCGTTCGGTCCATTGCGCACCGTCCGCGCTGGTCCACGTATTCAGACCTCGCCCGCCCTTGTAATAGGTGTGCAGGAACAGAAAACCTCTGCCCGGCAGATACCATGGTTGCGGGTACGAGAAGTTGCCGATCCAAACCAACTCGAACTGGTCGATGTCGTAGGGCTTCGCGCTGCGCGAAATGTAGGAAGGGCGACCCGTGCCGTGGCTGCTGGAGAAGATCCAGATGTAGCCTTTGTCGTCGATGTTGATGACCGGGTTGTCGTGCGCGTCCGTGGTCTTCTTGTCCAGCAGCGTGGTGGGACGGGCGACCATGCCCGTCGCGTGGTCGTAGTACGAAACCATGTGGCACAGGGTGGTATTGTCGCTGTCCGTGCCGCCATAGCAGAAGAACGTCTTGTTCGCCTCGGGCGCGTACCAAGCGAAAGGTATGTGCTTGGCGCAGTACGTGCCCAAGCCGCCACTGTATTTGTAGACGTACTCGCTGTTCGGCAGCAACTGGTTGTAGTACCAGATGCCACGGAAACCGTCGCCCTTTTCGTTGATCAGACAATCGCCTAGCTTGCGCGGGCTGGCTTTGAGTGTCGCAGGCGGCACACTGACGAGCCCCTCGTCCGACCGACTATCGGCGGTCCACCGCGCCAGAAGTTCGTTGTCCAGCACGCCGCCGGTCTTCCCTGCGCACACGGCGGACGCCTCCTCGGCCGTCAGCGCCCGGTGCCAGATGCGGATATCGGTCATCCGACCCCGCAGCAGACGATCGTAGTCGTTCAGGCTTCCCACGAATACATCACCCGCCTTGCCGTTGATTTCACCGACCGCCTCGGTAGTCGCTGCCAGTTTGCCATCGACATACAGGTGGATCAGCTCGCCGTCATACGTCCCTAAGTAGTGTGTCCAAGTCTCCGCGGCCGGAGCGGCGACGTTCGCATGCGTGTAGGTCTCGGCGGTGTGCCGTACGAGCATCCGCACGCGGTCTTTGAACAGGTAGAACGTGAAGCTGCCGCCCGCAATACCTTGGTTCAGGAACACTTGGTCTGTGTCAACGCTGTCCAGCTTCACCCAAGCTGCGACGCTCAGCGTCCTTCTATTCAGCGATACGTCCTTGGCCGGCACGACCAACACGCTTTTCGCGTCGAACACAATGCCATCGTCCGGCGGAACGGCTGCCGATAACCGCGAGTTCGAGCTGGTTATCAAGGCAGCAAACACAACGAAACCGTAGCGAATGTCAATCATTTGTGGAATCCTCCGCTGGCGGCAGGTCCAGATCATTCAGGCGGCGGAAATCCGACAGGCGGTGGAACGTCAGGTAGTTGGCGTCGTGGAAGTTGTGGGCTCCGCCCAGGCCGTCATCGTAAGCCGTGCGCGAAACGGCCACGATGTCGTCGCCGTCGAACTGCCAGTCGGGATACTGAAAACCATGTTTCTTCACATCGTGATGATAGGCGACGATCGACCGCACCTCCCAGAGTCGCAAATGGACCGAGCGGACCAGGGCCAACGTATTGCGCGTGGCGCCCGGGTGGAGTCCCAGATGGCGAGGCGGCATATAGTTGCTCAGGGTCCAGTAATACTTCGACACTGGATCAAAGCGGATGGTGAACTTCACGCAGCCGCCCGGCAAATCAACGAAGCCTGTCTCGGAGTCGAACGAGACAGTCCGACCATCGTCGCTGATATCGACGATGGCTGCCTTGCCACCACCGCTGGGATACTCGACACGCAGGATGTCGACCATCCGCCCGTCGGGCGTTACCACCGCATTGCCTTCGAGCCAACCGCCGAACTTGCCGCCGAGCCACTGCTTCGCGCAGGGCAGTCGATTGCTACAGGTCCAATTCTCAGCATCGAGCAGATCGGCATCCACCGGGGCCGACATCATGAATGCCCGAAACGGCAGCCCCCAACGCTGCGTGTTGGTCGAATCCTCCATAGCCCGCCACAGCCGACCTCCGTGCACAATCACGGGCACGGGCGCGCAATGGAAGAGGCCCTTGAGAAGCAGCCCCGTTTTGCCGTCCCTCGGCTCGGTCCAGGTCTCGCCACCGTCCGTCGAGCGGCGGATGATCGCATCGTTGTAGCGTGCCAGCGTTCCCATGATATAGAGGTCGCCGCCGTGGACAAACAGCGTCGACCAGAGCTGCCCGTCGATATCGCTCAGGTGTCGCCATGTCCGGCCTCCATCGCGCGAGCGGAATACGCGGGTGGTGGCCCGCTGTCGGTAGTTGGACTTCGGGCCGAAGATATCGTGCGAAGCCACGTAATCCCCGCCGGGCAGAATCACGATGCTTGGCGAGCCAACATACTTTCCGGTGCTGGCCGCCTGATGATCGATCACCACGCCGGGCACCCGGACCGACGGGGCCTCAACGGCCGGATCGTCGCCATACACGCTCAAGGCCCCAATCAGCAGGACCGTCCACGAAAGGAAAGCCAAGCGTGCTTTTCGAAGGTAAGTAATCCCGAGCATGGTTGTCTCCATTTCATAACCTCTCTCCCAATTGCGTCGGGATTAGAAGCTAATTCTGCAATTGTTGTGTCTATCTGATTCGCGCCCTCGACGTTTCGCCAAGAACCGCTTTCCGTATCGGACTGCGAGTGTCCACCGGGCAAGTGCGATATCCGCATCAGGTTCAACCCAACCGACCTGCGTCTATCAGTGCCGTCGTTCCACGACCCAAGCCACGACGGACGGGAACAGCCGACTGATTCGGTGTGCGACTCTGGGAGCCGTGCCGGGGAACACTTCGCGACGGCTTCGTCGCATGGCCCGCACCGTCTTCTTGGCGACGAACTCCGGTGTAGCAGCCCGCCGCGCTCGCCACGACGTCTCGCCGGTCTCTTCGATCATCCGGTCCCATATTTCCGTCTCGACCGTGGCTGGGCTGACGAGCATCACGTCGATTCCGGTCGGATGCAATTCCGCCCGAAGCGAGTCCGAGAACCCTCGCACGGCAAACTTGCTGGCGGAGTATTCGCTGAGGTTAGGCAGAGCAATATGACTGAGGATAGAACCCACGTTGACGACGATCGGTTTGTTTCCCTGTTTCAGCAGCGGGAGAGCAATACGTGTCAGCTCGAGCATCGCGAAAAAATTGACCTCGAAGACACGACGAAGTCGCTCGGGGCTTGCGTCTTCGAAACGTCCGATGCCCGAGATGCCCGCGTTGTTTACCAGGATGTCCAGCCCGCCGAACCTGTCAATTGCGCAGTCGACTGCCAACTGGCGTGTCTTCGGCTCGGTGACGTCACCGACAACGGCTTCGCCATGGGCGCCCATGGCTTCGATCTCCTGGGCGACTTCTTCCACTCGGTCGCTACGCCGAGCCACCGCAACCACATCCGCTCCCTGGCGGCCCAGTTCCAAGGCGACCGCACGCCCGATGCCGCTCGACGCACCTGTGACGATAGCCCGACTGCCTCTGATCGTACGCTTTGCCAACGGACTCTATCCCCTCATGCGACTCTCAAGTCCAACGAAACCAGCGAAGGGCCAAAACAAACGGCACGACGCCCCAAGCCACGACCAGAGCAACTTCGGGCCCCACCTCCAATAGGCTCGATCCTTCGAGCATCACATCTCGCATCGCACTGATCAGCGGTGTCAGGGGCAAGATCCATAGTACGGGCTGAACCATTTCCGGAAATCGGTCGATCGAAAAGAAGATCCCCGAGCCAATCCACATGGGCAGCATAACGGCGTTCATGATGCCGGATACGGTTTCGATCGTCTGCGCTCGACTGGCAACCAACAACCCAATGCCCGCGAATTCGAGGGCTCCCAGCAGAATCAGCAAGCCGATCGTCAGATAGCTCCCTTGATTCACGACGCCAAAAAACACGCGAGCGAATACCAGGACCAGCAGCACTTCGGGCACGGTGAACAACAATCGGCTGACCATCACCGCGCCCAGGAAATGGCTCCGCTTCATCGGCGTAGCCAAGTAGCGTTTCAACAGCTTGCGGATTCGCAGGTCGACAATGGCGAAGCCCACGCCCCAGAGTCCGCCGCCTAACAGTCCCATGCCCAGTAAGCCAGGCACCAGGAAATCGATGTACCGGCCGCCCGGTTCGTCGACTTGGTGATCGTGCACCGCAACGACGTCCTCGCGTCCGGCGGCTCGCTGTAGAGTATCGTCTGCTTCGTTGCGAGCCAAAACGCTTGCCGCGTTGGCGGGGTCGAAGTAGTACTCGTATCCGTCCGTCGTCATTCCGTCCGCCAAAATGATCAGATCGGCGCGGCCGGTGCGCAGCCGCTCACTGCATTCGTCTTTGTCGCATACCTCTGCCTGGAATCGTTCATCGTCGTTCAATGCCGAACAGACGGAGTCGGCTCGGTCCCCAGCCTGAACCACGACCGTGAACCTTTCCGCCGGGCGATTACGAAAGGCGACGCCCAACGCCACAACCATGATCAGTGGAAAAACGTAGACCCAGAAAACGGCTGACGGCTCGCGGCAGAATTCACGCACGCGAGCCCAAACCAAGCTCGAAAAAGCATGGTAGCGACGCTGGTCGGCGGAATCGGAATGGTCGGTCATTGCGTCGCTTCGTCATCCTCGTCGAACTGCCGGCCCGTCAGCATAACGAAAACGTCATCCAGGCTGGCGTGTCGTGTTGTAAGACTGGCCAAATTCAGATTGCGTTCTTCGATCCGCTCCAGTAGCGCTGGGACAACAAGATGAGGCTTCACCACTGAAAGGTGGATTGTCCCGGTTTCGCGACGGCAACTCGTAACGGTGGGTAGATCACTCCACGCATCGGCCGAATCGACCGACGCCCCCGTGCCGCTCACGGTGAACTCGACCACGTGGTCCCCACCTAGCTTGGCGATCAAGTCTTTCGGCGAGCCTCTGGCGATGACGCGCCCCAGATCTACAATAGCGACGTGATCGCAAAGACGTTCCGCCTCCTCCATGTAATGAGTGGTCAACAAGGTGGTACGCCCCTGCCGGCGGCATTCGTCGATGACTTCCCACAGTTGGCGTCGCGACTGGGGGTCAAGACCCGTGGTTGGCTCGTCCAGGAAAAGCAGATTTGGATCACCAACCAGCGCCGCGGCAACCGCCAATCGCTGTTTCTGGCCGCCGGACAGCTTTTTCACCCAGGAGTTGGCTTTGTCCTCCAACGAAACTCGCGCGATCGCCTGTTCCGGCGAGAGCCCGCTTCGGTAGAAGCTGCGAAACAACGCCAACGTTTCTCGCACGGTAAGCTTGTCGGAGAATTGAGTCTCTTGTAGCGAGATCCCTATTTGCTCGCGGATTCCGTCGCCATCGTGCCCCCAACGCATGCCCAGCACTTCCACCTCGCCGCTTGTCGGCGGCAGCAAGCCCTCCAGAATCTCGATGGTGGTTGTCTTTCCCGCTCCGTTCGGGCCGAGCACACCAAAGCATTCGCCTTCTTCGATGTCCAGGTCGATGCCGCGCACGGCCTCCACCGGCGGCTTGCCGTCGTACGTTTTCACCAAGTCGGAGCAGTGAATGGCTAGTGGCATGCCTAAAAAACAACCGGAACAGCTCTGCGCGTCAAGGCGGGGTCGCGGAAAACAGGGCCGCATACCGCGGTTGCGCAAACATCCAGAGTGCTTCTCGAACGCCTGCGGACACCTTTCCGCTTGTTCAGATCTGTCGTCGAATCTTGATGAAACCAGTGAGGACCTTCAAGGCCAACAGAGCGTTGAACACCCAGAGTACGTAGTCGATCGAGTTGTGCCACCAGTACGTCTCGACCACGAACCACGCAAAAACGAAAAAACGAGGGCGAACCAGCCAGGAATAGGGAATCGACAGTGCGTTGCGCACCATGGCGAACAGCACGACCACCGTGTAGCCGCAAATGTAGACACTGCCCGCCAGAACGCCGATGGTCTGTTCTGACATGAGTGTAATCGTGCTGGCAACGACGACAAGCTGGTCGGACATGCTGTCGGCGAACGACCCGCGTCGCGAAGCCGTATTCGTGTGCCGCGCCAGAGGACCATCCAACCCGTCAAGCACCACGTGCAAAACGAGCATGGCAAACGCCGCCGGCTTCGACCAGAAATAGAGCGGGCAAAACAGCAAGCCGACAAACGCGGAAAGAAGTGTGAGGTGGTCGGGTCTCAGCCTGCAGCGAGCCATGACGTCAAGCAGTGGCCGAAGCGTGACGGCACGGACCTTCTGCCAGAAGACCATGGCCGCGCGTTCCGAGGCGGAATAGCAATCCGCCTTGCCCTCGTTCGGTTTTTCAGCAGGCTCTTCGCTCATGTGTCCGAAACAACGTCCTCAATGATACGGAACGAGCAACCTGCCATAGGGGCACCACTGTTGTGAAACCGAATCCCATTGTATGGAAAGTGTGACATAGCCAGATGCGTATGTCCAAAATAGACGTCCGTTACGCCGGTTTCGACTCCGTGACCAATTGCGTCGAGATAGAAGACGATTCGCTTGACGACGGTTCGTGTCGGATACACCACATGGTACGTCAGTTTGTGAAGACGAAGCAACACCGCCAAATCGTACACCCAGTTGCTGATCCGTCCTTGTTTTCGGATTCTCTTCCACCGCTGCCTTTCCCGCTCCAGGCCCCGCGCATCCATTCGCCGGTTCGCCACATCCCCGTGTAGGAAAACGGCGGCGCCGAGCCGCACGTAGTACGGGTGCCACGAGAGGTTCGGGGACAAGTCGGCCAGAGTGGCGAGTTGACTTGTGAACGCTTCATCCTGATCGTGGTTGCCCACGACGAAATGGAAATGGCATTCCGGATTTTCCGTCACCAGCCGCTCCAGCCGCTGGATAGCCCTGTCGGCAGTCTCCTGGACCGACGGCATGGTCGTCCAGCGAAAGTCGAAAACATCGCCTCCAAAGACAAACGTATGCGCTTCGGCGGCCTCTTGCCGCACCGCATTCCAGCCCTCCTCGCCGCCGGAGCGTTTGCAGAACAGGTGTAAATCGGAAACAAAGCAGCTCTTACGGCACATTTCACGCAACCTATTACCTGTCGACACCTGAACGCCAGCCGTCTTCGCTAACGCGATCTATCGACGAGGACTTTCTCGAATAGCGACGCTACTCGCTTTCGATGTATGCCCAGCGTGCGGTCTACGTCCTCGGCCAGCAGGTAGCCCGCCTGCTCTAATTCGCGGCACTTGTTTTCCAGTTGGGCAAGGTACTTTTCTGGTGTGCCGTATCTGTTTTCCAAAGAACGGCGAGGGTCCTTCGTCGATTTACGATCAGCTTCCGTGATCGGAAACGTGAGATAAGACCCGACCAGACTGACCAGTTCGTTCTCGGCGCCAGCCTCCTTGTTGCGGAGATTCCAGCCCGTGTAGGTCGCCACCGGCACGGCGACTTCGGGTGGAGACAGACAGCCGATCGCGTTACCGTCCTCGTCACAGCGCGGCACCAATACGCGATAGTCGCCGCGCGGAATGGGCGGTTGAACGTCGATAATGCGTTGGCTGTGCCAGCGCGGCCCGAGGTCCAGGTACGAGGGCTGCTGGATGACGGCCGGATAGCGGATTTCCGGGATAGGCGGAAAGCCGGTCGATTCTCGATCCCATGCGACCAGCGTACCGGCCTTGATCTTGGGATACACACTTGGCGGCGCCGGTTCGCCGCCTTGGCTCCAGCGATCCAACGCCAATAGCAGCGCTCGCAAGTACGGTTTGTAGTCGCCCGGATTTGCCGGGTTCTGTCCGTTGCCGCGCCCGGGCGGAAACCCGCTGGGGCCGTGTTGCGTGCCGCCAAACAAGTAGATTCGCACACACTCCGGCACTTCGGCATCACGTTTTCCCAGGGGATCGGTATGGGCTAACGAACCGCTACGCGTCCAGTACTCGGCCTCCGATTGCGTGTGCAACACATAGGGTGCCGTATCGCTGGCCAGAGCCCGCCGCAAGATACCATCCGTTTGATCGGACAGCGGGTCGTGTTGCGTTTCGTAAGCGAAAGGGAAACGGTCGGCCGGGTAGTCGTGATGATCGTGCTGAGTGACGTGTCTTGTGGGCTGGGCGAAGCGATGATTGAACGAACCCATGCCTCCCCCGGAAACGTGCGGGATCACACCGTCGAAGACCTTTCTGCCTTGTTCATCCTCGTTGAAACTCCAGTACAGAAACTCGCGCAAGAATCGGCCGCTCTGTGATACGCCAAAGCCATGGGCACGCCGGATCGCGGCTTCTCCATCAACCAGCAACGGATTATCCTTACCGCCGCCGTGTTTGAACGCCGAGATCAGATCGCGCAATGCCGTGAAGCACGTTCCATGCACGAGCGGATCTTGGGCCTCGTAGATCAGTTCGTAGATGTGCGCCTTCTTGAGGCCATCGGGCATCTCCAACTCGACCTTGGGCAGTTGGCCGGGTGAGTCGCTCGGCACCTCGCTGACATGAAGCGTCCACCGGTCGCGCGGAATTGGAACGCGTGGGTCGGCCGGCAGAATGCGGTGAGTGAACGTCGCCGTTTTCTGACCTTGTTTCGTCGGCCGGTACGATCCGTGATTGGCCCAATTGACAACAGTCCGTTTGACGTCGCTGTTCGGCACGATCTCGCATCGTACCAGACCGGTGATTGGCTGGTTTTCATCACGCGCCACCGGCGGAGCCAGGCGAAGCCGGTTGCCGCCCGGCAACAGTTCGCCGTCCCAACCACTCGAGACGATCGTGAAACCGTATCGCATGAGGAAACCGTCGCCTGCGTGCGCGTCATTCCTGGGATCGTTGCTACCGCTGGCAAAGTTGAAGAAACGCAGAGCGAGCTTGTTGCCGCGGTTGTTGACGTCGTACAGGATCGCTCCGTTACCTTTGGCCAAGTCGTAAGGCGCAAGAACGAACAGATCGCCAAACAACTCGACGTTGCCGCGCTCGTTCCGCGGGGCCAGCTCCAAATCGATCACGTTCTGATTCTGCGGAAGATCGGGATCCAGTTCGTAGTAGACGCGACCGACGATCCGTTCGTACGGGCCGACCTCGCCGAAAGCTCTGCCGTCGGCAAACGGCTCGCGAGATTGGATTTCGAATCGGACAACTTCCGCCTGCGTCGCGCCCTGAACGAGAAGCCAGACCGCCGCCACAGAAGCCAACAGATTCGTGTATCGCCGTGCCGCACAACACCGTGTCACGGTCTCCGAGCGCTGTGTCGCGGTCTCCCGACCGCGACACTCACGGCACGTTCGATATGTAATCATGGTGATATTCTCCGAAGACGCATGACCTTTTTCCGTCCGCGTATTATGATAGACGACGCTCGCGACCACCACATGCCCCGATCGACAATGAAAAAGGAGACCGTTGACCATGCCGTCACTGGTACACGTCTCGCGATACCCGATGCCATTCCTGTTGCCTGCGATTCTGGCCGCGGTCAGCAATTGCCAATCGTTGTGCGCCCAACAAGCGGGCGAGTCATCTTCCGGCGAGTTTCCCACCGAATTGGTCGATCTAGTGCCGCATTCCGGCAACCCCGTCTTTGCTGGCACAGGAGGCGACACATGGGATCAGAAGATCCGCGAGCGCGGTTACATCCTGCGCGAAAACGGCAAATGGCACCTTTGGTACACCGGCTACAATTCGAAACGAACCGACAAGAAACTTCTCGGTTACGCTACGTCGACGGACGGCTTTCGTTGGATGCGGCACGCTGGGAATCCCGTGTTCGACAAGTCGTGGGTCGAAGACATGTGCGTGGTGCGCCACGGCGACACATACTACATGGTCGCCGAAGGCCGCCGTGACATTGCGCACATGTTAACCTCCAAAGACGCCGTTCATTGGGAAGACCACGGCCGACTGAACGTACGCACCACCTCGGGCGAGCCGCTCAGCGCCGGTCCATATGGTACGCCCACCGTCTGGATCGAAGGGGCCACGTGGTACCTCTTCTACGAACGAGGCGATCGCGGAATATGGTTGGCTACGTCGACCGACCGCCGGCGATGGACCAACGTCCAAGATGATCCCGTGATTGCCTGCGGCCCTGAGGCATACGACCGAAGCGCCGTCGCGTTGAACCAGGTTATTCGCCACCAGGGACGCTACTATGCGATCTATCATGCGAACGCAGATCCCAAATGGAGAGGCCCCTGGACGACTTGCCTGGCCGTCTCCGACGATTTGGTCCATTGGAAGAAGTACTCAAAGAACCCGGTGATCCGCAGCAACGATTCCAGCGGTATCTTTGTCCACGATGGCAAGGTGCTTCGAATGTACACAATGCATCCCGAAGTGAAGATCTGGTTCCCGCGTACCGCGACGGACTGACCTGGCGCTCACCGCGCGTTGGCCAACAGCGCAGGGCAACGCGAATACCTGCCTCACTCACCCACCTCGACTCCAAGAAACGACCTTACCAGCACGAGTAGAAAGGCATCCTCTGATGATCACTAAGAGACTGTGGCTCTCCGCCTTCTGTTTGGCGTTATTCGTCTTCGCTCCCGCGGTTGCGTCAGAACCAAAGACGGCTTCCACCCCCGAGCAGTCCGAGAAGTCAAGTCCTACCAAGCCAAAGAACCGCAACGACTCGCTTCGCGCTCTTGCCGAGCATCTTGGCTTAGGCGAAGGCTCGGCAATTGCCGATGTCGGCGCAGGGGGCGGCAGGGACATGCAGGTCTTCGCAGAAATTGTTGGCCAGACGGGTACCGTCCTTGCCCAGGAAATTGTGGAGAGCAAAGTGAAGTTGATCGAGAAGAAGGCCAAGGAGAACAAGCTCTCCCAGGTTCGCGCTATTCATGGACGCGACAACGATCCCCGCTTGCCAGCGGCGTCCGCCGACTTGGCTTTCATGCACTACGTCTACCACCATTTTGCCAAGCCGCGGGAGATGTTGCGCGGCCTCTGGAAGTCGCTCAAACCAGGCGGATATCTGGTGGTGGTTGACAAGCAGCGCGGCACGTTGACCGATTGGATAGCGCGGGAAACTCGCGCGAAGAAGCATCACTGGACTTCAGAGACAACCGTGGTTCGCGAAGCCAGGGAAGAAGGTTTCGTGTACGTCGAGTGTGCAGAAAACTGCTGGCATGGAAAAGATGAATTCGTCCTCGTGTTCCAGCGGCCACAGGGATTGGAGAAACCGGGATGTGATCCGGATGCGTTCTTGCCGCTCGATCCAGAGGAGGCGTGTCGTTCCATCCTGCCGTCTGGCCTTGCCTGTCAACGACCAGTGATTATCGCCTTGGGAGAGGGCCGCAAGCTTGTAGCGCCGATCGTTGAAAAAGCTTCGTCCGGTCAGGCAGTCGAAATCGTTCTCGAAGAATGGGCTACGCAGAAGGAAGAACGGCCGCCGCTACCTGCCGGTGTCTCCTTGCCTTCCGTGCTGACTGAAAAAGGCGATCCAAAGCTGGGACCGGATCCGATCGACGCAGTCTTCTTCCTGGATACCTATCATCTTCTTTTCCATCAAGAGACGCTGCTGGCCAAGCTGCACGAACGGCTTTCCGCGGACGGCTGTGTCTATGTGCTCGACCGTGCGGCAAAGGAGCCTCTGGCTCGACGCGAGGCGAGCCATCGTAGAAAGATCAGCCCGGAGACCGTGAAGCAAGAAATGGCCCAAGCAGGCTTCGTACTCTCTCGCGAGGGTCCGCCGCCCGCAGCCGACCGTTTTTTGCTGGTCTTCAACAAGGCCCAAGCAGGCGCAACTGCTCCGCAAAATGAATCGCCCGATGGCGAGGAATGACATTGATGTTGTTGAGGACGAATGTGGTTTGAGTTGAACACTTGGGGGTCTTGGGAGAGGTGTCAAATGAGCTGTTCCACATTCAGGAATCGGGCCTTTCTAGCGTTCGCCGTTGTGGCAATCGGCTTGTGTGGATCCGCTCCGTCGGACGATCTGCAGACTCGCATCGAGTCTGCCAAAGAACTGAAAGTCGAGGATCTATGCACGCCCATTCGCGGCTCGCGCGGCGGCAGAGGAATCCTTGTGCCGAATCGCGACGGAAAGACGTACGACTATCTGATTCGTTACTACGACACCTACTGGGGACCGCACACCACGTTCATCATCGATCTGGCCACCGGCAAGGTCAGGCAACACGTTGTCCCCGAGTCGCTGTACAGCGGTACGACGCTGGGCTTGGATGGGATTCTCTATGGCCATCGCTTCGAGCATACGGGGACCATTCTCTGGACGTACGACCCGGTGAAAAACGAGACCAAGGACGTGCCCGGCACGGTGCCCGTGGGTGGCGAGACGAAGCCCATCGTCGTCGGGACGGACGGCAAGATCTACGGCGGTGGCAGCCGGAGTGCCACGGCGTGCGCCTACCGTTATGACCCGGACACGGGCAAGACGACGGACTTCGGCAAGATGGGCCCTTCGCATGCGCCGAATCAGTGCTGGGGGTACTCGTTGGGCTCAGACGACCGTTACGTGTATATCGCCAGCGGCAAGATTCCTTGGTACCTGGTAGCCCACGACAAGCAGACCGGCAAAGACGAGGTTCTACTGACAGCCAATAATCCCCGCGACTACATTGGCGTCAGCCAGCTTCGGTACGGATGTCGTGCTGTTTTGAAGCCGGAGGGCAAGCCCTCTACCTACTACTGGCTACATCAAGGCAAGGCCAGGGAACTGGAAGAGCCCAGAGAAAAGCCGCCTTGGCCTGAGCCTGAGAAGGTGGAACCGTGGATCGTGCAGCCAGCGAAGCCCGAGGTCTGGCTCGGCAAGGCGATTCCCAAATCCGACGGCAAGGCCGAAGTCTGGTACCGCGCTGCTGACGTCAACTCCGAAAATTCAGAGTGGAAAATTGTCAAACTGAACGTGCCGACGTACCCCGTGCCGATCCTCCGGCTCGTCGCGCTGGACGATGGGCGTTTGTGCGGCTCCGGCCAGTCGTACATGGGCAATTTCATCTACGATCCGAAGACCGGCCGGCACGAGCACCTCGGCCGTCTGCCGCTCAGCCATTATTGCACTACCTTACTGGACGGCATCGTGTACATGAGCGGCTATCCGTCTTCGGCTCTTCATGTTTTCGATCCCAAGAATCCCTGGACCGTCGAAGTCAGTTCGAAGCCCGGCGTCGCCCCGGTCGCTCCGGATCACAAGGACAGCAACCCGCGGCGCGGCGCGTACCTGGCACATCATGGTGCGGGCTGTCACAAGATGTGGAGCGCGGCGCGTGGCGCGGACGGCAAGGCGTACTTCGGCGGCCGTTGGTACCGCAACGGCATTGGTGGAGGTCTGGGCTGGTGGGATCCGCGGCAAACCGATCCGGAGAAGGCGGCGGGCGGCATCTCCGATCCGTTCAGAAACTATCAGGTCACGAATATCACGGCCGTCGGTCGCTACGTCGCGGTCTCGACCAAGGCCGTGCGCGACGAGGCTTCCGATACGGCCGCGCCGAAAGAAGCAAAGCTGCTCATGTTTGACACAAAGGCCGGCAAGATCGTCCGCGACCTCGTGCCGGTGCCGGGAGCGAATGCCACGGGACACATCGCCGGTGTGGGCGGTGACGAGCTGCTGGGCCTCACGTACGATCCTGCCGATCGTCAGCGCGAACCGGAGCCCGAGGAAATCGTCGAATACATCAAAGGCAAAGAGAGAGCCTACGGTCTGCTCGACCGGAACAGCATCCTGTACAAAGTGAATGTCGCCACGGGCAGAGTGCTGTGGACGAAGAAGATCCCCTATCCCGTCGGCTTTCGCACGAACGAGAACTTTGCGAACCAGGATGGCTTCGATTTCAGGCTTGGACCGGATGGCAAAGTCTGGACCTTCACCGGCGCTCGGTTCGAGCCGGTGAATCCCGAAAAGAAGTGGCATTACTCGTACATCAATTGCGTCCTAGTCCGCATCGACTCGAAGGACGGGACAATTGATGCCGTAGGCAAACTGGACCGCGGCGGCGAGATGGCGTTCGTGGGCGCCGACCTTTACCTGACCGGCGGATGCAAGTATCTGACCGAGAAGAACATGTACTTGCGGCGAATCCGAGGTATTGTGCCGGAGAAGTAACGGGCCATTGCAGGTACCATGTCGACAATGATGTGCCGACGCTGCCGAGAGGCTGGTTATAGATTAGTGGTTATAGATGAAAGAACTGTGGATTGACGGTGATAGACGAAGACATCTGCGGCTCCGGCCGAATTCCGGTTCTTGATATATAACCGGCAATCTATAACCAGTCATGAAGAACGCTTTTCTTTGCCGGGTAGCAGTTTCTCGAACGCGTTGCCACCCGCCAGGATTGCCCGACGAGTGGCATCGAGCGGCGTTCCTGTGATGGTGGATATCAACTGCCCACCTTTTGCGCCCATGTTGGCGGCAAGTTGCTGGATCGGTTTGGCCAACTGCGACTTGTCCGCAACGGCACCGACGGCTTCCTTCAGACGAGGTTGGGCGCCAGCGACAATTTGCCGTCCCACCTTCGTCCGGCTCAACATGACGCATAGTTTGAGCACGACCATGATCAGCGTTGGCTTGATGCCGCACGAGAGCAACAGCACCGAAAGGACTCTGGTTCCCTGGGAGACTCCCAGGCGAGTCACGACCAACGACACGAGCTCCAGCAGTTTGTCCTGGCGTTTTCCGGAGGCGTTGGCAGCGGTCCTGACCGCCTTGATCACCTGCTTGCCTGCATCTTCGGGGCCCTCGTAGCTGAAGCCCTGTTTCTGCTCGACTTTCTGGACTTCGGCCGTAAAGTCCTGTGGTTCCTCGACTTTTGCCATGGCATCGGCGAGCAGACCCACCGACTGGTAGGCACCGTCGATCGTGGTTACTGCGCTGATGGCAGTTTCGATATTGGCAAGACTAACCAGCGTGAACGCGGGCATGACAACCACCTCGTGAACACAGGTTCAATTCAACCCGGGCGTCACCAATTCGCCGCGGGCTTGAGCGTCGGGCTCTTCGTAGGCACCCAGGAACTCTGAGTTGCAGTCTAGCCAAAGGATAATGCGATGGCGTTCCGCGTCCGAGAGTTTCACGCCATAGTGCTGCTGATCGAGATAATCGAGCAACTTGGCCGCGCGGGCTCCAAACTTGCCCGGCACCACTCGGCTGCCACCGTGGACACCCGCCGTATTGAGGCTGTGGACGAGCGTCTGAAACCAGAATCCATACCGCTCGGCCAAACTCAGGTACGACCGAGTATAAGGCCAGTCCCGGCCGTCCCGATCACGAAGGTACTGGATCGTTCCACTCAGATCGATCGCTTTCTGTTGACGATGGCAGTCAACACAGTGACGGTCCAGTACCGGTTGCACCAGGCGGACGTAATTGAAAGGGTTCGAGCCTTCCACATCGGGTTTGATTCTCGAAGGCGGACGCTCAAACGCGAGCGGCGACCGAGCTGTCGTAGTCGGCGTTCGTGGTCTCGGCTCGTGACACCCTTGGCAGGTCAACTGCTCGCCCGCGTGTACATACGTGGCCGAACGCATCGACTGGGCCTCCCTCCCCTGTTCG